>Ga0137308_100239_pt1 | contig 101577 bp, 97 predicted proteins | sample Inofrocosms_June_FD_97181 | JGI IMG/M metagenome (GOLD analysis project Ga0137308, IMG submission 97181) | Mouse cecal microbial communities from Vienna, Austria - N-Acetylneuraminic and N-Acetylglucosamine D2O microcosms_June | ecosystem: Host-associated > Mammals > Digestive system > Large...
CCTTGCATCCAGGGAGCTCGGTTCGTTCCACAGACCGGACACGGCAAAAGGTCTCCTAACCTCTACGCGCATTGTAGCAAACGAAATTTTGAAAGTCAACACCTTCGGGGCAAGTGTAACAGAACAGTAACATTGCCGTAACAGACCGGGAGAAGTGTTACAAAAGGGAACTGTGCCGACGTATATGTACTGCGGAATCCCCCAGTCATTTGCTGTGCAAATGCCAGCCCCCTTTCGCAAGGGGGCCTTTGGAGGGGGAATGGACCAGTCAGCGTCGAAAAGCCCCCCTTGCCAAAGGGGGGAGGGCCGCCGGACGCAGTCCGGTGGCGGGGGGGTTCCACTGCCTGCAATAATTCAGATGCTGCTGAAAACCTGCCGTTGACAAACGGCAGGGGCCGGTCTCCCGGCCCCTGTCTGTATTCACTTCTGGTCCGCTGTCTTGAGGTATACGCGGATCATTTTCTTGATTTCCTCCACCGTGTAGGTCTGCTGTGCAGGCGCTTCGTCCAAAATATCGAACAGGTCAAACGCCATCGCCTTTCTGGTGTCCTGCCGTTCCGCTTCAGTGCCCATATAGCTAACCTCCTTCTATTTAATCCTCCAGTGTGGCTTGGAGGTCCGCCAGAAGCGCGTCGATCCGTTCGCGCATCTTCTCTATATCGGTTTCGGCGCGGGCTTCCCTTAAATCGCGGATAATGACGCGAAGAAAACCGCCAAACTGCTTATCGGTCTGTCCCATGTCTAAACCCTCCTTATTTATTCTATATTTATATTGTATCCGATTTTTCGGGGCTTGTCAACCGTCCGGCCTGTACCCGGGCGGTATTTTCTATCCCCGGCGGTCCACCCGGATTACCAGGGCGGTGCGGTCGTCGGTGGCGTCCTGTAAGTCCCGGGTGACCAGCTCACGGGCCAGGTCCTTGGGGCTCTCGCCGTCGAAGCCGGCCAGCCGCTCCCGCAGCCAGCTGTCCTCCGGGCCGGGGCACACCCCGTCGCTGATCATCAGCACGCAGTCCCCCGCCCCCAGCCGCAGAGGGAAGCGGTCCAGGGCGGTCCCCTCCCCCTCCGCCAGCCCGGCAGGCAGGGACTTGCCGCTCAGCCGCTGGACGTTCCCCCCTTTTTTTATATAGGTGGGGGCCGCCCCCAGCTTGAACAGCTCCCCCTCCCCGGTGAACAGGTCCAGCTGGAGCAGGTCCACGGTGGTGAAGCCGCCGGTCTCCTCCCCCCGCAGGGCCAGGGCGGAGGACAGGGTGGTGAGAGCCCGGGGGGCGTCCACCCCCGCCTGGAGCAGCTGCTCCAGCAGGCGGACGGCTAGGGTGCTCTCCCGATTGGCCTCCGGGCCGCTGCCCATGCCGTCGCACAGTAAAAGGTAGAGTTTTCCGTCGTGGCGCTTGAAGTAGGTGCCGGCGTCGCCGCTCACCGTCTCGCCGGTCTTTTTCCGGGCCGCCACCCCGGCCACCGCCATCAGCGGCTCCTGCTGAATCAGGGACAGGGCGTCCTCCCCCTCCAGCTCCACCCGCAGGGGGGCCCCCAGGGCGGCGGACAGCTCCTTCAGCCGGCCGGGCCGGGCCAGCACGGAGCACTGAGGGCCCTCCGCCTCCACCCGGAGCAGCCCCCGGCCGTCCCGGTAGACGGTGGCCCGGGCGTCCAGCTTCCACTCGGCGATCCGCTGGCGCAGCCGCCGGCCGCCGGCGGTGTCGGGGGTGAGCTCCCGGCTCAGCTCGGCCGCCGCCTCTCCCAGCAGGTCGGACAGCTGGGCATACTGCCGGCACACCGCCGCCCGGCTCTCCCGGATGCGGGCGTTATACTGCCGGCGGTAGAACAGAGCGGTGAGCTCCTCATTCACCGCCGCCACAAATTCGGGAAAGTGGATGCACCGGTCGGCAAAGTGGCGGGGGAAGTCCCCCCGCTCCGCCCTGCCCCGCTCCACCATGGCGGGGGTGGCGTCGTTGAGGGCGTTGAAGGTGGTGTTGTAGTCTGTTTTCCAGCACCGGTCCCGGAGGGAGCACCCCCGGCACTGCCGCCCCGCCGCCCGGTCGAAGACGGTGGCCACGTCGTTGTCGTTGTCCGGGGTCCGGAAGGCGGAGCGCAGGGAGTCGCACAGGGTGCGGAAGGCCTGGGCGGTGCGCTCCAGCTTCTGCTGGACCAGCCGCTGGCCCCTGGGATCGGCGGCCGCCTCCGGGACGGGGCGGGCACCCAGCCAGTTCAGCACCCGCTCCGGGGCCAGCAGGGCCAGGATACAGGCCCCCACGCCCGCCAGGCCCAGGGCGGGCACGCCTAAAACCGTTATGGGCGCGATGGCGGCCAGGCAGGCGCACAGCAGGGCCAGCGGCCCCACCCGCCGGGCGGCGGCAGAGGGCCTGTCCTTTTTCCGGCGGACCATGGGGGCCAGCGCCCCCCGGAAGGCCCAGGCCGCCGCCATGACCAGGGCTGCCTCCAGGGCCAGGCCGGCGGCCCCCTCCGGTGTCCAGCCCTCCTGAGCCTGAACGATCACGCCTGTAAAGACGGTGAGCGTCCCGGCCACCAGGGGCATGGCCCAGGGGCGGCGGAGGGCCCGCCAGTCGTAAAAGGCGAAGTGCAGGGCGAAGGTGAGGATGGCGGAGGAGGAGTACCGCAGGCCGGTGGAGAAGTCCAGGGCGGTAAGCGAGCCGAAGCAGGCCCCCACCAGGGCGGAAGCCCCGAACAGCCCGGAGCCCGCCGCTGCCACAAAGGACACCCCCAGCGGAGCCCGGCCGGCAAAGGTCACGGCTCCGGCCAGCACCGCCGCCAGCAGAAAGTGGATGCCCATTTCGGTCAGCACCGCCAGCGGGGAGGGGGTAAGGGTCCGCACCGGCCGGTCCGCCTTTGGCTGGGCGCGCAGGGCGCTTATCTTGCTGTAAATCGTTTTGGCTGTCATGCCGGTCTCCTCCTTGGTGTAGGTTGGAGCCCCATTATATTCCAGTTTCTGGAAATTATGCGTCGAAACCGGTTGCCTGCCCCAAGGAATCCTGCCCAGGCATGGATTTTGGCCGGTACAGCCGCATAAGAACGGATTGCAGGCGGCGGAATCCCCCCGCCACCGGACTGCGTCCGGCGGCCCTCCACCCTTTGGCAAGGGGGGGCTTTTGGGTGCTGACTGGTACGTTTTCGCTCCAAAGGCCCCTTGCTAAAGGCTGCGCCCGCAGGCGCGTTTCGAGGCCAACCGCCGCAAAGCGGCGGCTCTTAGGCCAAGATGGCTGGCATTTGCAAAGCAAACGACTGGATTCCTGAAAAAGGTGCAGCCCTTCCCCCTAAAGGGGGAAGGGCTGTCCGCTGCCGTTCAGCTATTTTTCATCATCCAGCAATCGAATGACTTCCACATGCTGTATCTGTCCCGGGTACGTTTCCAGCACCTCCCCGGTAAAGGTAACGGAAATGTGGTCGCCCACCTCCAGGTCGTCCGCCGGAATATCCGTGTGCCTCCATGTGATTTTTGTCTCTTTCTCAATAGAGAAACAAAACTCGCCCCGGAAATTGATGTCGTTCACGTCCATGCCAGCCACGGTGAGGGTATCCCCCCGAATGTCAGAAATCGCGGCGTAAAAGGTTTGAGCGTCAAGGGCGGGACGTTCCCTGCAGGCCGCTTGAAACCCGGCGAAGTAAAACACCCCCGCAATGGCCGCGCTGTAGCAGAGCAGAACAATCACAAGCCCAGCTGTTTTTTCTTCATAACAATACCTCCTTAATCATACCTTTATATTTTACAGACGTAAAACATTCAAAAATGTTCCCATTCTCAATGATTGAAAATCCTGTTGACATATTTACCCACAGGATTTATAATAATAACAGCAGGGTGGTTTTCTATGAGACGAGTGACGGTTCTGACTCGTCGGTAAAATAAAAATTGACCGAGCGAAGATGTTGAGTGACGGTTCCGACTCAACGGTAAAATAAAAATTGACCGAACGAAGCCGCCCAGCGGGGAGGGGATTACCCCTCTCCGCTTTTTTATTATTTGGAGTGTAAAATGATGGAATATACAGGTGATATTTACAGTCTGTCCACGCAATTTTTTACAGATTCCCCTGACCGCCAATACCCAGAAATTGCAAGGAAGCAGGGGCGACCTTATTCCTGCCTGCTGATTGAATATTTTGACGATTTGTTCATCTGTATCCCGTTCCGCTCCCACGTTCCACATCCCTACGCATATCATTTTAAAACCTCGGCCCGGTCCCGGCGCAGCTCGTCTGGACTGGATTACACAAAATCTGTTCTGATTAAAAACAGTGATTATTTGGATACCGCTTCATCGGCAACCGTTGATCAGGATGAATATAAGGAAACCATGATCAATTTACCCCGTATCGTTCAAGAGGTATTTGATTACATATCAGACTACAGGGACAATCTCAACAATATCAAGCAGCTTCATCCCAGAGAATGGCAACGCCGATACGGACGGTCCACTTTGCCATATTTTGACGAGCTTTTAAAAGATGGGAGCCGGTAAATACCAGTCCCCGTCTTTTGTTGCGTAATGGAAGTTGGGGCTTGTATTTTGCATGGAAATCGAATACAATGTAAAATGTATATATATGAGTTCCCCTATCCTGACTGAAAGGAAGGTACTTCCCTATGAAACTGGAAAACGAGCTGGGCGAAATTCGCATCAGCAGCGACGTATTCACCACCGTTACCGGCAGCGCCGCCACCAACTGCTACGGCGTAAAGGGTATGGCGGTGCGGTCCACCACCGACGGGCTGGTCCACCTGCTGAAGCGGGAGTCCATGTCCAAAGGTGTAAAGGTCTACTACAACGCCGACAGCACTGTCTCCATCGAGCTGCACATCATCGTGGAGAACGGAGTCAACCTGATGGCCGTGTGCCGCTCCATTATGAGCGAGGTGCGCTATGTGGTCAGCAAGACCACCGGGGTGGAGGTCGCCTCGGTGGACGTCTGCGTGGACTCCATGCGCTTCTGATTATTCGCAGAAAGGAATTTGCCGATATGGTACAGAATATTGACGCGGCGGTCTTTCAGCGGATGATGATTCACGCCCACGCCGCCATCAATGCCCAAAAGCAGCCCATTAACGACTTGAACGTCTTCCCCGTCCCCGACGGGGACACCGGCACCAACATGACCCTCACCATCGGGGCCGCCGCCGCAGAGATGCGCAAAAAGCACTACGACACCGTGGGCCAGGCCGCGGCCGGCACCGCCTCCGCCCTGCTCCGGGGGGCCCGGGGCAACTCGGGGGTCATCCTCTCTCTGCTGTTCCGGGGCTTCTCCAAGGCCATCAAGGACAAGGAGACTATGGACGGCCGGGACCTGGCCATCGCTCTGGACTTCGGCGTGGCCGCCGCCTACAAGGCGGTGATGAAGCCCGCCGAGGGCACCATCCTCACCGTCTCCCGTCTGGCCGCCGCCCGGGCTGCCGGCAGCGCCCGTGAGGATAGCTCCTTCGAGGGGGTGCTGGAGTCCGCCATCCAGGAGGGCCAGGAGGCCCTGGCCCGCACCATCGACCAGAACCCGGTGCTGAAAAAGGCCGGCGTGGTAGACGCCGGCGGCAAGGGCTTCCTCGTGATTCTCCAGGGCATGCTGGACGAGGTCCGGGGCCTGCCCATGCCCGAGGCCGGGGAGGACGGAGCTGCCCCCAACGACAAGGCTGATTTTGAAGCCGTCAACGTGGAGGACATCACCTTTGCCTTCGACACAGTGTTTATCGTCCGCAAGTTTAAGGAGGACACCGACCTGGAACCCTTCCGGGCTTACCTCAACTCCATCGGCGACAGCCTGGTGATCGGCGAGGACGACGCGGCCTTCAAGGTCCACGTCCACACCAACACCCCGGGCAGCGCCCTGAACGAGGCCCAGAAGTACGGCGTGCTGGAGCTGGCCAAGATCGAGAACATGCGCACCCAGGCCGAGGACCTGGCCGCCGGCAGGCACGTGCAGAGCACCGACGACCTGGACGCCATCGAGGCCGAGCTGGAGAAGGGCTCCCCCGCCCAGCCGGTCCACGCCGCCCCGGAGAAGAAATTCGGCTATGTGGCCGTGTGCGCCGGGGCCGGGCTGGAAGCCGTGTTCCAGGACCTGGGGGTGGACGCCCTGGTGGGAGGCGGTCAGACCATGAACCCCTCCACCCAGGACATCCTCAAGGCCATCGACGCAACCCCGGCGGAGATCGTCTACGTGCTGCCCAACAACAAGAACATCATCATGGCCGCGGAGCAGACCATCCCCCTGTGCGAGGACAAAAAGGTGGTGGTCCTGCCCACCAAGACGGTGCCCCAGGGCATCTCCGCCATGCTGGCCGCCGACCCCGACGCCAGCGAGGAGGACAACACCGCCGCCATGCTGGACGGCTTCTCCAGCGTCCGCACCAGTGAGATTACCTACGCCGCCCGGGATTCCGACTTCGACGGCTTCGCCATCCACCAGGGGGACTATCTGGCTTTGGAGGAGCACCAGCTCTTCGGCACAGACCAGGACCTGAATGCCATCCTGGACCGGCTGGCTCACTCCGGCAGCCACCAGAACGCCGAGTTTATCTCCATCTTCTACGGGGAGGACGTCACCGAGGAGCAGGCCCAGCAGGCCGAGGCCATCTTCGCCGCCGCCTGCCCCAACGCCGAGATCACCCTCCTGGCCGGCGGCCAGCCGGTGTACTACTTTATGATTTCTGCGGAGTAAGCGCAAAAAGCACAACCTGAAAGCACGCGCCCAAAAGCCTTCCCCCTTTAAGGGGGAAGGTGGCACGGCCGCAGGCCGTGACGGATGAGGGTGCGGTGAGGTCAGCGCCTCTTACCGTAAGAACTGCTTGCCCGCCCCGCCCCCTCATCCGCCCCCTTCGGGGGCACCTTCCCCCCGGAGGGTGGAAGGCTTACCCTGCGGGGGACGGAAAGATTTTGACAAGCTGAAAAATCCCGGTCCATTCGGACCGGGATTTTCCTATGCTATTCAGGGAGCGGGCACAACCTCCACGGTGTAGCCCAGGTCCTTCAGGCCCTGGACGATACCGGTCCGGCCGACCATGTGGCCCGCGCCCACCGTCATGATGCCGGTGTGGGAGCCCTCCTGCTTGAGATAGCGGTCCGCCCAGGCGATCATGTTGGGGTCCCGGCCCTCGAAGAGCTTGGCGTTCAGCTCGTTGGTGGCATCGCCTTGGATGTCGTCCTTGGGGTAGTCCTTGGCGAAGGCTTCCACGTCTCGGGTCTTCCACTGCTCCATCCAGCGGTCCACGGCGTCGTACTGCTCTTTCAGGGCGGCCTCAAGCTCTGCTTTCTCCTCCTCGGACAGGTCCCCGGCAGCGTCCATCCCCTGGAACATGGCCAGGGTCATGGCCAGGTAGTCCTCCTGGAATTCGTCAGACAGGTCATCGAAAATTTTCCCCTGGAAGGCGTAGGTCTCCACCCCCTCCACGGGCACACCCACATTGGAGGCCTTGGCGTTGACGTACAGGTCCAGGGCCATGGCGTTTTCGCTGGTGGTGTCGTCGGTCATGGACAGGGCGGTAAAGGAGTTGGACAGCGTCCAGGGCTTATACTGGGCCACCTGCTCCTCGGGCATACCCAAGGGGGCCAGAGTATCCACCACCTCCTGGTAGAGCTCCGGGTCGATGTGGTCCTTCAGGGTGGTGCCGTCGGAGTACACCTGCATAGCGGTGAACTCGTCGATGCCCTCCTGGCTGTTGAAATCCAGCTCAAAGGCGGCCAGCTCAGCGGAGGTGATGATGTCCCGCAGCTGCTTGTGGAAGGGATAGAGGTTGCTCCGGTCGGTGTGGATGGAGCCCAGCAGATACAGGGTATTGCCGTTGCCCTCCGCCTTCCACAAAAGCCCAAGGGAACCGGCGTTCTGCTGGTCATACAGGGCCAGGATCATCCGGTTGGCAAAGCAGGCGGCTTCCAGGAGGGTGCAGGGCCGGTCCAGAGCCAGGTCCGCGCCGTCGCCGTGGATCACGCCCAGGGAGGACAGAAACTCCACAGGCCCGGCGTCAACGCCCGCAAAGGCGTAGGGAAGGGCTTCCATGTACAGGGCGTTGAGCACGCCGCCCCGGGTGGTGTCAATCACAAAGGAGCCGGCATTGGAGCGCTGCTCCACCTCCAGCAGGACCAGCTTGTCGGCGGCCACCTGGGTCATCTTGTCCAGCTGCTCCTGGGTAACGGGCTTGCTGTGGTCGGTGTAGATCTCGTCCCCCACCAGCCCCAGGGCGTAGCTGTCGGCCACCTCGCCCCAGGCCCAGGCGGGCAGGGGATCGGCCTGGGGCTCCTCCGCCAGCACCGGGACGGTAAGCAGCCCGAAGGCCAGCAGCAGGGAAAGTATTTTCTTCATCGGTAATCATCCTTTCTTGGGCAGCGCCCAATTGGTCAATGCTATTGTAGCACCGGGCCGGCATATGTCAAATTAAAATTTGTTGAAACCGGTCCTCCACACGATAGCACTTTTCCCCAAAAAAGTCAACAGCAAAGTGCATTGAATTTTCAATGCACTTTGTGCCATGGCTTAAATGTATAAATTCACACTATAATGTACTCAAATAGAGTGGGATGTGAGACATTATGGAAAAATTTATCGTCACCCCCCGGGAGGACAAGACCGTCACCATGACCATCCGCATCGACCGTACCCTCCAGGAGCGGTATAACGACCTCTCCGCCCGCACCAACCGCTCCCGGAATGAGCTCATCGGCATGGCCCTGCAATACGCCCTGGACCATATGGAGCTGCGGGACGACCATTTGCCGTAGGGGCGGACATTGTTTGCCCCCATAGCCGTATAAAAGATGGGCGGCCACAGACCGCCCCTGCATTAAAGCTCCAGCCACTCCGCCAGGTCCCAAAGGTCGGGGGAGATGTGGTTTGGGTGGAACCGCTCGAAGGCCTCCGCCGGGGTGGTGCCCTGGAGGACGGCGGCAAAGCGGGTCCCGGCGTTTTGGGCGGCTCCGGCGTCCAGAATGGTGTCGCCACAGAACAGGGCGTCCCCCGGCCGCACCCCCAGTCTGTCCAGCACAAAAAGCAGACCCTCCGGGTCGGGCTTGGGGCGCTTCACGTCGCCGCTGCCCACCACCAGCTTCACTGTGTCCGCCAGGCCCAGCCGCTTCAGGATGAGCTGGATGGTGTCTCCCCGCTTGGTGCTGACAATGGCCGTCTTTACCCCGTGCTCCTTCAGTCCCCGCAGCAGCTCCTCTCCTCCGGGAAGCAGCACGGTGTCTTTGATTTGCAGATCCCGGGCCACCTCGGTAAACAGTGCCCGGAATTCAGCCTGACGGGCCGGGTCAAGGTCTCCGGTGAGCATGGAATAGGAGTCCTCCAGCATGAACCCCACTGTCTTCCGCACCGTCTCCCGGTCGGGAGAGGGCCAGCCCAGCCGGGTCAGACCGTGCTGAAAGCCGGCCACGATGGAGTCGGTGCAGTCAGCCAGGGTGTAGTCAAAATCGAAACATACCGCTTTGAACATCAGATTTCCTCCTGTCAAACCGTTTGCATTTCTGCGGACGCATCGGGATGCGTCCCCGCGCAGCTTTTTTATCATACCACAGGACGCAATCCGCCGCAAGCGTTTGACCCCGGGCGGTTTTTCCTGTATAATGGAGACACTGTAAAGGAGGCGCGAAATGGACAAGACGAATGTAAAGTACAACGCCTACCTCCAGATTCTGGAGGAGGAGCTGGTGCCCGCCATGGGGTGCACCGAGCCCATCGCCATCGCCTACGGCGCGGCCAAGGCCCGGAAGCTGCTGGGCGAACTGCCCGACCAGGTGGTGGTGGAGGCCAGCGGCAACATCATCAAAAACGTGAAGAGCGTAGTGGTACCCAACACCGGCGGGCTCCACGGCATCGAGGCGGCCGCCGCCGCCGGGGTAGTGGCCGGACAGCCGGAGCTGCTGCTGGAGGTTATCTCCCAGGTGACGCCTGAGCAGCAGGAGGAGATGCGCGCCTATCTGAAGGACCACCCCGTCCGGGTGGAGTTCCTGGACGGCGACCTGGTCTTTGACATCCAGATTACCCTGACAAAGGGGGATCACACAGCCAAGGTCCGCATTGCCAACTACCACACCAACATTGTCCGCATGGAGCGCAACGGGGAAATTCTTCTGGACCTGCCCGTAGAGGCCGACGACGAGAGCGGCCTCACCGACCGCACGCTGCTGTCCATGGCGGACATCTACGACTTCGCCCAGACGGTGGACATCGCCGACGTGAAGGAGCTGCTGGACCGGCAGATCCAGTGCAACATGGCTATCTCCCGGGAGGGCCTTACCCACAGCTACGGGGCCAACATTGGCCAGGTGATCAGGGCCTCCTCTCCCGCCGGCGACCCCATCGCCAAGGCCAAGTCCGCCGCCGCCGCCGGCTCCGATGCCCGAATGGGGGGCTGCGAGATGCCTGTCATCATCAACTCGGGCAGCGGCAACCAGGGCATGACCGCCTCCGTCCCGGTGATCGTCTATGGTCGGGAGACCGGCGCCGGCGAGGAGAAAATCTACCGGGCGCTGGTGCTGTCCAATCTGATCACCATTCATCAAAAGACCCGCATCGGGCGGCTGTCCGCCTACTGCGGCGCGGTGAGCGCCGGGGCCGCGGCGGGGGCGGGCATCGCCTACCTGGACGGCGGCGGCTACGAGGAGATCATTCACACCGTGGTCAACGCCCTGGCCATTGTGTCCGGCATGATCTGCGACGGGGCCAAGGCCTCCTGCGCCGGCAAGATCGCCGCCGCCATCGACGCCGGGGTGCTGGGCTACCGGATGTATCAGAACGGCCAACAGTTCTACGGCGGGGACGGCATCCTCTCCCACGGGGTGGAGAAGACCCTGGACAACGTGGGCCGGCTGGGTAAGATCGGCATGCGGTCCACGGATAAGGAAATTTTACAGATTATGCTGCAAACTTAAACGGCAAAAGGGCCCCCGGCGCAAGCCGGGGGCCTTTGCAGCGTATCAAAAAAGCTCAACCTGACAGAGTGCGTCCCAAAGCCTTCCCCCTTCCAGGGGGAAGGTGGCATTCGCGAAGCGGATGACGGATGAGAGTGCGCGGCAGGTTATCGCCTCTTATTGTAAGAACAGCTTGCCCGCCCCGCCCCCTCATCCGCCCCCTTCGGGGGACGGGGGCCCTTGCATCACTCAAACCAGGCCACCGCCCGGATGGGGGAGCCGTCGCAGTTTTCCAGCTTCAGGGGGAAGCAGCTGAACCAGAACAGCTCCTCCCCGCACAGCTCCAGGTTTTTCAGGTTTTCGATGTTGACAATCTCCGTATCCCGAAACAGCTCCCTGTGCCGGGTCAGGTTGACATCGGCAATGGGGTCCAGGCCGATCACGTCGAAGCCGATGCCCTTGTAATTCCCCGCCTTGATATGGGACAGCACCTCGCTGTCAATACAGGGGTAGTCGCCAAAGTAGGCGTCAGTCCCCCATTTTTTGTCCCAGCCCAGGCGGAACAGCAGAAAGTCCGCCTTTTCCGCCTTGTCCCCGTACCGCCGGATGTGCTCCATGGTGATGGCCGCCCCCTCGGCCAGCCCCACGCAGTCGATGACCAGCGCTTTGCCGATAAATTGCTCCGGGGGGAACCGGTCCAGAGTGGTCCTGCCGGCAAAGAGGTGGGCGGGCGGGTCCATGTGGGTGCCGGTGTGGGTAAACATGGTGAGCAGGGTCTCTTTAAAGCCGTCCTTTTCATAGCTGTTGGCCGGGAGAAACTTCGGGGGCTCCGTGCCGGGGTAGACCGGCATGCTCTCATGGATGGTATGGGTCAGATCAATTACCTTCACAGTTCAGCCCTCCTGTGTTCCGGCCGGTCAGTGGTTGGCCATTTCGTAAATTTTCAGGAAGTCCGCCTCCTGGAGCACCTTGGCGGCTCCCTTCTTCCCGCCGCAGGCGATGTGGAACATGTGGGCCATGGTGGAAAGCTGCTCCTGAGTGGGGGCGATGCCCAGCTCGGAGAAGCAGGTGGGCATCTGGATGGAGCGGTAGAAGTCCTCCATGGCCTCAATGCCCTTCAAAGCCACATCCTCGGGGGCTCCGCTGTTCTCAACGCCCATTACATTGACGGCGAACTTGGCAAACCGGTCCAGGCAGTCCCGGTAGACATACCGGGCCCAGCTGCCCCAGATGGCGGCCAGGCCGGCGCCATGGGTCACGTCAAACATGCCGCCCATCTCGTGCTCCAGACCGTGGGGGGCCCAGTCGCCGCCGTCGCTGCCGCAGCCGGTAAGCCCGTTGTGGGACAGGCTGCTGGCCCACATGACCTCCGCCCGGGCGTTGTAGTTCTTGGGGTCGTCCCGGAGGATTTTCGCGCTGCTCATCACCGTGCGCATCAGGCCCTCGGCCAGGCTGTCGGTGAGCTCCATGGTGCCGTTGGGGGTGAAGTACCGCTCCATGGTGTGCATCAGAATATCCACGCAGCCGCTGGCCGTCTGGTAGGGGGGCAGGGTGGCGGTGAGCTCAGGGTTCATGACGGCAAATTTTGGCCGGCAGATGTCGTTGTTGTAGCCCCGCTTCACGCCGCCCTCGTCCTTGGTAATCACGCTGCTGTTGCTCATCTCGCTGCCCGCGGCGGCGATGGTGAGCACTACGCCCACCGGCAGGCAGGCCCTGGCCTGACGGGCCCGGTCGTAGAGCTCCCACACGTCGGCGTCCTCGGCCAGGCCGTAGGCGATGGCCTTGGAGGAGTCAATCACACTGCCGCCGCCCACCGCCAGGATGAAGTCTACCCCCTCTTTTTTGCACAGCTCGATGCCCTGATACACCAGGGACAGCCGGGGGTTGGGCACCACGCCGCCCAGCTCGATGTAGGCGACCCCCTCCTTGTCCAGCGACGCCTTGATCCGGTCCAGCAGGCCGGAGCGGACCACGCTGCCGCCTCCGTAGTGGATGAGCACCTTTTTGCAGCCCTGGGACTTGACCAGCGCGCCAGTATGCGCCTCGGCGTCCCGGCCAAAGACCACCTGGGTGGGGGTATAGTAGGTAAAATTGAACATGATCTGTCCTCCTGTTTTTTGATAGAGCCATTATACCACGAAAGTCCGCCCGCCACAAGGGAAAGCCCTTGTATCCTTCCGAAATATGGGGTACAATAGGGAAAAACCATCGGGAGGACCACCATGAAAACAATCGCGGTCATCGACGACGACATCCACATCGGCAACGTTCTGGAAGAGCTGCTCCAGCGGGAGGGCTATGCCGTAATCCGGGCCTACTCCGGGACGGAGGCGGTGCTGCTGCTGGAGCGGCAGCGGCCCGACCTGGTACTGCTGGACCTGATGCTGCCCGGCCTGTCCGGGGAGGAGGTGCTGGCGAAGATCGAGGGGATTCCGGTGATGGTGGTCAGCGCCAAGGTGGGGGTGGAGGACAAGGTCAGCCTGCTCCTGGGCGGGGCAGCGGACTACATCACCAAGCCCTTTGACAGCCGGGAGCTGCTGGCCCGCATTGCCGTCCGCCTGCGGGAGAGCGCCGCCCCCAGACTGGCTCCCGTGCTGGAGGCGGGCCTTCTGCGGCTGGACCCCGCCTCCCACGCCGTCACCGCGGCGGGGGCCCCCGTTCATCTCACCAAGACGGAGTACGCCATTTTAAAGCTGTTTCTCCAGAACCCCGGCCAGGCCATCGCCAAGTCGGTGATTCTGGACCGCATCTCCGCCGACACCCCCGACTGCACCGAGAGCTCCCTGAAAATCCATGTGAGCAACCTGCGGAAAAAGCTGCGGGACGCCACCGGACAGGACCACATTGAATCGGTGTGGGGGATCGGGTTTAAGCTGAATCCATAAATCTTTCCTGTTTCTTTACCCTTTTCTTACCCGTTCTCTTTACCCTTTGGGGGTAGACTGGGGCCACTCAAGAAAAGGAGGCTTTCTCTATGGACTACATTCTCACCGCCGGCAGCCTGTGGAAGTCCTACAAGGGCTTTCACGCGTTGAGCGGCCTTAACATGCACGTGCCCAAGGGGTCCGTCTACGGCCTGGTGGGGCGGAACGGGGCGGGCAAGACCACCCTCATCCGCCTGATCTGCGGCTTGCAGGCCCCCACCTCGGGGGGCTACACCCTGTTTGGACTGGACAGCGCATCCAAAGAAATCCACAAGGCCCGCCGGCGCATGGGGGCTGTGGTGGAGACCCCATCCATCTACCTGGACCTGTCTGCCGCCAACAACATCAAGGAGCAGTACCGGGTGCTGGGCGTCCCCTCGGACGAGGGGGTAAACGAGCTGCTGGAGCTGGTGGGGCTGGCGGACACCGGCAAAAAGAAGGCCCGGAACTTTTCCCTGGGCATGCGCCAGCGGCTGGGCATCGCCATCGCCCTGGCCGGGGACCCGGACCTTCTGGTGCTGGACGAGCCGGTCAACGGTCTGGACCCCCAGGGCATCATCGAGACCCGGGAGCTGATCCTCAAGCTGAACCGGGAGCGGCAGATTACCGTCCTCATCTCCAGCCACATTCTGGACGAGCTGTCCCGGCTGGCCACCCACTACGGCTTCATTGACGGGGGCCGCATGGTGAAGGAGATCAGCGCCCATGAGCTGGAGGCCGTCTGCCGCAAGTGCCTGCGGGTGGAGGTCACCGACACCCGGGCCCTGGCCCGGGTGCTGGACGGCATGGGGCTGGAGTATAAGATTCTCACCGAGGGCAAGGCCGACATATTCGCCCAGCCGGTGATCTCTCAGCTTTCCGCCGCCCTGGACAGGGAGGGCTGTCAGCTCCTGGCCGCCCAGGAGCGGGACGAGAGTTTGGAGAGCTACTTCATCAACCTGGTGGGAGGTGGTCCTCGTGACTAACCTGCTGTCCGCCAACCTGTTTCGCCTGAGAAAGAGCATCCTGTTCTGGGTGACCCTGCTGCTGTGCGCCGCCGCCGGGGCCTGGCAGCCCCTCCAGACCTATCTGGAATACCAGCGAAACTTCCCCCTGGACGCTATCTTCTTTGTCTACGCCATGCTCATCGGCCTGGTGCTGTCTGTATTCCTCCCCCTGTTCTTCGGTTCGGAGTACAGCGACGGGACCATCCGCAACAAGCTGGCCACCGGCCACCCCCGGCTGTCTGTCTACCTGGCCAATCTGATCACCGCCGTGTTTGTTGCCCTCATCTTCTGCGGCGGGTATATTCTGTGTACCCTGGCGGTGGGCGTCCCCCTGCTGGGTGGGCCCAAGGCCCCCGGCCCGCTGCTGACCAGCCTGATCCTCTCCCTGCTCATGGCGGCGGCCTGGTGCGCCATATTCACCCTGGTCATCATGAATTTCAGCCGCAAGGCCACCTCGGCGGTGTGCTGTATGCTGCTGTTCCTGGCCATTTTCGGCGCTGCGATAACGGTCTATCAGGTGCTGGATGCCCCGGAGTTTTACCCGTCCCTTCAGCTGGTGGACGGAGAGATGGTGTCGGAGATGGTACGCAATCCCCGCTATCTCCAGCCGGACGAGCGAAAAATCTATGAGCTCCTGCTGGACCTGAACCCGGTAGGCCAGGCCGTTCAGTTCACCGACGGCAATGTCACCCGCCCCGTCCAGATGGCCCTGTGCTCCATGGGCGTATTCGCCGTAACCACCGCCGCCGGGCTGGCCCTGTTCCAGCGGAAGGACTTGAAGTAGGGGGCGTCAGACATGAGAAATCTTCTTTCGGCGGGCTTTCTGCGGCTGTTCCGAAGTAAGTGCCTCTATGTCACCCTGGCCGTCATGGCGGTCATCGGGGCGGTTGAGCCCATAGTGGGTTACGCGAAAATGGCGGAGCTCGCTGCCGCCGGGGCGGAGGACGCCGCTGTCAGTCTGGACTCCCGGTTTTTCATCTTCCCCCTGCTGGCCGGGATTCTGCTGTCCGCCTTCTCCGCCCTGTTTGTGGGTGCGGAGTACAGCGGCGGAACCATCCGCAACAAGCTGGTGGCGGGCCACAGCCGGCCGGCGGTCTATCTGTCCAACCTGATCCTGTGCGCCATCGCCGGGGTTCTGCTGTGCCTGGGGTACATCGCGGCGGTACTGGCCGTGGGTCTGCCTCTGCTGGGCCCCCTGCGCACCCCCCTCCCGCTGACCCTCTGGTACATCTTCTGTGCCCTGGTCATGACCGCCGCCCTGGCCGCCCTGTTCACCATGATCTCTATGCTGTGTCAGAGCCGGGCGGTCACGGCGGTAACCTGCATCTCCCTGGCCTACTTCCTGCTGTTTTTGGGCATCTTCCTCAACGCCCGGCTGACCGAGCCGGAGCTGTATCCGGAGCGGCAGTATGTGGAGGAGGGCCGGATCGTGACGGAGGCGGCGCGGCCCAACCTCGCCTACGTCCGGGGAACAAAGCGGGCGGTCTATCAGTTCCTCTACGATCTGCCCGGCTGCCACGTAGTCCAGCTGGCCGCCACCCTGGACCGGGGTGCGCCGCCCCGGCTCCCGCTGTGTTCCCTGGCTGTTATCATCCTGTCCTCCGGGGCCGGCATGGCTCTGTTTCAAAGGAAGGATTTGAAGTAGGGGGCGGCCTCTGCGCCGCACCTTCCCTCAGAGGCGATACGGCGGGGCGGGGTGGAGCCCGCCCCCTACAGAAAATGAGGTGACAACCATGCTCCCCTGGCTGATCTGCGGCGCTTTGACTCTGGCGGTGCTGGTCCTGCTGGTCAAGTTCTGGCTGCTCCGGCGCAGCCTGGACGAGATTGCCCGGCAGCTGGGGGAGCGGCTGACCCAGGACACCAACAGCCCCATTTTCCTCTCCACCCGGGACGCCCACGCCCGAAAGCTGGCGGCGGAGCTGAACATCCACCTCAAGGAGCTGCGCCGCCAGCGCCAGCGGTTTCAGCAGGGGGACACCGAGCTGAAAAACGCCATTACCAACATCTCCCACGACCTGCGCACCCCCCTTACCGCCATTCAGGGCTACCTGGACCTGCTGGAGCGGGAGGAACAGCCCGAAAACACCCGGCGCTATCTGGACAGCATTCAGAACCGGATAGAGGCCATGACCAGGCTCACCGAGGAGCTGTTCCGCTACTCCCTGGCCGCCGACCTGCCGGAGCTGAAGCTGGAACCGGTGGACCTGCGCCGTTGTTTGGAGGAGAGCCTGGTGTCCTTCTACGCGGCTATGGTCCAGCGGGGCATCACCCCGGAGATTTCCATGCCCGAAGGGCCGGTGGTCCGCTCCCTGGATCCCTCCGCCGCCAGCCGCATCTTCGGCAACATCATCAGCAACGCCCTGAAATACAGCGGCGGCGACTTTTCCGCCGCCCTGGACAGCCGGGGCACGGTGGTGTTCTCCAACTCTGCCCACGGACTGGACCCGGTGTCCGCCGGGAAGCTGTTTGATCGGTTCTACACCGTGGAGACCGGCCGGGGCTCCACCGGCCTGGGGCTGTCCATCGCCCGGCTGCTCACCGAGCGCCTGGGCGGCTCCATCCAGGCCAGCTGGGCGGAGGGCCGGCTGGATATCACTGTGGCCTTTCCCGATACGTAAAAGCTCCCTCAGCCGAGGGAGCTTTTGCCATTTGAGAGACAGTCCGGGGAAACAAAAAAATTTCGGGAAACATGCAACCAAATCCGGTTTTATTCCGTATTGATAGCAGAAGGGGGGAAAGCATATGCGGGAACGTTGGAACGAGCCGGGCGCCCTGGCCAGGCGCTACGCTCCGGCGGTGTACCGGCTGGCCTATGCCAGAACGGGCTGCCAGGCCGACGCGGAGGATGTGATGCAGGAGGTCTTTCTCCGCCTGGTGAAGGCCGCCCCGGTCTTTGACAGCGAGGACCACGCCCGGGCGTGGCTGCTGCGGGTGGCCTCCAACTGCGCCAACGACCTGTTCCGCCTGCCCTGGCGCAGGCGGGAGGCCCCCCTGGCGGACGACCTGCCCGCCCCGGAGGCCCCGGAGACGGGGAGCGTCACCAAGGCGGTGCTTGCCCTCCCCGCCCGCTACCGCATCCCCATTCATCTGTACTACTACGAGGACCTTTCGGTGGCGGAGATTGCCAGAACCATCGGGAAAAGCGAGGGGACGGTGAAGTCCCGTCTGTTTCGGGCCCGCAATCTGCTGCGGGAGCGGTTGAGGGAGGAGGAGCAGGGTGAAGGACAGATATAGGCACGAAATGGACCTGAGGAGGCCCCGGCAGGAAAAGCTGGACGAACTCTATGAGATGATGGAAGGAGGAACTGAGATGAAACACGCAAAACGCCTCAGCGGCCGGGCGGCGGCCATTCTGGTGTGCGCCGCGCTGGCCATTACGGCGGCGGCGGCCGCAGCGGTCCCCGCCGTGTGGGAGAAGCTTTGGGAGCAGCTGGGGGCCTTCGCCCCCTACGCCCAGACCATCGACGGCGCGGTGTGCCGGGACCAGGGCATCGAGGTGCAGGTGCTCAGCGCCCTGTCCGACGATCTGGAAGCCCGGTTTTACCTGGCTGTCCGGGACATGGAGGGGGACCGGCTGAATGAATACCTGACCCTGGAGGGTCGGATTGAAAACGGCAAAGAGCAGGAGGCCGAGCCGGGCAGGCAAACATCGGGCCTCTCCCCGCTCGGCATGAGCAGCACCCGTTTTGATTTGCTCTCCTATGACCCGGAGGGTAAAACAGCCCTGTTCTCCACCAGCATTGATTTCTGGAAGGACGCGGAGCCCACTCGGGACGCACATCTGTCCCTCACGGGGATGACCACCCAGAAGGGATATCTGTATGGAGGGGCCTCCTGCGCCTCCGTCACCGGCCGCATTCTGGAAAGTCTGCCTGTGGAGGAGCAGGACCAGGCCAATCAGAAAATCGACCACGTATCCAGCCTTGGATACACCGAGGCCGACCTGCCCGGTTTGAAGGTGGTGCTGGCTGCGGAGCAAAATCCCATGCCCATGGAAGGGACAGAGGACATGTGGATATCCTCTATGGGCTTTGCCGACGACGGACGCTTCCACATCCGCCTGGGATTTGCGGAGGGCGTCGCCGCCGGAAGCGATGGTGATTCCCTGCGCGGGTTTTTCAGTGATCTGTTCCTGTCCGGCTCCACCGACAAACGGCAGTACGCCCACCAGATTACCCCTGTTCCGGGCGGCCTGGATATCCTGTTTCCGCTGATCAAGCTGGAGGACCTGGAGTTGCTCCAGGACTGCCAGGCCCGCTTCTACGGCGATTACACCCGGCCCGGGACGGAAGTCCAGGGCGCCTGGAACATCGACTTCCAGCTGGAGTACCACCCCTCCGTCACCCTGGACTGGACCGGCGTTCTGGCTGGACGGCAGGTGCGGCGGGTGACGGTCTCCCCCCTGTCGGTGACCATGTACAGCAACGATGTGGGCGGCTTCCACAGGGCTGTGCTGTACGCCGTAAAAAAGGATGGCTCCACTGTGGCTGCCGAGCCGGACACCGGCAGCTATTCCAACATCAATTGGGAAACCGACGGCGAGCCCGTTTGGGACACCTACAACACCTGGAAATTTGAAGCGCCGGTGGATTTGGAGGAGCTGGCCTGTCTCACCCTGATGGATCAGACCATCCCTGTCCATTGAACCAACCGCGCCAGGGCTTTGCGGCCCTGGCGCGGTGTGTGTATGTTTACAAAAATCGCCGGAGCAAGCAATATACAGCTTGCTCCGGCGTGGTGACCCGTCGGGGACTCGAACCCCGGACCCACGGCTTAAAAGGCAGTTGCTCTACCAACTGAGCTAACGGGTCACGTTAATTGAAAAAGGGGGGGCCGCCTGCGGCGGCCTGGCAGGGATGGCTGGACTCGAACCAGCGGATGAGGGAGTCAAAGTCCCTTGCCTTACCACTTGGCTACACCCCTGTGTGGGTGAAAGGCTGGGGCCGGAGCAGAAGCTCCGGCCCTTCCGCCTCAATGTGGGGTGGGTAAAGGGATTCGAACCCTCGACACCCGGAACCACAATCCGGTGCTCTAACCAACTGAGCTATACCCACCATATCACTGATGTCCGGTTGCGCCTGAAGCTGGCTGGCACGCCTGGAGGGACTCGAACCCCCGGCCCACTGCTTAGAAGGCAGTTGCTCTATCCACCTGAGCTACAGGCGCATATCATGCGCCCCAAAACTGGGGCCCCCGCGCGAGCCCAACAAGCGGGTCGCGTGGGGAAAGGAGGAGCAAGGGTGCGAACACAGTCCCCGCTGTCAGGCGGAAACAAGTTGGACGGACGCTGCTCCTGCGCTGGAGCGGGTGATGGGAATCGAACCCACGCGACCAGCTTGGAAGGCTGGGATTCTACCATTGAACTACACCCGCATGGTGCTCCCTCTCACATCAGCTAATGGATATTACCACATTTTTGCCGGGCTGTCAATGGGTTTCCTCAAATTTTCAGGGCCGCCGCCTTGGAAATTCGGAATCCCCCAGCCATTTGTTGTGCAAATGCCCTCCCCCTGCCAAAGGGGGGAGGGCCTCCGGGCGCAGTCCGCCAATGGGTTTCCGGTCAGCCGCCGATGAAAAAGATGGTGTCGCCGTCCTGCTTGCTGACCACCTCAAGCTCCTCGGTGAGGGGGATAAGGGCCATGTTCCGGTACAGCTGCTTTCCGGTGATCTGCCAGCTGGACATGGTAAACAAGTAGTTCAAGGTGTCCTGAGGCGGAAGCTCAGGGGCGAAAAAGCCCAGCTCAGGCAGGCCGAACTCGGTCAGGCCCTGGGTCTGGATGGTGGGCTTGTCCTCCTCCGTGCCCCGGTAGAACCAGATCCACAGGGGGACGGGGAACCAGTCCGGATCGTCCCGGCCAATCTCCTCCATCCGGGCGCGGTAAGACAGGTAATTTTCCCGGCTCACCAGCAGGGCGGTGTTGGTGACGGACACCCCCACGCCCCCCTCCACTTCCAGCAGGGCGGCGCACAGCAGGCTGAAATCCCAGCAGGCCCGGCGCTTGCCCTCCAGCGTCTTCCCGCCCCCCTTCTGGGCCACCACCCAGAAGGATCTGTGATGGACAAAGGCCTCCTGCTCCTGGGGATTGAGGAACAGGTTGTACTGTGCCATGGCGGGGATATCCCGCTCCTCCTGGGGCACCGGCATAGGCAGATAGGAGCACCAGAACTCCAGCCCGTCCACCGTGACGATGAAGGCGGGCACCCCGGGGTGGCTGCGGTCGATATCGCTCACCGCCCCCTCGCCAAAGGCCGTTTGCAGATGTTCGATTACCGGGTCAATGTCCTCCAGCACCCGGTCCATGAGCAGCAGGGCCATGGTGTCCTCTCTGGGCGGCTTGGGCCACTCGTTTTTCGGGGCGGGTTCGGGGGCTTTCTTCTTGAAACGGTCAAACAGTCCCATAGGTTCATCTCCTTTATAACAGTGCCCCATCGCAGAAGGCGCAGCAGTCCACGCCGCCGTTTTTCTTTACCAGGGGGGGCAGGTAGTGCTCGGTCTGAGTGATGCACCGGGGGTTGCGGCAGACGGGCCTTGTCCCGATCTCCACCGCCTGGGTGCAGTCCAGACGGGGCTGGTTGGCCAGGTCGGCCAGCAGGGCCATCCGGGCGAACATGCCGTATCGGGCTTGCTGGAAGTAGGCCGCCCGGGGGTCGTCGTCCACATCCACCGTGATCTCGTCCACCCGGGGCAGGGGGTGCATGACCAGCATTTTCTCCTTTGCCCGCTCCAGCTTCCGGCGGGTGAGGATATACACCCCCTTGTTCCGCTCATACTCCAGGGGGTCCACAAACCGCTCCCGCTGGATGCGGGTCATGTAGAGCACATCCAGCTGGGGGATCACCGCCTCCAGGCCGGTGACCTCGGTGAAGCGCATACCGTTTTCCTGCATGAAGGCCCGCATGTAGTCGGGGACAGCCAGCTCCCGGGGGGAGATGAGGAAAAATCGGATATCCTCAAACTTAGCCAGCGCCTTGATGAGGGAGTGGACGGTGCGGCCGTTCTTCAGGTCGCCGCACAGGCCCACCGACAGGCCGTCCACCCGGCCCAGCAGGCGGGTGATGGTGGTCAGGTCGGCGGTGGTCTGGGTGGGGTGCATGTGGCCGCCGTCGCCGGCGTTGACCACCGGCACGTGGGAGTAGAGCGACGCCGCCTTGGCCGCCCCCTCCCAGGGGGTGCGCATCACCACCACGTCGGCGTAGCCGGACACCATCTTGACGGTGTCCTTCAGGGTCTCCCCCTTGGCCACTGACGAGGAGTTGGGGTCGGCAAAGCCGAAAACCGTCCCCCCCAGGCGGAGCATGGCTGTTTGAAAGGAGAAATTGGTGCGGGTGGAGGGCTCGTAAAACAGGGAGGCCATCACCCGGCCCCGGCAAACGTTGATGTATTGCCGGGGGTCGTCCATGATCTGGCTGGCCCGGGTGTAGAGCTCGTCCCACTCCTGGCGTGACAGGTCCCCAAAGTCGATTAAATGCCGCATTTCTCCCGCTTCCTCTCCCGGTTTTCTTCCAGTTATCCTACCATAAAGCGCCGGTTTTCGCAAGCGGGGAAATGACCATTTTGCACGCTTGTCTCTTAAATTTCGGAAAGCTGCCGAATGTAGGGCAAGGGCTCTGCCCTTGCCTTCCCTGGCTCCCCCCCTTGTGGGGGAGCTCCCGGCGAAGCCGGGTGAGGGGGGCTCAGGGACGTACCAAAGCCTTCCCCCTTCCAGGGGGAAGGTGGCACGGCCGCAGGCCGTGACGGATGAGGGTGCGGTAAGGTTAGCGCCCCTTATCGAAAGGACAGCGTCCCCGCCCCGCCCCCTCATCCGCCCCCTTCGGGGGCACCTTCCCCCCTGAGGGTGGAAGGCTTTCCCTGCGGGGGACGGAGGGAATTTTATCCCCTCACGGGGATAGGACAGGGGTAGAACCCCTGCCCTACATGACGCACCGATTCGGCTCTTGGCGTGTGTTCGTACATTTTGACAAAGGAAAACCCTCCATCCGGTGTGGATGGAGGGTTATTCTTACACTTCCATGATAACAGGCAGGATCATGGGGGAGCGTTTGGTTTTCTTATACAGGTAGCCGGACAGGTCGCCCTTGATGGCCCCCTTGATGGCGGACCAGTCGGTATTATACCGGGACTCCACGCTGCGGATGGCCTCCAGGGCCACCTGGCGCAGCTCCTCCAGCAGGCCCTCGGACTCCTTCACATAGACAAAGCCCCGGGTGATGATATCCGGGCCGGACACCAGAGCGCCGTCCTCCCCGGACATGGACAGGGCCACCACAATCATGCCGTCTTCAGCCAGGTGGCGGCGGTCCCGCAGCACCACGCTGCCCACGTCGCCCACGCCGTAGCCGTCCACAAAGACCTGCCCGGCGGTAACGGTGCCGGTGAGCTTGGCGGAGTTGGGGGTGAACTCCATCACCCGCCCGATGTCGCTGATGAGGATGTGGTTGGGGTCCATCCCCATCTGCCGGGCCAGCTTGCCATGGATTTGCAGCATCCGCTGCTCCCCGTGGACGGGGACGAAAAATTTGGGCTTCACCAGGGCGTGGACAATCTTCAGCTCCTCCTGGCAGGCGTGGCCCGACACATGGAGGGTCAGCTCCCGCTCGTTGAGCACCTCCACCCCCTTGCGGTACAGCTCGTTGACCACGTTGCCGATGGCGTTCTCGTTGCCCGGGATGGCGGAGGCGGAGATAATCACCCGGTCGCCGGGGAGCAGGTCCACCTGCCGGTGGGTGTTGAAGGCCATGCGGGTAAGGGCGGACATGGTCTCGCCCTGGCTGCCGGTGGTAATGATGCAGACCCTGTGCTTAGGCAGGGATTTGATGTGATTCAGGTCCATCAGGATGCCGTCGGGGATGTTCATATACCCCAGCTCGGCGGACACCTTCATCACATTCTCCATGGACCGGCCGGTAACGGCCACCTTGCGCCCGTACCGGGCGGCCACGTCAATCACCTGCTGGATGCGGTCCACGTTGGAGGCGAAGGTGGTAACGATGATGCGCTCCTCACAGCCCCGGAACAGCCCGTCGAAGGAGGCCCCCACACTGCGCTCGGAGCGGGTGTAGCCCGGGCGCTCCACGTTGGTGGAGTCGGCCAGCAGGGCGAGCACCCCCTCCTTGCCCAGCTCGCCCAGCCGGGCCAGGTCCATCATGCCCCCCTGGATGGGGGTGGCGTCGATTTTGAAGTCGCCGGTGTGGACACAGGTGCCCACCGGGCACTTGATGGCGAAGGCCACCGCGTCGGCAATGGAGTGGTTCACGTGGATGAACTCCACGCTGAATTTTCCCGCCTTGACGACCTGGCCCGCCTCGCAGGTGATGAGCCTGGTCCGGTCCAGCAGGCGGTGCTCCTCCAGCTTCAGCTTGATAAGCCCGGCGGACATGCGGGTGGCGTAGATGGGGGCGTTGAGGGACCGCAGCACATAGGGCAGGGCCCCGATGTGGTCCTCGTGGCCGTGGGTGATGAAGATGCCCCGGATTTTGTTCTGGTTTTTAATCAGGTAGCTGACGTCTGGGATGACCACGTCGATGCCGTACATGTCATCGTCGGGGAAACCCATGCCGCAGTCCACCACAATGATGTCGCCGCCGTACTCGTAGACGGTGAGGTTCTTGCCGATCTCGTTGAGACCGCCAAGGGAAATGATTTTCAGTTTTTCTGCCATGATTACTCCTTTAATTTTTCCCTGCCCCGCCCCGGAGGAGCGGAGGCTTCGGGTTTTGATGTAGTTTGACAGAAAAACCCATAGAAAACCGGCCGTGCCCACGGCACAGCGTTCAGACGAAGGACTGTCCCGCCCCGGCCCTGCCTCGCCGGTTGGGGTGTGCGGTCCCTTCGTCTCTCGATGGGTCTCTGTCATAGCTGGTCCCCCCGACCTGTCCCCGTCTGCGTTACGGGTGGAGGGGCGGAGGATATATTTAGACGCCGGGACGGGAGGGTCCTCCCGCCCCCTTGGCGTTTAAATCAATCGTAGGGACGCATCACGATGCGTCCGTCCCGCATACCCGGACGCTTCGTGAAGCGTCCCTACAGGCGCCGTAAGGCGGTCGCAGGACAAAATAGACATATCTAGTTTACCACACTTTCCCTGAAAAGTATACTATGGTTTTCAGAAAAACAGATGGCCGGTTATTTGTCCTTCTCTTGTACACAATGCTCAGAAATGGACCGGTCCACTTCCGCCGCCCGGCCGGCGTAGAAGTCACACAGCTCGGCGGCCAGCTCCAGGTCCGGGCCTTCGGCGATCACCCGCAGGGCAGAGCGCCGGGCGATGGGGGTGAGGTAGACCCAGCCGCTGCCGGTGCGCAGCCGCAGGCCCTCCCCGGCGGGCTGCCGGGCGCTCTCCCGGGCCAGGGCCTGCATCACCTGGCCCCGGTCAGAGACGAGGGGCACCTCCCGCCGCCAGGAGGAGAACCGGGGGGTCTTGGCCACCAGGGCCTCCAGCTTCTGGCCGGAGATTGCCATCCGGGAGCAGATACGGACAGCTGCGGCGGGGGCCTGACGCAGCCAGGGCTGGGCGGCGTAGAGGGTGGCCGCCTGTTCCCCGTCCCGGTCCAGCCGCAGGACGGTGCCGCCGTAGCCGGCGGCCACCAGCTCCACCGCCGCGCTGGCCCCGGCGGGCACGGCCACCTTACCCGTGCCGTTCTCCATCTCGATCAGGGCCAGCACCCCCAGCAGCTGGCCGGCGTCCACCACCGCCCCCCGCTCGTCCTGGGCGGCGAGGGAAAAGCCCCCCCGCCGGGCGTGGAAGGCCACAAGCCCGGGCCGCCACTCCCCTTCCAGCTTACAGCCCAGGGCAGACAGGGCGGAGCGCAGGGCCCGGTCCTCCGGGGAGGCGTCCCCCACCGCCACGGTGAGGCGGCGCAGGGCGGGCCGGCGCAGGCCGGCCTCCTCCACCACGTGGCGTGCCCACTGCTCCTGAGACATGTCCAGCAGCCGCAGCCGGCCCACCTTGTCCCCCCGGGTGCGGCGGACCTCCCCCTGGAGCAGGGCATGCTCCAGCTTCCGCTCCCGAGCCCGGCCCAGAGGCAGACCGTCTCTGTCAAAGAGGTGGAGGAAGATGGCCCCACCGCTCTCCTCCACAAAGAGGGAGACAGGCAGCCGGTGGAAGGTGGCCGCCCCCGCCCCCTGGACGGGGCTGGTGAGGGAGTGGGTGAGCACCTCGCTGCCCGCAGCAGCCGCCCCCACGGCGGCCGCCCGGGCCAGCATCCCGGCCCCGGGTGTGGGGGAGCAGCCCACGCCTACCCGGCCCTCGGCCCCCAGGATGCTGCCCAGGGTGAGGAGGGCCTCCGGGCCCATGTCCTCCCCCAGCGCCCCCCGGATGACCCCGCTGTCGCCAAAGCGCAGCACCCCCTTCTGGCTCCCGCTGGTCACCGAGCGGGCCAGCCGGCAGCCGGCGGGGGCGGTCTGGCCGGGCCAGAGCTTTACCCGCTCCAGCAGGGTGGCCCCCTCCTCGGCCAGGGCGTTCTCCCCCAGAACCGCTCCCTCGTTGAGGACGGCCCCCTTCCGGGCGGAGGCATCCCGGCACAGGACGGCACCGTAGAGCGTGGACCGGGGGCCGGCGGCGGCGTTTTCCAGCAGGATGGACCGCTGGACCATGCTCCGCTCCCCCACCGCGGCCCCCTGGTCCAGCACGGTATGGGGGCCGATGAGGCAGCCCTTCCCCAGGCGCACCCCGGGGCCGATCCAGCAGGGGGGCACCACGTTGAGCCCCGGGGGCAGGGGCTGGGCCGACCATACCCCCGCCTCCTGGCGGGGCAGGCCCATATTCAGGCGCACCTTGCCGGACAGGGCGTCGCAGGTGCAGTCCAGATAGGCCTTGCAGTCCCCCATGTCGCACCAGTAGCCCTCCAGGGGCAGGCCGTAGAGGCCCGCCCCCTCCCGGAGCAGGGCGGGGAACAGGTCTTTGCCGAAGTCCCACGCGGTCTCCCCGGGCACCCGCTCCATGGCGGCGGGGGATAGGACATAGATACCGGTGTTGATCTGGTCGGTGAACACCTGCCCCCAGGCCGGCTTCTCCACAAAGCGCTCCACCCGGCCCTCCCCGTCGGTGAGAACCAGGCCGTACTCCAGGGGGGTCTTGTGGCGGTAGAGGCCCAGGGTGGCCGCTGCCTCCCGCTCCCGGTGGAACCGGACCAGGGCGGTGAGGTCCAGGTCACAGACGCAGTCGCCGCTGATGACCAGAAAGTCCTCCGCCCCGATGTGGGGCATGCAGGCCTTCACGCTGCCCGCCGTCCCCAGGGGCTCGTCCTCGATGAAATACGTCAGCCGCACCCCCAGCCGGTCGCCGCTGCCGAAGTGGTCCATCATCTTCTGGGGCTTGTAGCACAGGGTAACGCAGATATCGTCCACGCCGTGGTTTTTCAGCAGGCCGATGATGTGCTCCATCACCGGCCTGCCCAGCAGGGGGGTCATGGGCTTGGGACTGCCCAGCGACAGGGGCCGCAGCCGGGTGCCCTCGCCCCCCGCCATAATAACTGCCTTCAAACGCTTCGCCATCCTTCCGTCAGTCAAGTGCGGTTAGTATGGCTTGCAGTCCAACGTTTCAAACTTGTACATAAAAACAATATATGGTATAATAGCGAAAAAATGAGGAGGATCTTCCATATGGATATCAAACCGGGTCGCTGGCGGCACTTCAAGGGCGGGGAGTACGAGGTCATCGGAACGGCCGCCCATTCGGAGACCCTGGAGCCCATGGTGGTCTACCGGGCGCTGTATGGGGAGGGCGGCCTGTGGGTCCGCCCCGCCGCCATGTGGACCGAGCCGGTGGAGCGGGAGGGATACTCCGGGCCCAGATTTCGTTATGTGGGGGAAGGGACATGAACATTCAGATTTTCGGGAAAAGCAAGTGCTTCGACACGAAAAAAGCGGAGCGGTGGTTCAAGGAGCGGCGGATTAAGTTTCAGGCGGTGGACCTGAAAAAGCAGGGCATGAGCCTGGGGGAACTGTCCAGCGTGAAGAATGCGGTGGGGCTGGAGGCCATGGTGGACCCCAGGCACCCCGATGCGGTGCTGGTGTCCTACCTGGCAGGCGACCAGGCCAGGCTGGAAAAGCTCTTTGAGGACCCCACCCTCCTGCGCACCCCCGTGGTCCGCAACGGCCGGCAGGCCACCGTGGGATTCTGCCCTGAGGTGTGGGAGGGGTGGGAATGATGAACACACGGCCTCCGCGGGCTCTACACCCTATGTCCCCCGCAGGATAAGCCTCCTTTTGAAAGGAGGTGCCCCAGTTCGCAAACTGGGGCGGAGGATTGTATTTTGGCGAAGCCAAAATGTGCGAAGCAAACAAAGTTTTGCAGACTTGGGTTTACTGCGTGGGGCGGGACGACCTCGGCCCGCCAAATCGATACGCTGGATGGAATGGCGCGCCAAATCGATACGCCGGATAAAATGGCGCGCCGGGGTCGTCGCGCCCCACAGGCAGATCTGAAACTCTGTTTACTTCGTATGTTCGCTTCGCGAACGCAATCCTCAGTCAGCCTGCGGCTGGCAGCTCCTTTCCAAAGGAGCCTTTGGAGCGCCGCCCTTAAAAGTCCGTTTTAACGGACACAACTCCCGCTACACTGGGACGTGAAACCCGGAAAGGAGGAGACCGCCATGTCAAAAAGCTCCAATCAGAAGGCCAAGCTGCTCCATCTGTGCCGCATCCTGCTGCGGCAGACCGACGAGGAGCACCCCCTCACCGTGCCCCAGATTATCGAGCGTCTGGCCCGGGAGGATATCAAGGCGGAGCGCAAAAGCATCTACGGCGACCTGGAATCCCTGCGCCTGTTCGGGCTGGACGTCCAGTCCCGGAAGGGGAAGACCCCCGGCTGGTTTGTGGGGGACCGGGACTTTGAGCTGCCCGAGGTGAAGCTGCTTATGGACGCGGTACAGTCCTCCCGCTTCATCACCCAGCGCAAAAGCGACGCCCTGATCCGCAAGCTGGAGGGGTTGGCCAGTGTCCATCAGGCGGGGCAGCTCCAGCGGCAGGTCTACGTCTCGGGCCGCATCAAGGTGATGAACGAGAGCATCTACTACAATGTGGACAAGCTCCACTCCGCCATTGCCGGCCAGAAGGCCATCACCTTCAAATACTTCGACTACGACATCGCCAGACAGAAGGTGTTCCGCCAGGGGGGGAAGCGGTATGTGGTCTCCCCCTACGGGCTGATTTGGAACAGTGAGAACTACTACCTGGTGGCCTTCGACCACAGCCACCGGGAGCTGCGCCACTACCGGGTGGATAAGATGACCGAGATCGTAATCACCTGTCTGGACCGGGAGGGGCGGGAGCAGTACCCCGACTTCCAGCTGGCCGAGTACGGCCAGAAGCACTTCGGCATGTACTCCGGGCAGGAGATGAAGGTCACCCTCCGGGGCCGGCGGGACAAGGCCCACCTGGTCTGGGACCGGTTCGGCCAGGACGTGATTCTGGTGCCCGACGGGGAGGAGCACTTCACCGTCACCCTGCCGGTGGTCATGAGCCCCCAGTTTTTCGGCTGGCTGCTGGGGCTGGATGGCAGCATCACCCTGCTGGGCCCCAGGGAGGCCGTATCCGCCTACCGCCGCCGCCTGACCTCCACCCTGGAGGAGCTGCCGTAGGAGGGGAACGAGTTGCCGGCGGAATCCCCCCGCCACCGGACTGCGTCCGGCGGCCCTCCCCCCTTTGGCAAGGAGGGCTTTTGGGCGCTGGATGTTCCGTTGTCGCTCCAAAGGCCCCTTTTCCCCGCAAGGGGGACGCCGCATCCGTAAGGCGGCAAAGCCGCCAACGGCTGCGCAGTGAAAGGGGCTGTCAGCCGAAGGCTGACTGAGGATTGCGTTTTGCGAAGCAAAACATACGAAGTAAACAAAGCTTCAGCCCACCTGTGGGGCGCGACGACCCCGGCGCGCCATTCCATCCAACGTATCGATTTGGCGGGCCGAGGTCGTCCCGCCCCACAAAAGTTCCCGGGCCCTCGTTTGCTTCGCATATTTTGGCTTCACCAAAATGCAATCCTCCGCCCCAGTTTGCGAACTGGGGCACCTCCTTTCCAAAGGAGGCTGGCCCTCTGCGGAAGGGACGAGGATAGGACGAAAAGGAACGCCCCGCCTGACTTCTCCGCCCCATTCCCCATTGACACAGAAATGAAAGATTAAAAATCCCCCAATCCGGTGGAATTTTTCGCGGAGCTGTGCTATGATAGGGGTGTGAAATTGCATCCGCCGATTTTGGAAGGGAGGAATTGCTATGAGGATTTTTTGGCTGGCCGCCTTTATTGTCTTCGCCGTCGGTGAAGCGGTAACGGTGGGGCTGGTCTCCGTTTGGTTTGCTGTGGGAGCGCTGGCAGCGCTGTTCGCTACCGCTCTGGGCGCGGGGCTCTGGCTGCAAATCACGGTATTTTTGGGGGTGTCAGCCCTGGCGCTGGCCCTGTTCAAGCCGCTGAGCACCAAGTTCCTCAAGCCCAAGGTGTCCGCCACCAATGCCGACCGGGTGATCGGCGCTCAAGCGCTGGTAACAGAGACCATTAACAACACCCAGGCCCAGGGTCAGGTAAAGGTCAGCGGGCAGGTCTGGTCGGCCCGCGCCGCCCAGGACGTGGTCATCCCCGCCGGGCGGGATGTGAAAATCCTGCGCATTGAGGGCGTGAAGGTCATTGTGGAAACCGTATAAGTGAACATACCTATCGGAATCAATAAGGAGGAGTAAACAAAATGGAATATCTTATCCCCACCCTGATCATCATAGTGATCGCCCTTGTCGTCTTCTCACTGCTGGCCAGCATTGTACGCATCGTGCCCCAGTCCCGGGCCTACGTCATCACCTGGCTGGGCACCTTCCGCACCGTGTGGGGAGCCGGCGTCCACTTTAAGGTGCCCATCGTGGAGCGCATTGTGAAAAACGTGTCTCTGAAGGAGCAGGTGGTGGACTTCGCCCCCCAGCCCGTCATCACCAAGGACAACGTCACCATGCAGATCGACTCGGTGGTCTACTTCCAGATCACCGACCCCAAGCTCTATACCTACGGCATTGAGAACCCCATGTCCGCCATTGAGAACCTCACCGCCACCACCCTGCGGAACATCATCGGCGACCTGGAGCTGGACCAGACCCTCACCAGCCGGGACCACATCAACACCAAGATGCGAGCCCTCCTGGACGAGGCCACCGACCCCTGGGGCATCAAGGTGAACCGGGTGGAGCTGAAAAACATTATGCCCCCCCGGGACATCCAGGAGTCCATGGAGAAGCAGATGCGGGCCGAGCGGGAGCGCCGGGAGTCCATCCTTCAGGCTGAGGGCCAGAAGCAGTCCCAGATTCTGGTAGCTGAGGGCGAAAAGCAGTCCGCCATCCTCCGAGCTGACGCCGCCAAGCAGGCGGCCATCCTCCAGGCCGAGGGCGCCAAGCAGGCCAAGATTCTGGAGGCCGAGGCCGAGGCGGAGGCCATCATGAAGGTGCAGCAGGCCACCGCCGACGCCATCCGGCTGATTAACGAGGCCGCCCCCGGCCAGGGCGTGCTCACCATCAAGGCGTTGGAGGCCTTCACCGCCGCCGCCAACGGCAAGGCCACCAAGATTATTATTCCATCCGAAATCCAGGGCATCGCCGGCCTGGCCGCCGCCGCCAAGACCGTCTTCGACACCGAAGACCCCAAGGCCACTATTACCAAGACTGTGCCCAAGCAGTGAGGCGGGAATCATATGGAGGCACTACAGATGACAGACAAGCAGTTTGACAAGATCATTAAAATGATCCGTATGGTCCTTGACGGCTGCAAAGACCTGGAGGAAGCGAAGCAAAAGGTCGAAGAACTGTTGGAGGACAAGAAGAAGGAAGACTGAGAAAGGGCAGACAGAGCAAAAGGAGGCAAGCACAATGCCTACGGAAAAGGACTATAAAGTAATCGAAAAGGCCACCATCTACGACCTGCGCCGGCTGTTTAAGAACAGCGACAAGGCCACGTACACCAAAGAAGAACTGTGCGATTTGCTGGACACCATCGCAGACGCTAAGGACCAGGAATAAACCAACAAGGGCCGGAGAATTTCTCCGGCCCTTTCCAGTCTATAGAAACCCCTCCGTCCCCCCGCAGGGAAAAGCCTTCTACCCTCCGGGGGGAAGGTGCCCCAGTGCGCACACTGGGGCGGATGAGGGGGCGGGGCGGGCAAGCAGTTCTTTCGATAAGAGGCAAAAACCTGCCGCGCACCCTCATCCGTCACGGCCTGCGGCCGTGCCACCTTCCCCCTGGAAGGGGGAAGGCTTTTTGGTGCGTTCTTTCACAGGGTGCTTTTTTGACACGCTGAAGGGCCGGGGAATCATTCCCCGGCCCTTTCCTCCGCCTGTGCAGGTTTTTCGCTCTCAGCGGAAAGGTACATTTCCTCGCACCTCCGCTGGGCGGCTATCAGAATATCCAGCGCCTCCTCGCTGGCTCTGAACAAATCCAGATACATTTCTTTATAATCGGGCATACTATCACCTCAACGCCATTATATTCGGTAACACCGATGTTTGTCAATATCGGTGTTACCGATATTGTATATTTTTTTAGGGTGATGTTGTGCTATTGCCGAGAATACGGGACCTCCGGGAAGATCATGACAAAAAACAGCTTGAGCTTGCAAGTTATCTGCATGTCAGGCCTAACACATATTCTGACTATGAACGAGGAAAAATCAATATACAGATTGATACGCTAATCAAAATCGCGGACTTTTACAACGTCAGCCTGGACTATCTGGTGGGCCGGGACGACGTGCCCAACCGGAAACAGAAAAAATTTACAACGTAAGTTTTCCCCGCCGCTGCACATACTGACTGCAAACGGGTCAAGGAGGCGGCGGGACGGTGAAGTGGAAAAAATTCGGGGCTTTTTTGTGTGTTTTGGGGCTTGTACTCCTGCTCCCCGGGCCGGAGCCGGTCCGGACGGCGGGCGCGCCGGCGGAGGTGACCCTGGACAGTCCGCCCCTGGTGGCCCTCACCTTTGATGACGGCCCCCGCTCCTCCACCACCGGCCCCCTGCTGGACGGACTGGCCCTCCGGGAGGTGCCCGCCACCTTCTTCCTGGTGGGAAACCGCATCCCGGGCAACGAGGACCTGGTGCGCCGCATGGCCGCCGAAGGGCACCAAATCGGCATCCACACCTATGACCATGTGGAGCTCAAGGGGCTGTCCCGCCAGGACTTCGACCTTCAGGTGGGCAAGACCCGGGCCCTCATTACCCAGCTGGTGGGGGAGGGGAACTACTGGCTCCGGCCCCCCTACGGCCTGATGGACCGGCAGGCAGGCCAGTGGTGCGGCGGGCCGGTGATTCTGTGGTCGGTGGACCCGGAGGACTGGAAGGACGACAACATCGACCGCATCGTGGCCGCCGTGGTGGAGCACGTGTCCGACGGGGACATCATCCTCCTGCACGACCTTTTCCCCAGCTCCGCCCAGGCCGCCCTGCGGGTGGTGGACACCCTGCTGGCCCGGGGCTGCTGCTTCGTCACCGTGGAGCAGCTGATGGCCGAACGGGGTGTTACCCCGGAGGTGGGGGCGCGGTACAGAAAAATAAATTAAATTTCATAAAAACGATTGTAATTTTTCCGGTTATCGTGTACACTGGAGACAACCGTTTTTCATAGGAGGTGCCAACATGAAAGTTGCCCGCTTTGTACTGAAGATTGTTGCCCTGTCTCTGGCCGCCGCCGCCGCTGTCTGCGCCGTGATCGCCTACTGGGACGGTCTCACCGAGCTGTATGACAGCGCCCGGGGGAAGTTCCAGCGCTCCGCCTGCGCGGATGAGTACGACGACTACGAGGAGTAAGCAGAAAAGGCCGCCGGCTTTGCAGCCGGCGGCCTTTTTATCGGGCGGACAGCCTCCCACCGTCCCCCGCAGGGAAAAGCCTTCCACCCTCCGGGGGGAAGGTGCCCCAGTGCGCACACTGGGGCGGATGAGGGGGCAGGGCGGGTAAGCAGTTCTTACGGTAAGAGGCAAAACCTGCTGCGCACCCTCATCCGTCACGGGCTTTGCCCGTGCCACCTTCCCCCTTGAAGGGGGAAGGCTTTTGGGTGCATGCTTTCACGTATCCCTTTCACCGCTCATACCACCGCAGGCTGGCGGTGTCGCCGGTGGTGCGCAGCAGGGCGGCGGTAAACAGGCCGTCGGTGAGCAGGGTGGCCAGGGTCAGCCAGCCCACCGGGGCGGGGATACGGGCCAGCCAGGGGGCCAGCAGGGGGTGGAGCCAGTATACCAGCCCCAGGGACAGCGTCCCCCAGGCCAGGGAAAAGGGCAGGCACACCCGGCCGCGGAGGCTGCCGGGCAGGTCGCTGTAGTCCCAGAAGGACACCCCCAGCGCCTTCTCGTGGTACAGGGCAGCCAGATACTCCGCCGCCGTGGCCGCCAGCCCGCCCACCAGAAACACCGCCGGAGGCTCCCCACGGACCGGGGCGGTGAGGGCCAGCACAAGACAGGCCCCCGCCCCGTACACCGGACACAGGGGGAGCACCAGCAGCCCCTTCCGGCCCTCCGTGCCGCCGGTGAGCCAGGCAAAGGCGGTTTCCAGCAGAAAGCCGGCAAAGCTGTAAGCAATAAAACTCCAAAGCAAGAAAAACCCCTCCGTTTCTCCCCGTTAGGGTGTGAAATCGGAGGGGTTTTATACCTGAAATCAGGCCCAGCGGCCGCAGCCGTGGCCGGTGGTGTGACAGCCGCTGTAGCAGAAGCCGTCGGTGTGGTCGTAGCCGCAGTAGCCCACGCCGTCGTGGCTGTGGTATCCGGTGTTGTCGCAGTCCTCATAGGGGCACAGGGCCCGGCAGGTGTTGTCGCAGAAGCCGTCGGCGTGGTTGTAGCCGCAGTAGCCCGTGCCGCTGTGGACGTGGCGGCCGGTGAGGGTACAGTCCTCATAGGGGCACAGAGCCTGACAGGCGCCGTCGCAGAAGCCGCCCGCGTGGTCGTAGCCGCAGTAGGTGGACCAGCCATGGAGGTGACGGCCCTGGGTCTGGCAGTTCTCCAGGGGGCACAGAGCCCGGCAGGTGTTGTCGCACACGCCGGCGCTGTGGTCGTAGCCGCAGTAGGTCACGCCGCTGTGGGTGTGGCGGCCGGCCAGGGTGCAGTCGGAGTAGGGGCAGACCGTGACGGTGGTCTGGACGGTGGTCTGGACGTTCCGGGCGTAGCCGCCGTGGTGGCCGCCCCCTCTGCCGCCGTGGTAGCCGTGGGCGGAGACGGGCACAACCAGCATGGCCGCCAGCATGGCGCACAGCACGCCGGCAGTCAAGCGGCCCTTCATCCTGAACATGGGAATTACTTCCTTTCTGTCCGCGCATGGCGGGTGATGGCCCCATTATAGCACAGCCCCCGCCGGGATTCAAGACGGATTCGTTAAGTCTTACCCCTGTCTCATAACTTCAACTGCCGGATGTGGGGCAAGGCCTCTACCTTTTGAATATAAGAAAATGCTTGTGCCAGGCAGAGCACAGGCGGGGAGAATGCACAAGGAATTTTTTACCGCCCGGCCCCAAAGCGGGACCGGGCGGCAGTTTATTCTGTTTCCGTGTCCATCATCAGCCCCACCCGGCGGGCGTGGCGGCCCCCCTCGAAGCCGGTGTTGAGGAAGGTGTCCACAATTCGTTCGGCCAGCATGGGCCCGGTGATCCCCGCGCCCAGGGCCAGCATATTGGCGTTGTTGTGCAGCCGGGTGAGCTCGGCGGAGAGCACGTCGCCGCACAGGGCGCAGCGGATGCCGTGCACCTTGTTGGCCGTGATGGAGATGCCGATTCCGGTGGTGCAGATAACGATGCCCTTTTCGCACCGCCCCTCCGCCACCGCCCGGGCGGCGGCCTTGCCGAAGATGGGGTAGTCGCAGCTTTCGGTGCTGTCGGTGCCGAAGTCCTGGCAGGTGACTCCCTTGGCGGCCAGATAGGCCTTGAGGTGCTCTTTGAGCTGGTAGCCGCCGTGGTCAGACGCAATGGCGATCATAAACAGTTCCTCCTCTAAAGGCCCGGCAGGGCCATTTTCCGTTCCATTGTACCCCCTTTCCAGTAATTTTGCAAGGGGGAGGAAATTTTTTGCCCCCCATGTATAACCGTCCCTCTGCCTGTCCACAATAGGCTTCGGAGGTGGTTTTTTGAAAAACCGAAGCTTTTTGAATAAGCTGGGCGATTTCGCCATGGGAAAGGGCTTTTACATAGTCCTGTTCCTGTGCATCGCCACCATAGGAATTTCGGGCTATTATCTGCTGAAAACTGTAGTCAACGACACCCGCGCCACCGCGCCGGTGGGGGGCGGCGCCTCTGTGACCATCCCCGACCAGAGCGCGGCCAAACCCACTGTTCCCTCCCCCGGCGTCAAGGACGACACCCCTGTCACCCCGGCCAGACCCTCCCCCAGCACCAAACCCGCCGCCCAGCCGGACGACCCGGAGCCGGTGAAGGACGACGCTCCCCAGCCGGACACCCAGCCCAGCAAGGAGACCCTGTCCAAGGTGTTCACCTGGCCGGTGCAGGGGACTGTGCTGCGGGACTTCAGCGTGGAAACCCTGTCCCTGGATCCCACCCTGGGTGACTGGCGCACCCACGGCGGTCTGGATATCGCCGCCGCCCAGGGGGTGAAGGTGCTGTCCATCAGCGCCGGCACCGTGGAGCAGGTGTATACCGACGGCCTTATGGGCACCACCGTGGTGGTGGACCACGGCGGCGGGCTTCAGTCCTGGTACTGCAACCTGGCCGATGAGGTGCTGGTGGAGGCGGGCGACACCGTGGACATCGGCAGCGAGCTGGGCATTGTGGGTTCCTCCGCCATCGCCGAGGTGGGGGTGGACTCCCACGTCCACCTGGAGACCCTCCTCAACGGCCAGCCCGTGGACCCCAGAGAGTATTTGAAATAAAGCTTGCGGACCCCTGCCAGCCGGCGGGGGTCCGCGCTTTTATGGCTTAGTTCAGCTGCCAGATGTCCAGAAGCTGTTGGTACCGCTCCTGGCTGAAGCGCAGTCCCGCGCAGCTCCACACCCCCATCCGGGCGGTGGCGCTGAGCGCTCCGTCCCGCCGGTCCAGCCGCTCCAGCTTTCCGGCGGAAAGAGCCTCCCAGGCCCAGGGGGCGAGCTCGCGGAGGAAGCCCTCCAGCGATCCACTACCCTCCCCGGTTCCCTGTGTCAGCCAGGGCAGCAGCTTTTCCCGGCCGGTCCGAAACCGCCGGACCAGCCGGGCGGCATGCCGCTCCGGCGGGGTGGTGTCCAAGGTCTCTCCAGCTGTAAACGTGTCCTCCACCGAACCCCGGAAGCACAGCTGATAGCCCCAGCCGCCTCCCTCCTGGAGGTAGAGCAGCAGGGCGGCACAGTCCAGCTTGGCGGAGGGAATGCGGGCCGCCATCTCGGGACAGCCCCCCTCAAAGCGGGCGAGCGTCCCCTCCCGGCACTCCGACCAACACAGCGCGGACATGTCCTGCCCATACAGCCGCGTAACAGCGTCGGCCAGCCCGTCCACCGCGGGCCGGAGATGCCGGAGCCGCTGGTGGGGATAGATCAATATGGTAAAAGAGCCGCTCATAATCAGCATCCGCCCTTCTATCACATACACAGGGTATCCAGAATGTTTTGGGCGAAGTTTTCCAGTCTTCCCCGAATTCCAGGCAGGGCCAGGGCCTGGCCGGGGCTGTTGGCCGTCTCGATGAGGGCAAAGTTTTGGGGGAGATAAAAGGACTTGTTCATGTTCATGGCGGCTACCACCTGCCGGGCCACCGTGTCCCCCCCGGAGTAGCCGGAAACCACGATGGCAAAGACCGCCTTGTCGTAAAACCGGGTCTGTCGAAAGAGGGCGGTAAGGCGGTTGATAAAGGCGGTGAGGTTGGCGGACAGGGCGTCGTTGTAGTTGGGGCAGAGCAGCACCAGGGCGTCCGCCGCCCGAACGGCGGGGTAGACCTCGTCCTGCATCACGCCGCCGTAGAAGCACCCCCCCTGCTCGCCGAAGTGGAGGCACATGGTGTAGGGACAGCCGGAGCAGTCGGACAGGGTGCCGTTGCGCAGGCCGATCTCCCGGAGGTCACACCGCCCCTCCACCTGTTCACGCGCCCGGGACCACAGGTCCATGGTGTTGGAGGTGTGGTGGCTGGAGGCGTGGAGGACCAGCACCTGGGGCCGCTCCTTTTGGGGAAAGACCTCCGTCTCCACCCGCTCCGCCAGCTCAGCGGCGGCGGCGCGATAGGCCCCCATCAGGCTCGTCCCCAGATTCCCGGCCTGGACGGCGAAGTTGGCCAGGGAGCCGGTGCCCTCTACCAGGGGCCGGCCCACCAGGGCGCACCCCGCCAGGTTCAGGGCCAGGGCCCCCTCCGCGGCGGCGGACTTGGTGTACAGCTCCCCCGCTCCATCCACAATCAGCCCGCCGGTGCAGCCGGCCAGCAGGCCGGGCTCCTTCCGCAGACGGGCCAGCATCCGCGTGTATTCCAAATTGACCCCAGTGTCACCCAGGGGCAGGGCAAGTATCAGCCGCTGGTTTTCCAGCCCGGACAGCTCCGCTGCCGTCCGCACGGCGCGGACCTCCCGGCCCGCCAGGGCATGCTTTAGAACGTCGTCCAGCCGCTGGCCCGCCCAGCCGGAGTCGGGAGCGGGATGGATCAAAATAAGGGACATAGCTGCCGCCTCCTTACTGCTTACAAACCAGGATCTCCACGTCTGTTCCGGCGAATACATCCCGAATAACAGCCGACACCTTCTCCCACTCCAGCCGGTCCAGGCCGCAGCCGATTACCGGCATCGCTACCCGGCGGATGTCTTTTTGCGCACACAGCGCCTTCATACACTCCAGCGCGCCCCGCATGGTCTCGTATGTGGGCTTTTGGAAGTAGCGCTCTTTGGTAATCAGGTTGAACACGCGTCCGGCCAAAACGCACCCGGAACTCTTTTTCTCTTTCTGCCACTGGTCAAGGTAGTCCGGATAGTGAGCCTTCAGCTTATTTTTCATATCGAAGCGCCGATTAAACTCCACTACAATCCCCTTTCCCATAGCAAAGTCCGCGCTGATGCAGTGCGCCAGGTAATAATCCTCGGGAACAGAAAATAAATCCCGTTTTTCTTCTCGAAACTCCATAAAAATACCTTTCTTTTGCCAAATATACAGGTCAAATAATCGCCTTGAGGTGCTCCGCCGCCTCCCGGATGTGGCTGAAGAGCTGGTCGGGGATATGGGGCAGCAGCTCGGTCTCCACTCCGGCGGGAGTGTAGCGGTTCTTCACGCCCATATACACCCCATCCAGGAAGACCGATCCGCAGTGCCACTCCCCCCGGAGGGTAAGCAGCAGGGAGAGGGCCCCGGAGGACAGGGCGGGGGCCACGTAGGGCTTAAAGCCGATCTCCCGCATCTTCAGGTTGGCGGTGACGGTGAGCTGGGTAAGCTCCTGGGACAGGGCCTCGTCGTAGTGCTCAATGGAGTTGGCGATGAACAGTCCGGTGCCGTGGGGTCCGAAGGACCGACCCTCGGTGAGGAAGGAAGAAAATTTGGGGTCCCGCTTGGCGAAGTAGGCCGCCCGGGCGTTCATCACCCCCAGGCCGAAGCCCTGGACCTGCTCAGGCCGCAGGCCCCGGCCGTCAAAGATGCCGTTTTCGTCTTTGTTGCTCTCCAGATAGGCGGTCTTGGCCAGGGGGTCCACCGGGTCGGACACGGCGCACCACAGGCCCTGGAAGCCCTTTTCCCGGGCCATTCGGGCGTAGTGGGCCACGATTTTGGCGTTGTTCTCAAACTGATACATCCGCACGTCCTTCACCTGGGAGCCCACCGGCGGGATGCCCCTGGAGGCCACAAAGACGAACATATCGCAGTCGAAGAGGTTTTCCGGGGCCACCACCTCTACCTCGGGAAAAATGTCGTACTGCCAGGGCAGGCTGATCTGGCCCATCTCAAATTCCCACCGGGCGGTGATCTGGTCGGACAGGTCGCAGATGCCGATGGAGGAGATCACATCTCCCCCCAGCAGCTTCAGCCCGGTGAGCAGGGTGGAGCCCACGTCCCCGATGGCTACGATGTTCACCCGCTTCTTTCCCGCGCTGGGGGACCACCTGATCAGCTTCTCCCAGCCGGGGCGGCTGATGTTGACGGCAGTGACCCGGCCGTCCTCAATGGCCCGGGCGATTCGCTCGTCGGCCTGGACCTGGGGCAGGCGAGAGGCGTCCAGCGCCTCCAGACCGTGACCGGCTCCCGTCAGCTGGCCGGGGTGGGTCACCTTAAAGCTCCCCCGGCCCAGCACCGGGTCGCCGGGGACGGCGGCAAACAGACGCCAGCACTGAGCGGGCTCCACCTGGGGGCCGAAGCCCTCCAGCGGGGTGAGAGAGACCAGGGTGGCGCCGTTGATGTTGTAATAATACACGATAATATCACTTCCTATATTAATTGCAGGGACGCATCATGATGCGTCCGTCTCGATTTGCGGGCATTCGCCGGGGTGGCGGCGGACGCTTCGTGAAGCGTCCCTACCGCTACATAGAATCCGTGACACGTACAACATAAAAATGATTCTCTGCTCTCGCAAAATACCAAGTAGATTCGTCGCCGCCGTGTCGGTTCATACGCACGACTTCACAGTCGCCTGTCTCCTGTGTAAGCCGCCCTAAAATAGCATCAAATTTAGGGTAATTTTGTTCCATCTCTCTTTGGTAGGCTGGAGCATTCCTGGAAAACTTCCGGTAACCTTCCCAAGATGTATTCAAAAATCCGGTCAATTCTTCCATCCACTGCTCCGGTGTCAGCTCTGCGTAACTACCATCCGGGTACTCAACCACCGTGGGCCAGTCCCCGCAGGGGAAATTTTCTATTTCTCGCCCGGCCTCCGCTAAGCTGGTCCGCTCGCCGATCGACATGTTGCTGACTACTAACATCAGCGCCATGTGACAGAGATATACTATCCAGTCCTCACCGTTTTCGGGCAGGCGGACCTTGCACACATCCAGTTGCAGGTTCCAGCCGCTTATACCGTCGATATAGGTACTCTCCTCCCACAGGAAATATGTTTCCCGCCAACCGACACACTTTTCAAACAGACTGAGCCACCGGGCAGTATCGTCGCCGCAGTCAGCCAGCTCCTGATCCACCATGAAATTCAGAACTCGATCTTCTTCAGGCGGCCCAAACGCCTGCTCCACTTGCTCAATCAAAGTCATCGTTACATCCCTCGCTCACTGATTCTGCCGCAGCAGCTGTTCCAGGTCGTTTTCCAGGTAGACGGAGGCGGACAGGGTGGGGTCGTAGTGCAGGCAGGTGCCCTTGTCGGGGCACAGGGGGAGGATCACCGCCTCGGGCAGCCGGGCCAGGGTGAGGTTTCGGCCGTAGAGGATGCGGTATTCCTGCTCCAGGGTGCGGATCACATCCAGCGCCCCCTCCAGGCAGGTGCGGGACAGGTGGAACACCGCCTCCTGGGAACAGGGCTCCTGATAGACGGGCTGGGCGTAAGGCAGGATGTGGTTGATGCCGGGCAGCAGGCCGGGCACCGGCGAGCTTGGCCGCCGCACGGTATTGCCCCCGATGAAGGGGTACAGAGTGGCCTCGATGAACCACTGCCGCAGGGTGGGCAGGTAATACACCGCATCCACCGGCCGCTCCCAGTGGTCCATCAGGTCCTTGCCGTAGCCGGAGAGCACCCCCACCAGCACCATACGGATGGGCACTCCCTCCTGCCGGAGAATGGGGTCCAGGGCCTTGAATCGGAAACCGGGGTGCATCAGGTCGTCCACCAGAATCACCGGCCGGTCGAAGGACTTGATGGTTCTGATCTGGCTGGGGATGGGGGCGTAGTAGGGGAAGGGCTCCATCACGCTCTCGGACAGGTCGGGGGAGTACACCCGGTCGGTGTGGATGGTCTTGGTGACGGTGTTGGGCACCGTCTTGCCCCGCAGGAGCTTGCCATAGGGGACGCACATGTTCTCCCCCAGCACCCGGGGGGTGGTGGGCACGGCGGGCACGTTGTTGTAGGCGGTAATCTTCTCCAGCAGCCGCTGGTGGATGATATCGGCCGACAGGGTGAGCAGCAGGGAGCCGGGGTAGAGCCGGGCCAGTGCCCGCTGAAGGCTCTGGTGGCTGCGGCGGATGGCGGCCAGCACCCGGGGATTTTGGGCCAGGGGCTCCTGAATGGTGGTCTCCAGATTCTGGATCAGGGTGGCGGGGGCGTGCATGTCGGTCTCCCAGATGGGGCGGCCCGCCTCCCGGGCCAGAAAGCCGGTGCGCAGGAGCACGTCCTCCAGCTGGCTGTCCACACGGCCGTCGTGGGGACAGAACAGCCCGTAGATACACCCCTCCTCCAGAGCCCGGGCCAGCAGCTCGCACAGAAGGAGCTGGTGGTAGTCCTTAAACCGCTGGTTTCCGCCGGCGGCCAGGGCGGTGATAAGCAGGGTCTTGCCCGCCGCCCGCAGGCGGATGCGGTTGGCCAGCTCGGTGTCCCCCAGGGCGGTAAAGAGCTGGGAGGTGGTGAGGGAGCGGTAGGCGATATAGCCCAGAATGTCCCCGCTCCCCGCCCGGCGGAGGAGGAGCGCACGGTCCCCCTGGTCGGTGATGGCGGAGCGCACGATTTCCCGGTCGGGCTGGCCGGCGGTGAGACTGTCCAGCAGCAGGGGGTCGGGCTCCCCCACCCACTGAAACTCCAAATCGCCGGCGCCCAGCATGGGCTTCTCCTGGCTGTCCCGGAGGTACAGGCCGTTCTGGTAGATAAAGTCCTGAATTACCGGGTCGATGAAGTTGGAGATGTCCCGGTTCAGGTCCACGTTCTCCCGGATGCGGGTGGAGCTGATATCCTCCAGGTGGGGGGGCAGCTGGAGCTGGATCACCTGGCCGGTGATGGGCAGGGGGGCGGGCAGCTCGGCCTCCCCCGCCCGGCGGAAGATAACGTGGTTCATCCGGCGGATAGAAAAGGGCGCCGGTTCGGTCTTATAGGCGGAGGCATTGGCCACCACGTCGCTCCCCGCCACGATATACACCTGCTGGCCGGGGAACAGGTTCACCAGCCGCCGCAGGTCGGCGGGGTTGGCGATATTCACCGGGATGTCGTCGGGAAACAGGTGGACGTGGAAGTCCCCGGCGATGGACAGATTGACAATCTGCCGGCGGATCAGGTGGGGCTGGGCCTTTTTCGACCAGGAAAACTCGTCCACCGCCAGATAGACCTCAAAGCCCAGGTCACGGATGGCGTGGACAATGCCCTTGTGGGACAGGGTGAAGGGGTCGAAGGTGCCGGGGAAGAAGGCAATCTTCCGGGGCTTTTCAAAGGTGAAGGGGCCGTGATCCAGCCGCCGCAGGGCAATAAAGCGGTTGATGTGGGCCAGGGCGGCCGCCCGGTAAAAGAAGGTGAGGCCGTCCTGCCGGGAGGAGGACTCCTGTGTGAGAAAAAGCAGCTTCCGGTAGCTGAGGGCAAACAGCCGGGCCTTCTCCTCCATGGTGAGCCGGGGGCTCTCAAACAGCAGCTTGCCGGTAACCAGCAGGGCCTCCTGGCGCACCGTCTCCCGGTAGTGGGCCAGCCCCTGGAGGAGCAGGCCCAGCAGCTCCTGCCGCCGTGCCTCGTAGACCTCCCGCCGCTCCGGAAACCGCTGCTGGTAGGCGGGGTAGTGCTGGAGCAGCACGGCGATGGTGTTCAGCGCCCCCGCCACCGCCGAGTCGTTGGGGGAGCCCAGCAGAGTTTTCAGCCACAGCACCTGTTCGTCCAGCTCGCTGGGGTGGAGGTAGAGGGCGGCCTCCCCCAGATACTGGGGGATGTATTTGGAGATCTCATACTGGCCCATCTCCAGCCCCTTGCCCAGCTCTACCACCACCTCGTTGCGCTGCTCCCGGCGCAGGAAGGATAGGGTGTGCACCAGGGCGGAGCCGGCGGTGTGCCGCACCACCACCCGTTCCGACACCTTCACCAGATTGGAGAAGTGGGTGGCGATGTGGAGCACGTGGGCCTCCACCCCCCGCTCCACCTGGTCCCGGAGCAGCTCCACGCCGGCCACCTTCACCACCCAGGGGGTGGCGATCTTCAGGTTGTCCAGAAAGACCTCGCTGGTGATATCAGTGTGGTACAGGGTGCGCTCCAGGGCGGACACGTCCCGCCCCGCCCGGCGCAGGATGCGGCATTTGAGGAACACGGTGGTGAGCTGGGGGGAGGGGACGGCCTCCACCAGGTCGGCGATGCGGGCCATCTGGGGGTGGCTGCGGGGGATGTTGCGCACCGTCTCCCGGAGGAACTGGAGAGCGGCGGTCACCAGCCGCAGGTCCGCCGAGGCGGCGAAGTGGGCGGCAAAGTCCACCAGCTTCTCCCGGGTCTCCTCGCCGTAGTGCTTGGGGGGCAGGTAGCGGGCGGCGTCGAGGAGGGTAAAGGCGGTGTCGTCGTCGGTGTGGGCCGGGTCGTTGTAGTAGCCCAGCAGGGCATCCAGAAAGCGGGGGATGTCCCCCGGACGGGCGTGGTTCAGCATGGACTCCACCACCAGCTTCAGGGTGTAGCTGATGTGGGAGCGCTGCTGGGGGGTGGTCTTGTGGTCGGGGAAGATAATCATGTCCAGATACTGGCCCCACAGGGTGAAGGGCACCTCCTCCGCCGGGTCGTTCTGGGCGTCGGCGGGCACCTCCTTGCGGTAGACCAGGTGGAACCGGGCGATGATCTGGCCGATCAGCGCGCCGGCCTGACGGCGGATGTCGCCCTCGCGGTGCATCAGCAGCTCATAGAGGAAGGACAGCGCCTGGGTCTTCTGCCGCACCGACAGATAGGTAAAATACTCCTCAAACACGTTGAGGTAGGCCCGCAGCTGCTGCCAGCTCTTGGTGGAGCGGGCGGCCTCGATGATGTTGCCGAACCGCTGTTCGTTAGACAGCATGTGCATCAGCCGCAGGTTGTGCTCCACCGACAGGAGGATGAGGCCGTTCAGCGTCTCCTCCTGGCCCATGAGGGCGGGGTCCTTGGCCGGCAGGGTCTCCTGCCGCTGGCCGGTAAGGTCCACATCCACCCCCAGCCGGCGCATGTAGTCCTCGAAGTCGTGGAGCTTGCCATAGACAAACTCATACCGCCGCCGCTTCTTCCGGTCTACGTTGTCCAGCTTGGACAAAATCACTTGAAAGGACTGGTCCAGGGGGTAGAGGACCACAATCTCGTTGCCGTCCCTGTCCCGCTCCGACTTGGAGCGGAAGTCGGCGTAGATCAGCAGCAGGGACTCCACCGACAGGGATTCCAGCTCCAGGTCCCAGGTGGAGTGGTTGGAGGCGATGTGGCTGATGTCCTCCATCTTCCGGTCCAGCAGCCACTGGTCGGTGTAGTAGTAGTGCAGATAGGGCACCCGCTCCCCGGGGCGGCAGCCGAATTTGCCCACATCGTGGGCGGCGGCGGCGGCGGAGATCAGGGCCAGGTCCACGTCCACCCCGGCCTGGGCCAGCCCCCGGGCGGCGGTCATGGCGATGTGGTGGACGCCGGCGATGTGGCTCAGGGTCTTAAAGGGGGTGAACTCCATCCCCAGGCGCATCAGCTCATAGAGGAACTCCCCCCGCCAGGCGGCCAGGAAGCGGCGGTACTCCCGGGCCTTGTCGCAGGCCTCATACTCCTCCTCCGGGAGAAAGCGGAAGTCCAGCAGCGGATCGAAGGGCAGGGCGGCGCGCTCCAGGTCCAGCAGCCTTTGCAGCACAATCAGGTAAAACTCCGCCCCCGCCCCGCACCGGCCGGCCTCGGGGGCAAAGCCGCCGTCGGGGAACATCAGGCCGCAGACGTATTGGTAGGTAAAGGCCCCCCAGCCCTTCTCCGGGGGAGCGGGACACAAAGCGTTGAGGACGGGGCCGCACAGCTCCAGGATGCGGGCGCAGCTCAGCCGGGCCCGGATGGGAAACAGCGCGGCCAGGCCGTCGGCCCAGGCGGGGGCCTTCATCAGGTCCTGGAGGTCCCGGCGGTTGGCGAGGACCCCCGGCCGCCGTGCGGCCAGCGCCTCCAGAATGTCGCGGTTCAGCTGGCGGATCATTTTATTCATACCGTCACCCCATCAGCCGCCCCGGCTATGGAGCGGCGAAATTTTCTCAGAATAAGCATAGCACATTTTCCGGGGTTTGGAAAGGGCGCAGGCAGAGAAAATGCGGCGGCCAACGGCCGCCCCTGCACAAGACCACTCTCGGGTTCGTTATGTAGAATCCCCCCGCCACCGGACTGCGTCCGGCGGCCCTCCCCCCTTTGGCAAGGGGGGCTTTTTGGCGCTGGCTGGTCCGTTTACGCTCCAAAGGCCCCCTTGCTAAAGGGGGCTGGCATTTGCGAAGCAAATGACTGGGGGATTCCGTATTCCAGACACGATACTTCAGAAAAACGCAGGGGCGGCCAACGGCCGCCCCTGCACAAGGCCACTCTCGGGTTCGTCATGTAGAATCCCCCCGCCACCGGACTGCGTCCGGCGGCCCTCCCCCCTTTGGCAAGGGGGGCTTTTTGGCGCTGACTGGTCCGTTTACGCTCCAAAGGCCCCCTTGTTAAGGGGGGCTGGCATTTGCGAAGCAAATGACTGAGGGATTCCCTATTCCAGACACGATACTCCAGAAAAACGCAGGGGCGGCCGTTGGCCGCCCCTGCACAAGGCCACTCTCGGGTTCGTCATGTAGAATCCCCCCGCCACCGGACTGCGTCCGGCGGCCCTCCCTCCTTTGGCAAGGGGGGCTTTTTGGCGCTGACTGGTCCGTTTACGCTCCAAAGGCCCCCTTGCTAAAGGGGGCTGGCATTTGCGAAGCAAATGACTGGGGGATTCCGTATTCCAGACATGATACTCCAGAAAAACGCAGGGGCGGCCAACGGCCGCCCCTGCACAAGGTCACTCTCGGGTTCGTCATGTAGAATCCCCCCGCCACCGGACTGCGTCCGGCGGCCCTCCCCCCTTTGGCAAGGGGGGCTTTTTGGCGCTGGCTGGTCCGTTTACGCTCCAAAGGCCCCCTTGTTAAAGGGGGCTGGCATTTGCGAAGCAAATGACTGGGGGATTCCCTATTCCAGACACGATACTCCAGAAAAACGTAGGGGCGGCCGTTGGCCGCCCCTGCACAAGACCACTCTCGGGTTCGTCATGTAGAATCCCCCCGCCACCGGACTGCGTCCGGCGGCCCTCCCCCCCTTTGACAAGGGGGGCTTTTTGGCGCTGGCTGGTCCGTTTACGCTCCAAAGGCCCCCTTGCTAAAGGGGGCTGGCATTTGCGAAGCAAATGACTGGGGGATTCCCTATTCCAGACATGATACTCCAGAAAAACGCAGGGGCGGCCGTTGGCCGCCCGAATTTCGTGTGAAATAATCCGAAATAAACCTTGTATTTTTCGACAAAGCATGATATAATAAAGGCAAGAGACAAATAAAAGGGCAGGGCACGGGGTGGACAAGACCCCGTACCCCTGTGCGGGTGCCAAACCACCCACACAACAGCATTGCTGCACCAGCCCTATTATACCAGAGTCCTTCCCCGTTTACAAGTCTGGTTTTAGGGTTTGTGTCTTGAGATATGCGGTGTGGGATTTGCTAAATTCCGCGTCGCTTTTGTTTGTCTCGACGGGAAAACCTGCGGGGGGAGCTTCACCTCCTACCCTCCTGTGCACTCCCCCCGCGGGAAGAACCGTTGAGAAAACAGGGAGACAGCCGGGCGGCTGTCTCTGGAGAAGGGTGTTCCTATGGCGGATTACAAAGAGATGTACTATGCCATGGTCCGGGCCAGCGAGGACGCCATCAACCTCCTGGCGGATGCCCAGCGCAGGTGTGAGGAGCTCTATCTCTCCTCCACTGAGCCGGACTCCTCCGAGGCGGACCAGTAACGTGCAAAGGCAGCGCCGGCCTCCGGCGCTGTTTTTATCCCTTCAGCCGGTCCTCCAGCACCCGGCCCACCACCGCCCCCAGCAGCAGCAGATTGCCGCACAGGTAGAGCCACACCAGCAGGATAATCAGGGAGGCCAGCGACCCATAGACCAGGGCATAGCGGGAGGACATCCCGATAAACCAGGAAAACAGCACCGACGCCCCCACGATAGCCACGGCGGCCAGCAGGGAGGACAGCAGCACCACCGGCCGGCGCATGGTGCCCCGGGGCGTCCCCGCCCGGTAGACGATCAGCACCAGCATCAGCACAAAGCAGAACAGCAGCAGGTAGCGCATCCACCGCCACAGCCCGGACAGGGCGGACAGGGGGATGTGCTCAATCATATACCGGGGCAGCTGCTCCTCCAGCAGCCAGAAAAACCACTCGCCGGTGAAGATGACCACCACCGACAGGTAGATGGTGAGCAGGAACAGGGCGGACAGCCCCACGCTGAACACCGCCCGCCGGAAGGGCCGGGGGTCGGAGGCGCCGTGGAGGTCGTCCATGGCGGCCAGCAGGGTGCGCAGCCCTGCCGAGGCGGAGATGAGTATGGTAATCAGACTGGCCAGCAGCAGCGCCCGGGACTGACTTTCTGACACGTAGCCCAGGTAGTCCTGAATCACCGCCAGCGCCTCGGCGGGCAGAATCTGGTCCAGCGATTGAAGCAGGTTTTCCAGGTCCAGGTGGAACAGGCCGATGAAGTAGTTCACACACACCAGCAGGGGAAACAGGGTGAGGATCAGGAAGTAGGACAGCGCCGCCGCCGCCCGGGACGCCCCCACCCGCAGATACAGCCCCGCTGCCTCCACCGCAAAGGAGACCGGAGGGAGCGAGAGGAATTTTTTCATAGTCGGGCCTCCTTTCGTTCGGCCGGGTCCGCCGTCCATATCCTATAGGGAAGGGCGGCGGCATTTTTAATACGGAATCCCCCAGTCATTTGCTTCGCAAATGCCAGCCATCTCGGCCTAAGAGCCGCCGCATTGCGGCGGTTGGCCTCGAAACGCGCCTGCGGGCGCAGCCTTTGGCAAGGGGGCCTTTGGAGCAGGAACGGTCCGGTTTGCGCCGAAAAGCCCCCCTTGCCAAAGGGGGGAGGGCCGCCGGACGCAGTCCGGTGGCGGGGGGATTCCGCAGCCCGCAATCCGCCCAAGGTCCGCCGCTCCGCCCCTCATTCTACCACACATCCCCGCAAAAACAAATACGAAAAAAGCCGCCTGCATATCAGACGGCTTTGCTTTCGTGTGCAATCAGGCCAGCTTGCTCAGCTTAAGGGTCATCTTGCTCTTTTTGTTGGCGGCATTATTGCGATGCAGCAGACCCCGGGCAGCGGCCTTATCCACCGCCTTGACGGCCACCTTGTAAGCGACATCGGCCTCGCTGCGGTTGCCTCCCGCCACTGCGGCCTCAAACTTCTTAAGCTCGGTTTTCAGCGCGGACTTCGCGGCTTTGTTCTGCGCGGCCTTGGCCTGAGACACCAGAACGCGCTTCTTAGCAGACTTAATATTCGGCAAACCAAACACCTCCTCCGAATTTCATCCTTAGATTTTGGCGCCCCGCCCTGGAACGGGGACACGGTGTATTCCACAATACACCCACGCAGATTTGTATTGTACCATCCTCCGGCCAAAAAATCAACTGTTTTTTTGATTTTTTTTGCAGACCGGGGATAGTTTTTCCAAAGCCGCAAAAACTAGGGCGGCTATGAAAATAATTCCACAACATATTGCATAAGGGGGAAGGAAGCCATGCGCATGAGACGGACCGACCTGGCCCTGGAGGCCAGAGAGCTGTGGCAGGAGCGGGCGGGGGCCGCCTCCGCCCTGCCCGGGGTGGAGGCCCATGACACCCTGCGGGAGGGCATCCCGGTAAACACCGTCAGGGTGCTGGACAGCCGGGGGGAGGAAGCCCTGGGCAAGCCCCGGGGGGCCTATGTCACCCTCACCCTGGAGGGCCTGGCCGGCCGGGAGGAGGGCATTTTCCAGCGGGCGGTCCGGGCGGTGGCCGGCGAGGTGGCCCAGCTGCTCCGGGACATCCCCCCCGCCGGGCTGGTGCTGGTGGCCGGCCTGGGCAACCGGGCCATCACCCCCGACGCAATAGGCCCCAAGGTCCATCAAAACGTGCTGATTACCCGGCACCTGGTGCGCCAGATGCCGGAGCACTTCGGCAGCCTGCGCCCGGTGGCCTCCCTGGCCGCCGAGGTGATGGGCACCACCGGCGTGGAGAGCGGCGAGCTGGTGCGGGCGGTGTGCGAGAAAATCGGCCCCGCCTGCGTGGTGGCGGTGGATGCCCTGGCCTCCCGGTCGCTGAAGCGGCTGTGCCGGACCGTGCAGATTTCCGACACCGGCATCACCCCCGGCTCCGGCGTGGGCAACCACCGCATGGGCCTCACCCGGGACACCCTGGGCGTGCCGGTGATCGCCCTGGGGGTGCCCACCGTGGTGGACGGTGCCACCCTGGCCGCCGACCTGCTGGGCTCCGACGACCTGCCCGACCTGAACGAAGGCCGGGACCTGCTCGTCACCCCCAAGGACATCGACAGCCAGGTAAACGACCTGGCCAAGGTAATCGGCTACGGCCTGAGCATGGCCCTCCAGCCCGGCATCTCCCTGGAGGAGCTGGAGCTGCTGCTGAGCTGAAAGAAGCGGCCCGCCAGGCGGGCCGCTCAAATTTTGAACTAGATATCAAACTCCACAGATGCAGCTTCCCAGAACTCCCGAGCAGCCATATTTGGAGTGAAAATGATGGCCCGATAGTGCCCGCTGCGCAGGAAGTATCCGTGTACGCTCGATTTCGCGGTCAGGGTAATGCTCTTTCCCGGATCGATCCCTTCCAAATAGTCAAGCTTATTCACGGGAAAGAGGTCCTGTAATCGATGCCACTCGCCGTTGTCATAGTATTCCAGCTCCGGATAGGGGGCGCAAAATTGGGTCTGGCTGTCGTCAACATTGTGAGCGGTCACGCTCAGCGTGTGCATGAAATGAGAGGGCGTTGTGTTCAGCTCCAGCTGAATGCCGGGCATGGGGAGATAGTGTGGGGCGGCCTCGCCAAGCCAGGGAGTGGAAAAGAACACCACGGCGGCGACGAGGATCAGCAGCGCACCTCCCATCAGGAGCAACTTCTTTTTTGTAACAGGCTTCTTCAAGCAATTACCCCCCAGTATAGAAATCAATCGTTTTTGTCAATAACAAACAGCTGCGGGCCAAGGCCCGTCTCATAAATATGGAAAGCCTCTGGAAATACCGGCCGGTACGTCATGTAGGGCAGGGGTTCTACCCCTGCCTATCCCCGTAAGGGGATAAAACGGGATAGGTAAGGCAAGGGCAGAGCCCTTGCCCTACATGCGGCAGCTTTCCTAAATTTATGAGACAAGCGTGGCAGCGGTCCAGGCCGGCTTCCAAGGCAAGGGCAGCCTTGTTTGCTCCGCACATCAGGAATAATCCGCCAAAAACGGGAGAGACTAGAGGAAAACACTGGCAAAGGATGTGACCGACATGGTAAAAGGCATCACCCGGCAGGTGATTCTGGTAAAATCCCCCGACCCCCGGCTCTTTGAGGAGGCCATCTTCATCGTCAAGGAGGAGGCCCTGGCCCGGGAGGGGGTGAGCGCCGACAAGGTGCTCCGGGAGGCCCGGCAGGCCGCCGACGGCTATATCAGGCAGGGCAAGGTTTGGAACCGGCGGCTGGAACGCCTTCCCTCTCCCCTCTGGGGGGCGCTGGGGGCCGCTCTGGCCTCGGCGGGCTGGGCCGCCTGGCTCTTTTTGCTGTGACCATCCGCCGGCAGGCGCATAGTATGGGTTGAGGGGGCGGTTGGCAGGCCCCCGACTCCGACGCCCCAGCGGCGTTTCCACCAAGGATAAGAGGTTTTCTTCTTTTTCCTCCTTACCATAGCTGGCAGCCCGGCGGGAAGTCCGCCGGGCCGCTTTCTTTGCCTCGCAATTATGGGAGGGGTGAAGTCCGGGGCCGCCGTTCCGCCGCCCACAGCAGGGCCAGAATGGCTCCGCCGCCCGCCGCCAGCAGCAGGCCAGCCCTCCAGCTCCCGCCGCAGGCCCGGAGGTAGAGGGTGACGGGATTCCACCGAATGACCGGCCCCAGGGCGGGAAAGACCAGAGACAGGTCCAGCAGCACCGGGGACAGGAGCAGTCCCAGCACCGGCACAAAGGGGAGCAGAGCGGGCAGGGCGGTCCACAGGGGGCGGCGGCGGGCCAGCGCCAGGGCGGCCCCGCCCCAGAAGGTCAGATAGGGGAACAGGGCCAGAATGGGGTACAGGGGCCGCTCCACCGCCAGCAGGGCCAGCCCTCCCGCGCACAGGACGGGCAGCACCGCCGCCCCCAGCCGGGGCAGAAGGAGGGAGAGGGTCCCCCGCAGGGGGGCCAGCCGCCGGCCAAAGGGGGCGTCCAGCCACCGGCCCAGGTCCATGGCAGTAAGCAGGGCCCAGATCAGCAGCAGAATGGCCGTCAGCCCAGTAAGCAGGCTGTTCACCCCGCTGTCTGCCAGGTCGAGGGGGTCCAGAGGGCGGCCGCCGGCCGTCTCCATGGCGACCAGCACCCGCTCCTGGTCGGTAAGGGTCTCCCTGAGCCGGGGGCGGACCGCCTCCAGCTCCTCCTCCCGGACGATGCCCCGGTCCAGCAGGTAGCGCTCCGCCATGGCGGGGGAGATAAGCTCGGCCACGCAGGCCGCCGCCGTCTCCCGCACCATGGGGTAGACGGTGGAGCCGGGGCCGATGAGCAGGGTGAACAGGGGATGGGTCTCCTGCCGGTCCAGCCGCTGGGAAAAGTCCTCCGGGAGGACCAGGGCGCAGTCCCACTGCCCGGCGGCCACCTGCCGCTCGGCCCGGTCCCGTTCCGCCCGGTGGAAGGTGACCACCAGGCCGCTCCGGGCCTCCAGACGGGCCCAGAAGTCCTCGCCCCCCTCCTCCGGCAGCACCACCCCCACCTGGACAGGGGTAGACACCTCCCGGGCAGGGAGCAGGGTCCGGACGCCGAAGGTGGTCAGGGGCAGGAGGAGGAGCAGGGCCCAGGTGCGCCATTGGGTGAGGCGGGGCCCCAGGGCGGCGGCGAAAGCGGCAAAAAAGAAGCTCACGGCGTCCCCTCCTCTCCGTCCACCCGGCAGCGGTAGAGCACCGCCATCGCCAGGGCCATTCCGGCCCCGCCCAGTGTCAGCCCTGCCCAGGCGGACAGGGGGACCTCATAGCCCATGGCCCCGGCGGCCAGCTGCCGCAGCCAGGTCACCGGCGACAGCCCGCTCAGCCGCCGCACCGGGGCGGGCAGCAGCACCGGCGGGACAATCCCCCCAGCCAGGGCCAGGGACAGCAGGGCGGCGCCGAAGGACAGCAGGCCGCACCCCCCGGCGCTCCCCGCAGCCAGGCAGCACACCCCGCAGAACAGGCCGCAGAACAGGGCCATCCCCAGGGCCGCCCCCGCCAGGGCCAGCGGGCGCCCCCCCTCCCCCGCCAGCAGCAGGGCGGGGAACAGCAGCAGAAACAGGACGGGCACGCAGGCGGCCAGGGCGCTGAAGCATCCCCCTGCCGTCCCCCGGCCCGCCGCCCGCAGCCGCCGCTGGAACCGGAGCCAGTCCCCGCCGTAGAGGGGGAGGAACACCGGGGCGGCCGCCAGGGCGAAGAAGGCGGCCAGCGACAGGGCGTAGTGGAGGGGGATGGGCAGGGCCTGGGTGGCGGTGACCAACTCGGTCTGGAACATGTCCGCCCGGCCGGTGGCCAGGGAGATGTAGCGCAGGTTGATATCCACCACCACCTGGTCCCGGGTAAGGCCGGGGGGCGGGGCAGCCTGGTAGAGGTCCAGCACGGCATACACCCCGCTCTGGAAGGCGGACAGGATATCGCTGGCACTCTGGCCCACCCACAGCAGCAGCAGGGACTCCAGGGGCCGGTCTCCGGCCACAATCAGCCGAAGGTCCGGGTTCTCCCCCCACATCACCCCCTGGATAAAGCGCTCCGGCAGGACCAGCACGGCGGTGACCTCCCCCCGGCTCAGGGCCTCCAGGGCGGCCCCCTCCTCCAGGGCCACAATGTTACAATACTGGGCAATGTCCTCCATCTCCCCCATGAACTGCTCCAGCAGCTGGGGGACGCCGTCCCCCTCCGGGGCGGTGATGGCCAGGGTCACGCCGGCGAAGTTTACCCCCCGGCTCAGCAGCACCTCCGCCGCCCGGCCCGCCCCCAGGGGCAGCAGAAGGCACAAAAGGACAAGCCCTGCCAACAGCCAACGCTGTTGGCAGAGCTTCCCCATAGTCAATGCCGTCAGTTTTTCAAAGTAGCGCAGCCTCTTCATGCCCGGTTAAAAGGCGTACATCAGCGCCCAGAGCAGGTCCGAGGGCAGGCGGGAGGTGAAAAGGTCCTGCATATCCAGCGCCCAGTCCTGGGCGTTGGCCTGGAGGTCGTAGCCCAGGTCCATCAGGTCGTCCTCGTCCATGTCGGCCAGCATGGTGGGAGAGCTGACCGAGACCTCCATCCCCTTGCAGGGCCCTATGGCGTACTCCAGACTCAGGGAGAACACCTCCATACCCATGGTGCGCACCGACACATCCTCCAGCTTCAAGTCCAGGGAGTCTTTGGAAAGAGCCAGGGAGCCCTCCATCTCCACCACGCCCAGGCTGACGCCCGAGCTGTCCACGCCGATCTCCCAGCGGAAGTTGTCCCCCTTCCCCTTGGGCTCGTAGCGCATCTCGGAGGTCAGGCGGCCCACGCTCCGGCCGTCCTCCTTGATGCGGATGGTGGTCTCGTCGGTAAAGGCGCCCCCCTTACCGGTGTGGTTGCCGGCGGACTCCACCAGCAGTTCGCTGTCGTCAGCCCTGATTTCCAGGCTCAGGTTGTCCACATACTGGTCCCCGCCGCCCAGATAGAGGGCGGCCTCCACTTTGGTGCCCTGGATGCGCTCCTCATAGAGCACGGCGGAGACGTAGCCGCCACTGAGATAGACGTCCACCTCCACATCGCCCAGCTCGTCCAGAAAATATTTGATGGCGTCGGCCAGGTCCCCATAGACGTACAGGTCCTCCAGGTCGGCCAGCAGATCATCAATCTCGTCCCCGGGCACGCCCATGGCCTGGAACAGCTCCTCATACATGCTCACATAGTCCACCGAGGACAGGATGTCCTCCATGGCGTCCACGTAGTCCTCCATGGCGTCCTGGGGGATGACCACATGGTAGGCGGTGGTTTTGGTGCTTTTACCGTGGATGTCCATGGTCTTGGCGCCCGTCTTCTTCACCTCCAGCGCCGCCTTCAGGGCCTTGTTGGCCTCCTTTACGGCCTTTTCGTTCTCCTCGCCGGGGGTAGCTTTCAAAATAATGTCCATCAGGTCAAACAGGTTAAAGCTGATGTCCTCCACCGAATCGTCGCCGGACAGATTTTTCAGGTCGTCCCCCAGGGTTTCGGTGTTTAAGCCGTAAAAGCTGCCGTCGGTGAACTGGGAGGAGCCCAGGTAGAGGTTGGCGTTGTCGGCCAGCATCTGGAAGGAGACCAGCTCGTCATCGTCCCAGAAGGCGGACAGCTGGGCATCCATTTTCCGGTCCTTGCCGCTGTAGTTGGCCCGCATCCCCAGGCCCAGGCCGTAGAGGTCAGACAGGTCGTAGCCCACCAGCTGGCTGCTGATTCCCGTCAGCTCCACCCGGAAGCTGCCGCTGATGGACCGGTCCTTTTGCAGCTTGACCAGGTCGGGCATACCCAGCTTGTCGCCGGCCTCCTCAAAGGCGGCGGCGGTTTTGTTAAAGGCCTTTTCCACAGTCCCCCTGGGGGAGGCGAACAGGCTGCTTACCCCCACCACCAGCAGGGCGATCACCGCCACGGCGGCCACCCCCGCGCCGATCACCAGACCCAGGCCGCGACGCTTGGGAGCGCCCTCGGCCGGGGCAGCCGCCCCGGCCCCACCGGCTGGAGCGCCCCAGCCCTGCCGGCCCGCGTCGGGCGGGACCGAACCGGCCGCCGGGCCGCCGTTCACCGCGCCGCAGTTGGGGCAGAAGCGGGCGTCGTCCCGCATTTCTTTTCCGCAATTTTTACAAAACATGGCGTATCCTCCATTTTTTCCCAAAAGTCATAAGACCAGTTTTCCGTCCTCCAGGCGCAGCACAGCGCCGCACAGCCGCTCCAGCTCCGCCGGGTGGTGGCTGCACCATATCACGCTGCCCCCTCCCGGCAGGTAGACGCCCTCCAGCCAGTCCAGCAGCCGGGGGACATAGTCCCGGTCCAGGCCGGCGGTGGACTCGTCCATCAGCAGCACCTGGGGCCGGGCCAGCAGGGCCAGAGCGATACTCACCCGCTGGGCCATCCCCCCGGACAGGGCCCGGATGGGCTTTTTTTGCAGGGGCTCCAGCCCCAGCAGCTCCAACACCTCGGGGGGCGTGGGACCGGTGAGGTCGCAGGCCCGCCGCCACAGGTCCAGCTGCTGCTCCACCGTCAGCTCCCGGGCCAGCTCGGCGCTCTGGGGGACGTAGCCCAGCTCTTGGCGCAGAAAGTGCCGGTCGCCCAGCACGGAGCGGCCCTGAAACCGGACATCGCCGCTGTCCGGCCGCTGAATCTGAGCCAGCAGGCGGAGCAGGGTGGACTTGCCGGAGCCGTTGCTCCCCGCCAGGCCCAGGCACTGGCCCGGTGGGAGGACAAAGCTGGCGGGGGCCAGTACCTGCCGGCCCCCGTAGCTCTTGCACAGCTGGCGTACCTCCAGCATGAGGTCAGGTGACAGGGGCGCCGCAGCCGTCGCAGAAGCGGCTGCCGGCGGCCAGCGCCTTTCCGCAGCTGGTGCAGAAGATGCTGCCGGCGGCGGGGGCGGCGGGCTTCTGAGCCGCGCCCAGGATGCGGTCCTCCTCCGCCTTGATCTGCTCCAGGCGGGCGTTCAGCTCAGCGATCTCCTGCTCGATGCCCTGGATGCTGGCAAACTCCCCGGAAAAGGCCTCCACACTGGCCTGGCCGGCCTTCCAGCTGGCATAGAACTTGGCCCCCAGCTCGTTCATCTCGCCGGTCATGCGCTTTTGAGCGTTGCTGATGGCGGACTTGATGCGGCTGCTCTCCACCAGGGTCTCGGATTTGACGCTTACCGCCGCCACGCTCTTGTTCAGTGTGTCCTTCAAACTGTCAAACATAGCCATAGGGTCCTCTCCTCCTTAAACGTCGTGTGTGTCCCTCCGCCCTCAATAGGCGCTGTAGGTGGTGTAGCTCATCTTGTCGTTGGCCCAGACACGCATTACATCCTTGGCCACCCGGCGCTCCTCCTTGCCGTTCCACAGGTAGAGGTCGCCGTCGGCGGTGTAGAGCAGCTGCTTGCTGTCCAGGAAGATCAGCACATTGCCGTCCAGCTCGTCATTGATGACGGTGGGTTTGTCGCCCTGGAGCAGGGACAGCTCCTCGCCGTTCCGGTCCCTGTCGGTGGCTGCGTAGATGGCGCCGTCCTCGTCCAGAATCCGAACGGCGTAGACCTCCTTGGCCAGCACCTCGGGCTCGCCGCCGCTGTAGCGGTTGAAATCGCCCAGGGTGCCATAGTTCTCGCTCTCCGTGTCGGTAAAGTAGTAGAGCACATCATTGCCCTTGGCGTCTGTGACCAGTTCCAGCGCGGAGTATTCGTCGTCGGTGACGGTGTTGGCGAGGGTGAGGGCCGTCTTGCCGATGGAGTAGGCGTCCAGCCAGTACTCGCCGTCCTCGCTCAGCTCCAGCACGGCCTCCTTGCCGTTGAGGATGTAGAGGCCATTGATGTGGGTCTCGTCATCCAGCTCCAGAACGCTCTCGGTGCCGCCCACGTTCTGATACCAGGGGGCGTCCTCGCTGCCCTTGCTCAGGTAGTCGTAGACCTCTCGGTAGTAGCTCAGGTCGGCCAGGTCACACACCTTGCCCTCGGAAGTGTTGGCCTTCTTATACAGGAAGATGCCCTGATCGGGGGCCGCTGTCCTCTGGCTGACGCTCACGCCGGTGGCGATGGGGGTGTCGGCGGGGGCGTTGTTGTAGTGGTAGATAGAATAGGAGCGCTGGATGTAGCTCTCGTTTTTCAGGCTCTCCCGCATCTGATTGCGGCTGTTGGCCGCGCTCCACGACTCATATTTGCTGTTGTACTCCTCCATGGCGGCGTTATACCGCTCACGGGCGTTGGCCTCGGCAATGGGCCGGACCTCCCAGGTGTACAGCTCGGTGGCGGGACGGCCGGTGCTGGCCTGGAGCTCGCTGGTGTCGATGGGGAAGCTGTTGCCCTGGCTGTCCTTAAAGTACACAGTATTCCCTTCCACATAGAACTCGCTGGGGTAATACTCGTCGTACCAGCTGGGGCGGACCAGCTCCTGGGCGGTGATGGCAGCGTCGCTGCTCTGCTGGGTGTCGCTGACCAGGTCGTAGAGGGAGCACTCCTCCAGGTCCTCTATCATATAGTAAAAGCTCACCTTGTCGCCGTCTACCGTCAGCCCGTTGACGGCGCAGATATCCTTCACCAGCTCGGTGGGCTCGCCGCCGGGCTTGCAGGAGTAGACGGTGACGGTGTTCCAGTCGGTGTCGTTGGCATAGGCCAGATCGTCGTCCAGCACATCCAGCTCACCCTCACCGTAGACGAGAACGCTGGAGTCGAAGTCGGTGTAGATGGTGGTGGCGCCGTCCAGCAGCTCCTCGGCCTGAGCGTCCTTCTTCAGGGCCGACTTATAGAGGGTCAAGGTGCTGTCATCCTCATCCAGCTCGGTGTAGTAGACCGTCTTATGGTCCTCGCTGAGCTCATAGGTGCTGAACGCCTTGGTAATGCGGAAGTCCTCCTTGCCGGTGTAGCAATTCAGCTCGGTGCCCCGGCTGCCGTCCTTGGTGTAGAGCACGTTTCCGGTTTTCAGCACAGTGAAGCTGGTCACGTCCCGGGAGACCCGCTCGGGCCGTCCGTCCTTTTTCAGCTCGGACACGGCAATCTTATACAGGGCGTTCCGGCTGTCTCGGAAGTACATGGTCTTGCCGTCGGCGGTGAACTGCACCCAGGTGCTGCTGTCGGCCTCATCGGTGACCTCGATGGGCTCGGTCTTCTCCTTCAGGTCGGCCAGGTACATCAGTTCTGCGTCGTCATTCACATAGGCGAGGGCCTGTCCCCGCTTGCCGCCGCCGCCCATGCCGGAAAACAGCTTGACCAGCAGCACAATCACCACAATGGCCGCCACCGCGCCCAGGCCGATGACCACCATGCCGCTGACGCCCCGGCGCTTCGTAACCGGCGCGGGGACACGTTCCTCTCCCTGAGGGGCGTCGGGCTGAACCGGGACGGCCGGGGCCGTGGGCTCCTCCACCGGGGGCGCGGGGGAGACAGGGGTCTCCTCCACCGGGGGCGCGGGGGAGACGGGAGTCTCCTCCACCGGGGGCTCCGCCCCGGGAGCTGTGGCCTCTGGAGCCACAGGGGTGCCGCAGCCGCTGCAAAATTTTGCGCTGTCAGGTAGTTCTTTGCCGCAATTTTTACAAAACACGTTCCATTCTCTCCTTACCAGCTTTTTGCCTCACCGCCGGACTGGCGACAGGGACACACAGATAAAAACCAGTTTACAGTATGACACATTTCACGATAAAAAGCAAGAACTTTTCCGATAAATCGACACATTTCCCAGCTGCCCTCTCCGCCCCGGTGCTTCACCCTATGCTCCGGCCCCTTCTCACAGAAGGCCGCCCCGGGGGATTTTAAAAAAACCTTAAGAAAATCCTCATAGTTCCTTTAGAGCATTTTTCACAACTGTATGATATGCTCTAGTACAGTTAAACGAAGGGAGCAACGCATTATGTCTGAGATTTTAACGGTTACCGACCTGAAAAAGGTCTATGGAAAGGGCGGGTCGCTGACCCGGGCGCTGGACGGCGTGTCCCTGTCCCTGGAGGCGGGGGAGTTCGTAGGAGTGATGGGGCCCTCCGGATCGGGCAAAACCACCCTGTTAAACTGCGTGTCCACCATCGACCGGCCCTCCGCCGGCTCCATCGTCATCGACGGGAAGGAGCTTACCCGCCTCAAGGGCAAGGAGCTGGCCAAATTCCGCCGGGAGCGGCTGGGGTTCATCTTCCAGGACTGCAACCTGCTGGACACCCTCACCACCTATGAGAATATCGCCCTGTCCCTGTCCATTATCCGGGCGCCCGCCCAGAAGATCGACCGGCGGGTGCGGGAGATGGCGGACCTTCTGGGCATTGCCGACTGCCTGGACAAGTACCCCTACCAGATGTCCGGAGGCCAGCAGCAGCGGTGCGCCGCCGCCCGGGCCATGGTGACCCACCCGGCCCTGGTGCTGGCCGACGAGCCCACCGGGGCGCTGGACTCCAAGTCCTCCCAGCTGCTGCTGGACCGGCTGGACGAGCTGAACATGGAGCTGGGCGCCACCATCCTCATGGTCACCCACGACGCGTTTACTGCCAGCTGCTGCCGCCGGGTGGTCTTCCTCCGGGACGGCAAGCTCTTCCTGGAGCTTCACCGGGGGAACGACAGCCGGAAGGTCTTTTTCAAGAAGATCATACAGGTAGTTACCGAGATGGGGGGAGGGATGGCAGATGTTCTCTAAGCTGGCCCTGCGCAACGTGCGCCGGTCCTTCCGGGATTACGGGGTGTATCTGCTCACCCTCACCTTCGGCGTGTGCCTGTTCTACACCTTTAACTCCATTCAGGATCAGGGGGCGCTGGTCTATCTGTCCAATGTGGGCAACCCCATCGTGGAGGCCATCACCATGCTGATAGACATTTTTTCCGTCTTCGTAGCGGTGGTGCTGGCCTGCCTGATCCTTTACGCCAACCGCTTTCTCCTCCGCCGCCGGAAGCGGGAGCTGGGCACCTACCTGCTGCTGGGCCTGAGCCAGGGGCAGGTGTCCCGGCTGCTGTTCTTGGAGACGGGGCTCATCGGGCTCATCTCCCTCATCGCCGGACTGGCCCTGGGGGTGGCGGCCAGCTTTGGGATGTCCGCCCTCACCCTGTCCATGTTCGAGATAGACGTGTCCGACATGCTGGCTGTGAAATTTTCCTCCGGGGCGGCGGGCAAGACGGTGCTGTACTTCGGCGTCATCTTCCTGCTGGTGATGGTCCTCAGCGGGGTGCAGGTGTCCAAGGCAAAGCTCATTGACCTGATCCACGGGGAGCGGAAAAACGAGATCCTCAAGCCCCGGCCCCTGGGGATAGCCGTATTTCAGTTTGTGCTGGGCGTGGTCTGTCTCATCGCCGCCTACGCCATTCTGCTTACCTTCGGCATGGCGCTGGCCATTGCCGTCCCCTTCCTTTGCTTCCCCATGCTGGGGCTGGGAACTCTGGGCACCCTGCTCATCTTCCGGTCCCTGTCCGGCTTTGTGATGAAGTTCGTCCAGGGCCACCCGGGGCTGTACTTCAAAAACCTGAACGTCTTTACCCTGCGGCAGTGGATCAGCAAGGTCCACACCACCTATCTGGCCCAGACGGTGGTGTGTATCCTCCTGCTGCTGGCCATCGGCATCACCGCCAGCTCGCTGGGGCTCAACTCCACCCTCACCGCCATGACTGACGGGGAGGCCCCCTTCGATATCACGGTGCAGAACCAGTCGGGGGACACCGAGCGCGTCGACTTTGACGCGGTCCTCCGGGAGGGAGGCTTCAATCCCGATGAAAAGCTGGCCTGGAGCTATGATACCATGTTCTACTACAACGAAGGAGAGATCACCGGCATTGAGGATGCCAGCGGCGCTATTAAGGTGTCAGACCTGGACGCTCTGCTGAACCGCCAGGGCAAGCCCGCCTATTCCGGCGCCCTGCCCGCCCTGCTGGAGACGTTGGAGGACAAACTCACCACCGGGAATCTAAGCCTGCGGTGCGTGGTCATTCCGGACGATATGGCCGACCGGCTCCAGCCCCGCCGTCAGGTGTGGTCCGCCGACTACGCCGGAGAGGATAAGGCGGAGACAGAGGAACAGCTCCTCCAGCTGGTCCGGCCGCTGAATGAGAAAGTATCCATCCAGCTGGAGTCCCGGCTGTCCATCTACGGCGACATGATGGGCAACAAGATCCTGGCCCTGTTCCTGGGGCTGTATCTGGGCTTTACCTTCCTGCTGGCCGCGGCGGCGGTGCTGGCCCTCCAGCAGCTGAGCCAGGGGGCGGACAACACCGGACGGTACGCCGTCCTGCGCCGCCTGGGGGCCGAGGAGAAGCAGATGAAAAAGTCCGCCACCCAGCAGGTGGCCCTGGCCTTCCTGCTGCCCCTGGTCCTGGCCCTGGTCCACTCCGCCGTGGGCATGAAGGCGGCCAACGACATTATCTTTGCGGTGGGCAAGGTGGACAGCGCCGCCAGCTCCCTTGTCACCGCCGGGGTGATTCTGGTGGTCTACGGGGGATACTTCCTGGCCACCGCCCTGGCCTGTAGGAGAATGGCGAAGAATGCCTAGGGGAACCTGCGTCCCGCCCGCAACGGCAAGCCTCCTTTTGAAAGGAGGTGCCCCAGTTCGCAAACTGGGGCGGAGGATTGATTTCGCCGCAGGCGAAATGTGCGGAGCAAACAAAGTTTTGCAAACTTGGGTTTACTGCGTATGTTTTGCTTCGCAAAACGCAATCCTCAGTCAGCCTGCGGCTGACAGCTCCTTTCCAAAGGAGCCTTGCCCTGCGGGGGGACGTTAGGTGTGGGGCGCGACGACCCCGGCCCGCCATCCCCCCCGTCCCCGCCGCGCGGACAAAGGCTCCCTCCCCGAGGGAGCTGTCAGCGAAGCTGACTGAGGGAGTCACCCCGGATTCGGCTGATTGAGGGAGTCCTCAAGGCCCCCGCAGACCTCCGGAGGACTCCCTCCGTCACGGCTTCGCCGCGCCACCTCTCTCTAGGAGGGAGGCTTTTCCCCGCGGGGGACGAGGGAGAGTAACAACATAAGTGCCCGCACAGATGTGCGGGCACTGGATTCTTATGAATTTTTATCAGAAGGCCACTCAAGATTACTCCAGTCGATTCCGCTTTTTTTATCCCGGATAATCTCACCCTCATAGGGAACAAAAATATTCTCATAGGTGCCTTCCTGAATGTGTACTATGCCGATTGACACTCCTTTGGGCCCTACCACTGTACTGGTGACTGTATCATCGTCTATCTTTTTACGGACCGTGATATATTCCCCATCTGTGCTTGTGCCCTCCGTCCAGGCTGATTGGTCGGAAGTACTTGGCTGAGAAGATGGCTGGGATTGTTTCTGGCAACCTGAGAAACAGACGGCCGAAGTTAAGAGTATGAATAGAAGTAGGGAAAGGCTTTGTATCTTTCTCATGGCAATATACCTCCACACCTTAAAGCTGGGAATAGAGAGCAACAATCTATAGCCTATTGGAAACACATCCTTTTCAATGATATTATAATTATAATATATTAAGATTATAACTGCAAGATAAAATTTGATAAAGCCATCAAGTATATTACAGCACAATGCAGAAGCGGTAATCACACTTTGCATTTTCCCCTTGATATTTTGATGAAAAAATCGAAAAGGCGAGGGGAAAAACCGTCAAAAATCAGCTAGCCAAGGAGGGGTGGGGCGGCTATAATAGGTCGGAGATTTTTAAAAGGAAGGTACGCCTGTTATGACCAGAGACCTGACCACCGGCAGCCCCATGCGGCTGATTATCGGTTTTGCCCTGCCCACCCTGTTCGGGATGCTGTTCCAGCAGCTCTACAACATGGTGGACGCCATGATTGTGGGCAAGCTGCTGGGCTCCGCAGCCCTGGCGGCGGTGGGCTCCACCGGCTCCGTCAACTTTTTTGTAATTGGCTTCTGCATGGGGGTGTGCAACGGCTTTGCCATCCCGGTGGCCCAGCGGATGGGGGCGGGTGAGCCCTCTAAAATGCGCCGCTACGTGGCCAACGCTGCCTGGCTGTCGGTGCTCTTTGCGGTGGTCCTCACGGTGGCCACCGGCCTGCTGTGCCGGCAGATTCTCACCGTGATGCTCACCCCGGCGGATATCTTCGCCAACGCCTACACCTACATTTTCGTCATCTTCATGGGCATCCCCGCCACCTTCCTCTACAACCTGCTGGCCGGGGTCATCCGCTCTCTGGGGGACAGCAAAACCCCTGTCTACTTCCTGGCCCTGTCCTCGGTGCTGAACATTCTGCTGGACTTCGCCCTGATTCTGGGCTTCCAGGCCGGGGTAGCCGGGGCGGCCATCGCCACAGTGGCCTCTCAGGGGGTATCCGGCGTGGCGTGTCTGTTCTATATGATGAAGAAATACCCCATCCTGCGCATGACAAAGGAGGAGCGGCGGCTGGACCTCCACTCCTGCGGAGTGCTGTGCGCCATGGGCATCCCTATGGGCCTGCAATACTCCATCACCGCCATCGGGTCCATTGTGCTCCAGTCCTCGGTAAACGCCTTGGGCAGCCTCTATGTGGCCGCCGTGGCGGCGGGAGGCAAGGTATACCAGCTGCTGGCCTGCCCCTTCGACGCTATGGGGGCAACCATGGCCACCTACTGCGGCCAGAACGTGGGGGCCTGCCGGCTGGACCGCCTGTCCAGAGGCATCCGCTCCTGCGCTCTGCTGGGCCTGGGCTACTCGGTCATCGCCTTCTGCGCCATGCTCCGCTTCGCTCCCCAGTGCGCCCTGCTCTTTCTGGACTCCAGGGAACTGGACGCCGCCCTGCTCACCCAGCTTGCCGCCCGGTATATCCTGATTCAGTCCGCTTTCTTCTTCCCCCTGTCACTGGTGAACATCGTCCGGTTCTCCATCCAGGGGATGGGCTTCAGCCCCTTTGCCATCCTGGCCGGAGTGCTGGAGATGGCCGCCCGCACCGGGGTGGGGATGCTGCTGGTGCCCACCTTCGGCTATACCGCCGCCTGCTTCGCTTCCCCCGCCGCCTGGGTGTGCGCCGACCTGTTCCTGATTCCAGCCAGTGCGCTGTGTATTGCCAAGCTGCGCAGGCTCTACCCCAACCAGCCCGAGGAGCAGCCCGAGACCCGGCCCGTCCCTCTAAAAGCGGGGGCCCACCGGTAAAAAAGCCTCCGTTTTCCATGGGAAAAGTCTTCCGCTGCCCTCTCAGTCAGCCTTGCGGCTGACAGCTCCCCCAGAGGGGGAGCTTGAGGGTGGTTTCGGGAAGGCTTTTTGTAAACAAATATCCCCCGGCATGGCCGGGGGCGAGCTGCAAAAAGAAGACCTGTCCGCCGGAGCGGACAGGTTTTTTCAATCAGTCGGTGACGTAGGGCAGCAGGGCGACCTGACGGGCGCGCTTGATGGCCTCGGTCAGCTGGCGCTGATGCATGGCGCAGGTGCCGGTGGTGCGGCGGGGCAGAATCTTGGCCCGCTCGGATGTGAACCGGCGCAGCTTGGCGGCGTCCTTATAGTCGATGCACTCCACCTTGTCGGCGCAGAAGGCACAGACCTTGCGGCGCTTACGGCCCCGCATGGGCTTGTTATCGCGTTCCATAGCCATGAGATTAACCTCCTTTTACGACCTTAAAACGGTCAAAGTCAAAACGGCAGGTTGCCGTCGTCTGTTGAAAGCTCGGCGAACTGGTCGCCGTCCGCAGGGGGGGCGCCGTAGCCGCCGAAGGGATCGGAGCGGGGGGCCGGAGCGGAATAGCTGCTCTGCCCGCCGCTGTAGCTGGGGGAGTAGCCGCCGCCGTCGCCGTCCCGCCGGGAGTCGCCGAAATAGACGTTGTCGGCCACCACCTCGGCGGTGGTGCGCTTGTTGCCCTCCTTGTCGGTCCAGTCGCGCATCTGGAGCCGGCCCTCCACCACGGCCATGCGGCCCTTGGTAAAGTAGCGGCTGACAAATTCGCCGGTGGCCCGCCAAGCCACCACGTCGATCCAGTCGGTGCCCCGCTCGCCGGTATTCTTGTCCTTAAAGTCCCGGTCCACCGCCAGCCGGAAGGAGGCCACAGGGACCCCCGACTGGGTGCGCCGGAGCTCAGGATCCCGGGCCAGACGGCCCATGATTACAATGTGGTTGAGCAATGCCGCGCCCTCCTTACTCGTCCTTGCAGACGATCATGGAGCGCATCACGCCGTCGGTAATCCGGAAGATACGGTCCAGCTCCGCGGGAACGGCGGCGGCGGCGGTGAAGGTCATCAGCACGTAGTAGCCCTCCATCAGGTCCTGGATGGGATAGGCCAGCCGGCGCTTGCCCCACTCGTCAATCTCGGACACGGTGCCGTTTGCCTCCACCACGCCCTTGAACCGCTCCACCAGCGCCTTGATCTGATCTTCGTTCAGGTCGGGCTTCAGGATGTAGAGCGCCTCATAATTCGCATTGATTTTTGCCATGTTTTGCACCTCCTTATGGACATATGGCCCCCGAAATGCCTCCGGGAGCAAGGATTTGTCCGTCTCCGCCAGGAGACAGGCCTAATTATTATATCGGATATTTTGGAAAAGTCAAGGGGTTTTTACAAAAAAACCGCCTGTTTTTCAGGCGGTTTGGGGAAACGGGGTCAATCCAGCCCTTCCAGACCAAAGAGGCTGGCGGGAAGGACGTCGGACAGCTCCATCAGCACCGGGTCCAGGCCGCCGTCCCGCTGGACGGCGGGGGCGCGGACCGAGCTGCGGCCGTTCAGGGGGCCGGTGGGCAGGGAGACCAGCACGCTGGGAGGGCGGTCTCCCCCCTGAACCAGCAGCTTCCCCCGGTGAAGGGCGGCGATATGCCGGGCGATGGGCAGGCCCAGCCCCGCCCCCTGGCCGGGCAGGGGGAGGTCCCCGCCCTGGTCCTCCTGAAGCAGGGCGGCCAGCTGCCGCCGGCTGGGGGGCGCGCCCAGGTTGGACACCACCAGGATGGCCCAGCCGCCCCCCCGGCGCAGGGCGACCCCCACCCGGCCCTCCCCCACCGCCCGGGCGGCGTTGGAGATAAGGCCCAGCAGTAGCCTGCGCAGCAGCTCCGGGTCGCCGGGGATAAGCAGCCCCGACTCCCGGCTCCGGTACTCCAGCTGGATGCCCGACTCCCGGAGCAGGTCGCCGGCGGAGCGGACGGTATCCCGGCACAGGCCGGCCAGGTCCATGGTCACCGGGCGGAAGGGGACCCCCTCCTCCCCGGCCGCCTGCTGCATAAATTCCAGGTTGCTGATCAGGCGGAACAGGCGGTGAAAGGTCTTGTTGAAGCCCGCAGGGGCCCCCTGACCTGGGAAGGCATCTCCCCCCGCCTCGGCCAGAATGTCCCCCAGCAGGGCCCGCAGCTGCTGGAGAGCCCCGTCCAGCTGCCACTCCTTCAGGGCGGCCTCCCGGGGACTGGGCCGGAAGGAGAGCACGCAGCCCTCCGGCCCCGACTTGCAGCTGTAGCTGTAGACGGTGTCGTCAACGACAAAGGAGCCCGTTCCCGACTCCCCCTGCTCCGGCAGGGCGATGCAGGCCGGCAGCGGAGCCCCGGGGGTCAGCTGGGGCAGATATTGGCGGGCTTTCTCATTGGAGGCAAGCACAGTGCCCCCGCGGACTTGGACCACGCTCTCGGGAAAGCTGTCCAACAGGGACTGGATGGAATCAAGCATAAATACCCCTTTACAAACTGGAGCCTTCCGGGCGCGGCCGCAAGTTTTATCTGGTTGTAGCATTCGCCGGAGCATTTCCGGCTATAACCGCATTAGTATATCAAATTTTTCCACCCACTACAATAGAAAAAGTCGAGAAATGTCGAAAAAACTGACAAAGCCCCTTCATTTGAAAGGCGGCCTTTTGCTGGTTGGCAAAATTTCGGTTATTTTTTGGCTTAAAACTATGAAAAAAAACACTAGGAAAATCAATATCTCCGGGGTATAATAAATGACGCTACCAATGCCGCGGAGCGCCGCGGATAAATTGACAATAAAGGAGTCATTCACATGAGCATCAAAGTTGGCATCAATGGTTTTGGCCGCATCGGCCGCATGGTGTTCCGCGCCAGCCTGAATCACCCCGAAATCGAGATTGTGGGCATCAACGACCTGTGCCCCGCCGAGTATCTCGCCTATATGCTGAAGTACGACACGATGCACGGCACCTGCCAGGCCGAGATCGGCCACACCGAGAACGCCATCGTAGTCAACGGCAAGGAGATTCCCGTCTCCGCCGAGCGCAACCCCGCCGACCTGCCCTGGGCCAAGCTGGGTGCTGAGTATGTGGTGGAGTCCACCGGCCTGTTCCTGACCAAGGAGAAGGCCCAGGGCCACCTGGACGCCGGCGCCAAGAAGGTCATCATGTCCGCCCCCTCCAAGGACGACACCCCCATGTTCGTGTGCGGCGTCAACCTGGACAAGTACACCACCGACATGAACTTCGTTTCCAACGCCTCCTGCACCACCAACTGCCTGGCCCCCATCGCCAAGGTGCTTAACGACAACTGGGGCATCACCGAGGGCCTGATGACCACCGTTCACTCCGTCACCGCCACCCAGAAGACTGTGGACGGCCCCTCCCTGAAGGACTGGCGCGGCGGCCGCGCTGCCACCGGCAACATCATCCCCTCCTCCACCGGCGCCGCCAAGGCCGTGGGCAAGGTTATCCCCGCCCTGAACGGCAAGCTGACCGGTATGTCCATGCGCGTGCCCACCCTGGACGTGTCCGTGGTGGACCTGACCGTCAACCTGGCCAAGCCCGCCAAGTACGAGGAGATCTGCGCCGCCATGAAGAAGGCTTCCGAGGGCGAGCTGAAGGGCATCCTGGGCTACACCGACGAGGCCGTCGTGTCCTCCGACTTCCTGGGCGACACCCGCACCTCCATCTTCGACGCCGACGCCGGCATCGCCCTGACCGACACCTTCGTGAAGGTCGTGTCCTGGTACGACAACGAGATCGGCTATTCCAACAAGGTTCTGGAACTCATCGAGCATATGTACTCCGTGGATCACAAGTAATTTCATCCCCGTCGGAGCGCCGCTGATGCGGCGCTCTTTTTTGTTCTTTTATGTAGATTATAGCAAATATTGCTATTTATACGTGTCGAAATTTGTTGATTGAGAAATAAATATTTATCTTTGCGTTTTATAGCAATATCTGCGACAGAAACTGCATACTGAATGACAAGAGAGGTGTCAGTATGCACTATCGAGAGCGGTTAAGAGAATGGATCAGCGACCACGATTTAAAGCAGAAAAAGCTGGCCGGGGAGCTGGATATTACGGAATCCGTCATCAGCAACTACATGACCGGGCGCAGCCAGATGCCCATTGAAATGCTGGTTAAAATGGCGGACCACTTTGGTGTCAGCGTGGACTATTTGGCGGGCGTTTCGGACAACCCCGAGCCGCCTGTGAGATTAAGCACGACGGAGCAACAGCTTGTCCAAGCCTTTCGGACGCTTACACCACTTCAAAAGGAGCTTATTCTGCAAAATGTCCAGTTCATGCAGGAGCAGAACCGGAGAGAATAGGCGTCTACAGCGGGGCTGTCAGTCCCATTATGCAACACAAAAGGAAGGAGCGCGTCCCGCTGCCGGGGCGCGCTCCTTCTTATACAGACTGTTATTTCAGCTTCCAGATATCCTCGTTGTACTGCTCGATGGTGCGGTCGGAGGAGAAATAACCGGATTTTGCGATATTGACCAGCATCTTCTTTGCCCAGGCCCGGCGGTCGCCGTAGTCCTGGATTGCCCGGTCCTTGGCGGCGATATAGTCCTCCACGTCCAGCAGGGCCATAAACCAGTCCTTGTTCTTCATGTCCCTCCACAGCTGGGAAAGGCTGGCCGGGTCGCCGATGGCCAGCAGCTCGGGGGACACCAGGAAGTCCACCAGCCGCTCCACCGCCGGACGGTGGTAGTACTCCAGGGGCCGGTAGCTCCGGCCGTCAGGGGCGGGGTTCTCCTCCCCGGCGTACATGCGGATGACGGCGTCGCTGTGCTGGCCAAAGGTGTAGATACTGTCCTCCCCCACCAGCTGGGCAATCTCCACGTTTGCCCCGTCCAGGGTACCCAGGGTAATGGCGCCGTTGGCCATGAACTTCATGTTGCCCGTGCCGCTGGCCTCCTTGGAGGCCAGGGAAATCTGCTCGGAGATATCGCAGGCGGGGATCAGCCGCTCGGCCCAGGTGACGTTGTAGTTCTCCACCATGGCCACCCGCAGCCAGGGCCGGACCTGGGGGTCGCTGTCGATAAGTCTTTGCAGGCAGAGGATCAGGTGGATGATGTGCTTGGCCATCACATAGGCGGGGGCGGCCTTGGCCCCGAACAGGGCGGTCACCGGCCGCTCCGGCAGCCTGCCCGCCTTGATCTCCAGATACTTGTGGATAATATACAGGGCGTTCATCTGCTGCCGCTTATACTCGTGGAGGCGCTTCACCTGGATATCGAAAACCGACTGGGGGTCGATTTCGATGTGCTGCCTGGCCCAGAGCACCCGGCACAGCTGGTCCTTGCTGTGCTGCTTCACCGTCAGCAGCCGGTCCAGAACGGCCCCGTCCTCCTGGAACTCCAGCAGCTTTTCCAGCTTTTTGGCGTCCTGCCGCCAGTCGGGGCCGATGCAGCTGTCGATCAGGTCGGCCAGCTCCGGGTTGCAGGCCTCCAGCCACCGGCGGAAGGTGACGCCGTTGGTCTTGTTGTTAAACTTCTCCGGGTAGAGGTCGTAGAAGGGCTTCAGCTCGGCATTCTTCAGAATCTCGGTGTGGAGGGCGGCCACGCCGTTCACCGAGAAGCCGCAGTGGATATCCATGTGGGCCATGTGGACCCGGCCCTGGTCGTCCAGAATGGCCACCCTGGGGTCGGGATGGGCTTCCTTCATCCGCCGGTCCAGCTCCTGAATCACGGGCACCAGCTGGGGGGCCGCCTTCTGGATGAAGGCCAGGGGCCACTTCTCCAAAGCCTCGGCCAGGATGGTGTGGTTGGTGTAGGCGCAGGTACGGCGGACCTGGTCCAGGGCATCGTCGAAGGACATGCCCTTTTCGGTGAGCAGGCGGATCAGCTCAGGGATGACCATGGAGGGGTGAGTGTCGTTGATCTGGACCACCACGTGGTCGGCCAGGGTGTTCAGGGCATACCCTTTGGCCTCCAGCTCGGCCAGGATCAGCTGAGCCCCGGCGGAAACCATAAAGTACTGCTGATAGACCCGGAGCAGCCGGCCGGCCTCGTCGCTGTCGTCGGGGTAGAGGAAGGAGGTGAGCCGGTGGGCGATGTCCCCCTTGTCGAAGTCGATGCCAACCCAGGGGGCGTCGGCGGGCTGGGCCACGTCGAACAGGTGCAGGCGGTTGGCGCAGCCGTTGCCCGCCCCGGGGACGGCGATGTCGTAGAGCACCGCCTTCAGGTCGAAGCCGCCAAAGGGCACGTCGAAGGACACCCCGGTGGGGATCAGCCAGCTGTCCGCCTCCAGCCAGGGGTCGGGCTCCTCGGTCTGGCGGTTCTGGGCGAATTTCTGCCGGAACAGGCCGTAGTGGTAATTCAGGCCCACGCCGTCGCCGGGCAGACCCAGGGCGGCGATGGAGTCCAGAAAGCAGGCGGCCAGGCGGCCCAGGCCGCCGTTGCCCAGGGAGGGCTCTGGCTCCATGGACTCGATGACCCCCAGGTCCCGGCCCAGGTCGGCCAGCAGGGCGCGCACCTCGTCGTGGAGCCCCAGGGCCAGCAGGTTGTTGCTCAGCAGCTTGCCCATAAGAAACTCGGCGGAGAAGTAGTAGAGCTTCCGCTCCCCCTTGGGGGTGGGACGGTTCTGGGCCATGTTCCGGGTGAGAATGAGCAGCGCCTCATAGAGCTGGTGGTCGTCACACTGGTCGGGCGCGCAGCCGAAACGGGCCTGGGTGGTCTGGAAAAGCTGTTCTTTCAGTTGCATATCAATGTTTCTCCTTGTTCTTCGGATTTCGGGGCGCTCTCTCGTCCCCCGCAGGGCAAGGCTCCTTTGGAAAGGAGCTGTCAGCCGCAGGCTGACTGAGGATTGCGTTTTGCGGAGCAAAACATACGCAGTAATCAAAGCTTCCGCCTCACAAAAGTCCCCGATCCCTCGTTTGCTTCGCATATTTTGGCTTCGCCAAAATGCAATCCTCCGCCCCAGTTTGCGAACTGGGGCACCTCCTTTCAAAAGGAGGCTTTTGGTGCGTTCCTTGCCGTTATTTTTTCTTCTTGGGCAGCCGCTGATACACCTTCATCTCCCGATACAGCCGTTTGGACAGCTTTTCGTCGAAGGAACCGGGAAGGGCTCGCCATTGCCAATTATCCCCAAGCGTGGACGGGGTATTCATTCTTGCCTCGCTGCCCAGGCCGAGAATATCCTGAAGCTGCATCACCGCCAGCTCAGCGGGGGTGGCCCAGGCGGCGCGCATCATCCCCCAGTGGTAGCCCTCCCGCTTGCTGAGGCGCAGGTAGGCTTTGGCGAAGGACACGCTCCTTCTGGGGGCGGAGGCCATCCAGCCCTGGATGGTGTCGTTATCATGGGTGCCGGCGTAGACCACGCAGTGGGCGGGACAGTGGTGGGGCAGGTAGTCGCTGTCGGAATACCGGCTATCAAAGGCGAACTCCAGCACCTTCATGCCGGGGTAGCCCGAGTCGCGGAGCAGCTTTCGCACCGAGGGGGTGAGGAAGCCCAGGTCCTCGGCGATGATATCCTTTTTCCCCAGGCTCCGATTCACCATTTTGAAGAACGCAATGCCCGGGCCGGGCTTCCAGATTCCGTTTTTTGCAGTCTTGTCTCCGTAAGGAATCGCGTAATAGGAGTCGAAGCCCCGGAAGTGGTCAATGCGCAGGGTGTCGTAGAGCTGGAACTGCCAGGCGATGCGCCGCAGCCACCAGGCGTAGCCGTCCTCCTTCATCCGCTCCCAGTGGAACAGGGGATTGCCCCACAGCTGACCGTCGGCGGTAAAGTCGTCAGGGGGGCAGCCTGCAACCTCGGTGGGCCGCCCGTTCTCATCCAGCTGGAACTGGTCGGGATTGGCCCACACGTCAGCGCTGTCCAGGGCCACATAGATGGGCAGGTCCCCAATGATGGAAACCCCCTTCTGGTTGGCGTACTCCTTCAGGTCCCACCACTGGGCATAAAAGAGGTGCTGCACCCACCGCCAGAAATCCACCTCCTCCCGGAGCTCTTTCCGGGCCTGTTCCATCGCTTGGGGCTGCCGCAGGCGGATTTCCTCCGGCCACTCCAGCCAGGGAATTCCGCCGTATCTGTCTTTCAGGGCCATGAACAGGGCGTAGTCCTCCAGCCAGTCCGCACCCCAGAGGGTGCCCCGCATCTCAAACTTGTCCCCCCGGGTCAGACGGGCACAGGCCAGACGCAGAACGTCAAAGCGGTTTTGATAGAGGACCTCGTAATTGACCCGCGACGGGTCATCCCCCCAGTTGACATTTTGATACTCTCCGGGCTCCAGAAGTCCCCACTCGGCCAGAACATCCAGATCAATGAAGTAGGGGTTGCCGGCAAAGGAGGAGAAGGACTGATAGGGGGAGTCGCCGTAGCTGGTGGGGCCCAGAGGCAGAACCTGCCAGCAGGACTGGCCCCCCGCCGCCAAAAAATCAACAAATTTCCGCGCTTCCGCCCCCAGGGTCCCGATGCCGTAGGGAGAGGGCAGGGAGGAAATGGGCATTAAGATTCCTGCTTTTCTCACGTTGCGATCACCTGTTTCCTGTTAATGGCGGCAGGGGGCGGTCTCTGCGCCGCCCCGCCTGCCTCCTCTACGGGATATACTAGCACAAAACAGGGTGGGATTGCAATGGGCGATTTAACCCTTTACGGGCCCGGCAGCCCCCTTTTATGCTGTGTTTTTCACACATCCGGCATTATTTCGGCGGGCGCCCCGCAGGCGGCAGAGGGCTGCCCGGCGGCGGGGACGGAGTAGGGGGGCGGGCTCTGCCTCGCCCCGCTTTCCCGGAACCGCCTGCCTTCCGACAGGCGGGCCGGAACGGAGCCCGGCCCCTACATGACATCTCTCAATAAATACGTCCAAGATTTTTATTGTCTTTTTGCCCGGAACGTATTATACTATTATACAGGGAAAGTGTTTCCAGACGGACTATCCTTATACTTACAAACCATCTCATTGGGAGGTGTGATCCATGAGCAACTACATAATCTCCATCAGCCGGGAGTTTGGCAGCGGCGGCCGCCTGATCGGCAAGCGGCTGGCCGCCCAGCTGGGCATCCCCTGCTACGACCGAACCATCATTCAGAAGACCTCGGAAAAAAGCGGCCTCTCCCCCGACTTCATCGCCCGGGCGGAGGAGCGGGCCCGCAGCCGCTTCCACCTGTCCATCGCCCCGGTGGGGGTGGGCGTTCCCGCCATGGCCCACCAGGGGGTGCCGGTGAGTCACCAGGCCTTTTTCGCCCAGGCGGAGGTCATCCGGGAGCTGGCCGACGAGGGCCCCTGCGTCATCGTGGGGCGCTGCTCCGACTATGTGCTGGGGGAGCGGCCCGAGTGCCTGAAGGTCTTTGTCCACGCCGACATGGCCAGCCGGGTGGAGCGGTGTGTGGACGAGTACCACATCCCCTCGGACGACATGGCGCGGCGCATTGTCCAGATGGACCGGGGCCGGGCCAACTACTACAACTACTACACCGGCCACACCTGGGGGGACATGCGCCGCTATGACCTGACCCTCAACTCGGGCATCGTCGGGGTGGAGGGGGCGGTCAACCTCATCGTGGCCCTGGTGAGAGCCCGGGCCGCCCAGGACGGGCTGTGACGGCAGGGCCGGTATACCTTCAGATATCCGGCGCGGAGGGGCGGATGGACAACTACTGCGCCGCTGTCCGGGGCGCGGGGGGCGAGCCGCAGGCCGGCTGCTGTCCCGCCCCCGACCTGCGCTGTGACGGCCTTGTGCTGTGCGGGGGCGGCGATTTGGAATCCACCCTCTACGGCCAGGAGAACCGGGGCTCCCACCCCCCGGACCGGGAGCGGGACCGGGCGGAGATGGCCCTATTCCGCGCCTTCTACGGGGCGGGCAGGCCCATTCTGGGCATCTGCCGGGGGATGCAGCTGATTAACGTGGCCCTGGGGGGCGACCTCATTCAGGACCTGCCCCCAGCACAGCGCGCCCTCCACACCGCGCCTGATGGCGACCTGGTCCACACCGTCCGGGCCCGGCCCGGCGGGCTGCTGCACAACCTCTACGGCCCCTCCTTTTCGGTCAACAGCGCCCACCATCAGGCGGTGGGCCAGCTGGGGGAGGGCCTGCGGGTCACCGCCTGGTCGGCGGAGGGCTTCCCCGAGGCAATCGCCTGGGACGAGCGGCATATCATGGCCTTCCAGTTCCACCCGGAGCGGATGTCCTTTGCAAACCGCCGGCCCGACACCGTCGACGCCGGGGCCCTTTTCCGCATCTTTCTGGAGGTCTGCCGGCAAAACAGACACGAAGCGTAACAACCCCCACGGATACATACAAAGGAGTAAACACCCATGCACAAGTTTAAAAAACGTCGCCCCTTCCAACTGCTTCTGACGGCCGGACTCTGTCTGGGGGCCCTGAACTCCACCGGAGCGGCCCTATGGCTGGAGGAGCCCGTCCGGCCTCCGGTGGCCCCGGTGGTGGAGTTTCAGGAGACGGAGGTCCCTGTTCCCAGCCCGGAGGAGGAGGCCAGAGCGGCGGCGGAGCGGGCTGCCCGGCAGAGCCGGGCAGCCGCCCTGCTGGCCGGGAAGCAGCTGACCCGGGAGCAGCGGGAGGCCCTGGCCCTCCGCATGGGGGCGGACGACGCCCTGTTCCAGAAGCTGGAACAGGGGGGGCTGAGCCTCTCGGAGCTGGAGTGGCTGGTCCTGCCCAACGCCCGGAGCCACCGGCTGGACCGCTACGCCGCCTGGGCGGAAGCCTACCCGGAGGACAGCAGGGAGACGGCGGTATTCCAGGTGAACCTGAACCGGGACCAGGCCTTTTACAGCCTGATCTGGGAGGTGGCCGACCCCGACAGCCTGGGGGTGCTGGTGAATAAGCACTACACCCTGTCCGCATCCTACGTCCCCCAGCTGGAGGCCCTGGGGAGGGACTACGGCTCCGGCTCCCTGCGGCCCGAAGCCGCCCAGGCCTTCCGGGCCATGGCCGACGGGGCCAGGGCGGACGGAATCGCTCTGCGCAGCGTGTCGGCCTACCGGTCCTATAACCAGCAGAAGAACACCCACAACCGCTATCTCAAGCAGTACAAGCAGGCTGTGGTGGACACCTTTTCCGCCCGGCCTGGCCACTCGGAGCACCAGACCGGCCTGGCCCTGGATATCAACGTGGCCAGCTCCAGCGCCCACTTTGAGAACACCCCCGCCTTCGCCTGGCTGAAGGAACACTGCGCCCAGTACGGCTTTATCCTCCGCTACGGCCAGGGGAAGGAGGACATCACCGGCTACCGCTTTGAGCCCTGGCACTACCGCTACGTGGGGGCGGAGACCGCCCAGGCCGTGATGGAGCAGGGCCTGGCCTATGAGGAGTATCTGGCCCTCCAGCCCAACTGAAAAAACATCCCCCGGCCGCCGGCCGGGGGATGTTTCTCATATCTGCGGGGGCAGGGAGTCGTCCTCCCGGACCCAGTCCTCAACCTCCACCACGGAGTAGTCCGTCTCGGTGTTGCGGATGACCACCCGCTTGATGCCGGCGTTGATAATAAGCCGGCGGCACATGGAGCAGGAGGTGGAGTGGGGAATGAGGGCCCCGGTTTTGGGGTCCTTGCATACCATGTACAGGGTGGCCCCCAGCACCTCGCTGCGGGCGGCGGAGATGATGGCGTTGGCCTCGGCGTGGACCGAGCGGCACAGCTCATACCGCTCCCCCGAGGGGATTTTCATGACCTCCCGGGTGCAGTGGCCCAGGTCCATGCAGTTTTTCCGCCCCCGGGGGGCCCCGTTGTAGCCGGTGGAGACAATCTCGTCGTGTTGGACGATGATGGCCCCGTAGCACCGGCGCAGGCAGGTGGACCGCTCCAGCACCGTTCCGGCGATGTCCAGATAGTAATTTTCCTTGTCGATGCGGTTCATAACGCGCCCTCCCGGATTCGATGGATACCGACAGTATAGCGCATATCCGGCCGCGCCGCAAGTATTTTCGGAAAAAGTGGAGAAAGAGCCCTGAAATTTACATATTGTTTACGAATACCGCCTTGACGGCGCAGGCGGGATGGATTATCATTAGCCATGTATATTGGCAGGCCGTTGCGCCTGCCGTGTCCGTTCAGCCAAGGAGGCACTTTCATGATCCGAAACGCGATTCAGCGATTTATGTACGGCCGCTATGGGAATGACCAGCTCAACCTGTTTTTGATGGGCCTGTATCTGCTGCTCTACCTGGTGTATCTGTTCCTCCGGGTGGACCTGCTCTATCTGGTCAGCTTTGTGCTGTTGTTTGTCACGCTGTTTCGCATGCTCTCCCGCAATATGGAGCGGCGGCGGATGGAAAACCTCCGGTTTATGCGGGCGGCAAACCCGGTGATCAGCTGGTTCCGCCTGCGCCGCAACATCCGCCGGGACAAGGAGCATGTCTACTTCAAATGCCCCAGCTGCGGCCAGCGGCTGCGCGTCCCCCGGGGCCGGGGCAAGATTACCGTCACCTGCCGCAGCTGCGGCGCCAGCTTTCAGGAAAAAAGCTGAATATTCCCCCCGTTTTCGGCCTGCCGGCTCCGGCGGGCCGTTGTGTTTTGGCCGGAGCTGTGTTATACTGGCTATGTTTTTCTGTAGGGGGCGGCGCCCTCGCCGCCCCGCTGTTCTTTAAAACGGGCCGCCGACGGCGGCGGCCCCTACAGTTTGAAAGGAGTACCCCCATGAACGCCAGATATGATGTGATTATTCTGGGCTGCGGCGAGGCGGGCATCTTTGCCGCCTATGAGCTGGCCCATCTCCACCCCGAATTGAAGGTGCTGGCCTTGGACCAGGGGGCGGACATCTACCACCGCAGCTGCCCCATAGTGGCGGGGAAGGTGAAGGAGTGCATCCACTGCCCCGTGTGCCACACCATGTGCGGCTTTGGCGGGGCGGGGGCCTTCTCCGACGGGAAGTTCAACTTTACCACCCAGTTCGGCGGCTGGCTCACCGACTTTATGGAGCCCGCCCATGTGATGGAGCTCATTGACTATGTGGACTCCATCAATGTGGCCCACGGGGCCACTACGGAGGTTTTTTCCACCGAGAGCGACGCGGCCAAAAAGCTTGCCCGCCAGGCCCTGGCCTACGACCTCCACCTCCTCCAGGCCCGATGCAAGCATCTGGGCACCGAGAACAACCTGCGCATCCTCACTAACATCTATGAGGGGCTGGCGGACAAGCTGGAGTTCTCCTTCCACACGGAAGTGGCCTCCATCCAAAAGGCGGAGGACGGTTACCGGCTGATTTTGGCCAAGGGCGGCGAAATCTCCTGCAAGTACCTTATCGCCGCGCCCGGCCGGTCGGGGGCGGAGTGGTTCTCCAACCAGTGCAAGGACCTGGGGCTGGAGCTGCTGAACAACCAGGTGGACATCGGCGTGCGGGTGGAGCTGCCCGCCACCGTCTTTGAGCACATCACCGATGTGGTGTACGAGTCCAAGCTGGTCTACCGCACCAAGCAGTACGGCGACAGCGTGCGCACCTTCTGCATGAACCCCTACGGCCACGTGGTGGCGGAGAATGTGGAGGGAATCAACACGGTAAACGGCCACTCCTACGCCGACCCCGCCCTCCGCTCGGAAAATACCAACTTCGCCCTGCTGGTCTCCAACCGCTTTACCAAGCCCTTCAACGAGCCTTACCGATATGGCAAGCACGTGGCCTCCCTGTCCAACATGCTGGCCGGCGGGGTGCTGGTCCAGCGCTTCGGCGACCTGGTGGGCGGCCGGCGCACCAACGAGCACCGGATGGGCAAGTCCACTGTCCGGCCCACCCTCACCGCCGCCGTCCCAGGGGACTTGTCCCTCACCCTGCCCAAGCGGCAGCTGGACGACATCATTGAGATGATCTACCAGCTGGACAAGCTGGCCCCCGGCACCGCCAACTACGATACCCTGCTCTACGGCGCGGAGGTAAAATTCTACTCCGCCCGCCTCCAGCTCACCCCCGAGCTGGAGACCGCCCTGCCCAACTTCTTCGCCGCCGGCGATGGCGCCGGGGTCACCAGAGGTCTGGCCCAGGCCGGGGCCTCCGGCGTCCAGGCGGCCCGGGCGATTTGTGAGAGGCTGTAAAATGGCTCCCTCCCTGAGGGAGCTGTCGCCGCCGTAGGCGGTGACTGAGGGAGTGTCCCTCGATAAACTCCCTCCGTCACGGCTTCGCCGTGCCACCTCCCTCTAAGAGGGAGGCTTGCCGCCTGCGGGCGGGATATACGGCCTTTGTAACTAAGCGTACGCAGCAGAAAAGGGGAATCGCGCATGAGTGCACAAGTCGATCAAGATGTGAAGAACATACAGGAATTGCTTTCTAAAGAGGAGTATCGGGCCGTTTATGACCAGTATGCTCCCATGCTCCAGGACATGCTCTTTGTTCAGACTTCAGAGGAGTGGCTGGACTTCATTCAGCAGGAGGGCACACTGGAGGAGAAGCCGCTGCGGCTGTATCTGTCGGCCTGGCAGGGATTGTGCCTGCTGTTGGGCTGCTATGAGGGCGAGGTTACCCAGAAAGTGCTGGGCTGGCTCAAGGGCAGGATTCCAGATGAACTGTTGGAAAAACTAAGCGGTTTACCGCCCATTGTCATTGACGTGGATGAGCTGAACGGAGCACTGGAAAAGCAGATTGCCCCATATCAGGAAATTTTGGCTCCGACTGGATACTCATTCCATATAGATTTTGAGGATATCTACTGTGCAGGGGCCTATTTCCTGCGGGTTGGAGTACATTAAAATTGTACAGGGGCGGTCACAGGCCGTCCCCTGCACTCGAAAGGAGTTTTTATGCGCCCCTGGTTTACCACCGAACAGCTTGCCCCCGACACCTGGGTCATCAGCGAATACCGCCACTGGGAGGAGACCCACTGCTATCTCTTAATTGGCACAGACCGCGCCCTGCTTATCGACACCGGGCTGGGTATCTGCAATATTTATGAGGAAGTCCGCAAACTGACCGACAAGCCTGTCACCGCCATTGCCACCCATATCCACTGGGACCACATCGGCGGGCACAGGTACTTCCCCGACTTCTACGCCCATGAGGCGGAGCTGCCCTGGCTTCAGGGAGCGTTTCCCCTGTCCATAGAAACGGTCCGGGAGATGGTGCTGGACCGGTGCGAAGCGCCGGAGGACTTTGATGTAAATACATATACAATGTTCCAGGGGACGCCCACCCGCGTTTTAAAGGGCGGTGAAATGCTGGACCTGGGCGGTCGGGTGGTCCAGGCGCTCCACACACCGGGCCACTCCCCGGGGCACCTGTGCTTCTGGGAGGCGGCCCGGGGCGATCTGTACACCGGCGACCTGGTCTATCTGGACACCCTGTTCGCCTACTACCCCTCCACCGACCCGGAGGCCTACCTGACCTCTCTGGAAGTGATTGCCGCCCTCCCCGCCCGGCGGGTTTTTCCGGCTCACCACTCTCTGGACGTTCCCCCGGATCTCCCTGCTCAGATGCGGGATGCTTTGCGCCGGCTGAAAGAGGAGGGAAAGCTCCGCCACGGCGCGGGGACCTTCCAATATGACGGCTGGGGCATCTGGCTTTAATCCTCGCGGCGTTCTTCCTGCAAAACACCGGTGGACGCCGCCTAAAATATTCCAGCGGCCCGCCGGTCAGAGCAATTATTTTGTCACCCTCTATGCAGTTTTTTATCCACTTTTTCCACCAGACTTTCCACAGGCCTTTTCCCTGAGACAGAGGGATTTTCCACATTATCCACAGACTTTTCCACAGCGGTTATGTCAACCCCCCAGGCGGGGAATATGCGTTTTCCAGTTTCCATAACATCTGTCAAGGCGGAATTTTCCACAAATTTTCCCGGTGGGTATTTTTGCAGGACGGACTTCGTCTCCCACCGGCTTTGAAAGGAGCAAGCCCCATGTCCCTCCCAACCGACACCATCGCCGCCATCTCCACGCCATCCGGTCCGGGGGCCATCGGGATTCTCCGCCTGTCCGGGCCGGAGGCCGCCTCCATTGCGGAAAAATGCTTTCAGCCCTTGGGGCCCAAGGGCTTGCGGGATCATCCACCCCGGGCGCTGGTCTACGGCGACCTGCTGGACAGCGGTGGACAGCCCATCGACCGGGTGCTGTGCACCTACAGCCTGGGCCCCTCCAGCTACACCGGTGAGGACACAGCGGAATTTCAGTGCCACGGCTCACCCATGGTGCTGGCCCTGGGGCTGGAGGCCCTCTTCGCCGCCGGGGCGAGGCAGGCGAGGGCCGGGGAGTTTACAAGAAGGGCCTTTCTCAACGGCCGGCTGGACCTGGCCCAGGCGGAGGCGGTGGGCGACCTCTTAGAGGCCCAGAGCCGGGAGGGAGCCCGCCACGCGGCAGGCCAGCTGGCCGGGGCGCTGTCGAAAAGGATCGGGGATATCTACTCCGCCCTGGTGGACGTGATGGCCCACTTCCACGCCGTGCTGGACTACCCCGACGAGGACATCGACCCCTTCCGCCTGGAGGAGTTGGACACCGCTCTTTCCGACCAGGAGGGGGAGCTGAACGCTCTGCTGGCCTCCTGCGGCCGGGGGAAGCTGCTGCGGGAGGGGGTGCCCTGCGCCATTGTGGGCCGGCCTAACGCGGGAAAATCCTCCCTGCTCAACGCCATGCTGGGCTGGGACCGGGCCATTGTCACCGATGTCCCCGGCACCACCCGGGATACAGTGGAGGAGCGCTGCGAGTTGGGGGGCGTCCCCCTGCGGCTCATCGACACCGCCGGCCTGCGGGATACCAGCGACCCGGTGGAGAAGTTGGGGGTGGAGCGCTCCCGGAGGGCCATGGAGGAGGCGGGGCTGATTCTGGTGCTCATCGACGCCTCCCGGCCCGCCGGGGACGAGGACTTCGCCCTGCTCCATGAGGCCGTGGCCCTGGCCCCCACCATCCTGGTATGGACCAAAGGGGACCTGCCTGCCGTGCCCTGTCCAGTGAAACGCTATGAGGAGATCGGGTGCCCCGCCGTGACGGTGAGCGCCAAGGTTAGAGACCTGGACGAGCTGTGCAACGAGATATCTTGCGCCTTCCCCCAGGACCTCTGGGGCGGGTACGGCGAAATCCTTACCAACGCCCGGCAGGAGGAGGCAGCCAGCCGGGCCAGGGAAGCGGTCCGCCGGGCCAGGGAGGCGCTCACAGCCGGGGTGACCCCCGATGCCCTCCTCACCGACGTGGAGGAGGCGCTGGAGGCTTTAGGGGAGCTCACCGGCCAGTCCGTCCGGGAGGACATTACCGACCGGATTTTTGCAAAGTTCTGCGTAGGGAAATAGCAAGGGCGGCCTGTGGCCGCCCTTGCATAAAAAATACCATTTGCATGTCAATATTCTCCTGCCCTTAAACATTGGAGCCAAGAAATATATTCGTGCAACAGGAGAGTCTCATGCTCCAGATCGTACCTGCTGACACCATGGGCAATGTTTGCTTTCAGCGACAGCAGGTTACAGTTTGAATGAAACCGGCCTAGGGGAAGTTCATAGAGGATATAGATAAATTTCCACTCCATATCAGCAAGCGCAGACTGGATATACCGCTGGTTCTTCTCGGTGTCCAGCAGCCGAAAGGCCTGGAAGTGAGCCGGGGTCGCAATGTGCCACTGCTCCTGAATATAGCGCTCGGACATCTCCCGCAGGTTCTTGCGCTGGTACGGCGACAGAAGCTTTTCCCAAGGGCACTTCTCCACATCCACCGTCCTTTGAAGCCAGTCCAAAGCTTCCGGCGGGGACATCACATAGGGCTGGATGGAGGATTTCACCGATTCGGGGATTTTTGGTAAATCACACATCACTGCACCTTACAGTACAGGCCAAAAGGCGGCTCTTGAGTGTTTTTTCATGCCAGGGCGGCGGTGATGATGGCCATGGAGTAGACCTCCTGGGCGTTGCAGCCCCGGCTGAGGTCGTTGATGGGGGCGTTCAGGCCCAGCAGGATGGGGCCGTAGGCCTCGAAGGAGCCCAGGCGCTGGGCGATCTTGTAGCCGATGTTGCCCGCGCTGATGTCGGGGAAGATGAAGGTGTTGGCGTAGCCGGCCACCTTGGAGTCGGGGCACTTGGTCTGGGCCACCCGGGGGGAGACGGCGGCGTCGAACTGCAGCTCGCCCTCGATGGGCACCTCGGGCATGGCGGCCTTGGCCTTCTCGGCGGCGTTGCGCATCTTGTCCACCACGGGGCCCTTGCCGGAGCCAAAGGTGGAGTAGCTGAGGAAGGCCACCTTGGGGTCCACGCCGAAGATCTGGGCGCACTTGACGGTCTCGGAGGCGATCTCCACCAGCTCGTCCTCGGTGGGGTCGATGTTAATGGCACAGTCGGCCATAGCCAGCACCATATTGCCGCCGGTGGCGTAGGGGCGCACCAGGATGAAGCAGGAGGAGACGATGGAGTTGCCCGGTTTGGTCTTCACCAGCTGGAGGGCGGGGCGGACGGTGTCGGCAGTGGAGTAGGTAGCGCCGCCGAGAAGGGCGTCGGCGATGCCCATGGCCACCAGCATGGTGCCGAAGTAGTTGCCCTTGCGGAGCATGGCCCGGCACTCGTCGGCGGTCATCTTGCCCTTGCGCAGCTCCACCATCTTCTCCACCATGGCGTCCATTTTCTCATAATTCTCAGGGTCGTAGATCTCAGCGCCCCGGATGTTGAAGCCGGCGTCCTCGGCGGCGGCGCGGATCTCAGACTCCTTGCCCACCAGGATGGGGGTCAGGAAGGTACCGGACAGCAGACGGGCGGACGCCTCCAGGATGCGGGGGTCAGTGCCCTCGGTGAAGACAATCTTCTTGGGACTTTTCTTCAGGATATCAATGAGCTTTCCAAACATATTGCATCATGCCTCCAAATCAAAATTGGTGCTTCTCACCGGAATCTCAATTATTATGGTAGCATTTCCCGGGGAAAATTGCAAGGGCCGCAGGATAGTTTTCTGCCGGGAAGACAAGAAAAATTCCAAGAGAATTTTGAAATTTCCTCTTTACGGACGGTAATGGGTCAGTTATACTATACCAAGTGTATTTTGAGCGGTCCGGGATGGGCCGGCCCCGGGCCGGCGGACCCGGCAGCATCCTTGTTTGAGGTGGAGAGATATGAAATTAGAGAATCCGGAGTTTCCCCGCACCCTGTCCCTGCTGCGGCAGGAGAAGGGGGTGAGCCAGCGCACCGCCGCCGAAGCCCTGGGCATCTCCCAGGCCCTGCTCAGCCACTATGAGAACGGCGTGCGGGAGCCCGGCCTGGTTTTTGTGGTAAAAGCCTGCGACTACTACGGCGTGTCCGCCGACTTCCTTCTGGGCCGTACCCTGACCAGGGACGGAACCACCATTACCTCTGAAGAGCTCTACGACATCAGCGATGAGAAAAACAACTCCCTCAAGGGGGGCGTGCTGGCCCTGCTGAGCAAAAAGCTGCTGGTCAACTCCATCGGGGTGCTCTTCGGCCTGCTGGGCAAAACGGGTTCACGGGAGGCCATCCAGGCCGCCGCCGGCTACCTGTCTACCGCGGTGTATACCGTGTACCGCCGGCTTTACGACGCCAACCCGGACAACAACCCGGACTTTTTCTCCGTTCCGCCCCGGCACTTCCAGGCCGGCCTGCACGAGGCTGACATGAAGTGCTGCGAGGCGGAGCTGTCCGACGCCCTGGCCGCCCACGCCAAGGCCAAAGGCCCCTGGCCAGACATGACCAACGACGCCCTGGCCCGGGACTACCCCGTCCTCTACCAGTCCATCCTCCAGGTGGTCCACAACACCGGCGAGCGGGTCACCGCCCTCAGCGCGGGACGGAAGGCAAAACAGGAAAAGAAATAACGTCCAGGAGCGCGCAAAGAGCCTCCTTTTGAAAGGAGGTGCCCCAGTTCGCAAACTGGGGCGGAGGATTGCGTTTTGCGGAGCAAAACATACGAAGTAAACCCAGTTTTGCAAAATCTGGTTTGCTCCGCACATTTCGCCTGCGGCGAAATACAATCCTCAGTCAGCCTTCGGCTGACAGCTCCTTTCCAAAGGAGCCTTGCCCTGCGGGGGACGATAGATTTTCACATACCTCAAGGAGGCACATCTATGACCGACCAAAGTAAAATCAGAAATTTTTCCATCATCGCCCACATTGACCACGGCAAGTCCACCCTGTCAGACCGCTTGATTGAGCTGTGCGGGGCGGTGGAGCAGCGGCAGATGGAATCCCAGCTGCTGGACAACATGGACCTGGAGCGGGAGCGGGGCATCACCATCAAGGCCCGGGCCGTCCGGCTGGACTACAAGGCGGAGGACGGGGAAATTTACCACCTGAACCTCATTGACACCCCGGGGCACGTGGACTTTAACTACGAGGTGTCCCGCTCCCTGGCAGCCTGCGAGGGGGCAGTACTCATTGTGGACGCGTCTCAGGGCATCGAGGCCCAGACCCTGGCCAACACCTACCTGGCCATGGAGCACGACCTGGAGATTCTGCCTGTGGTGAACAAGATCGACCTGCCCGCCGCCGACCCGGCCAGGGTAAAGGAGGAGATCGAGAACGTCCTGGCCCTCCCCGCCCTGGACGCCCCGGAGATTTCCGCCAAGCAGGGCATCAACATCCCCGCCGTGCTGGAGGACATCGTCCAAAATATCCCCGCCCCCGAGGGGGACCCCAACGCCCCTCTGAAAGCCCTCATTTTTGACAGCCAGTACGACCCCTATGTGGGGGTGATCGTCTACTTCCGGGTCATGGAGGGGACCCTGAAAAAGGGGATGAACGTGAAGATGATGGCCTCGGGAGCCAGTTATCAGGTACTGGACTGCGGCTACCTCAAGCCCCTGGGGATGGAGTCCGCGCCGGAGCTGTCCGCCGGGGAGGTGGGCTGGTTCACCGCCTCCATCAAAAACGTGAAGGACACCAGCGTGGGCGACACCATCACCGGCGCGGAGGCTCCCGCCGGCGAGCCCCTGCCCGGCTACCGCCCCGCCCAGGCTATGGTCTACTGCGGCATCTACACCGAGGACGGCTCCAAATATCCCGACCTGCGGGACGCCCTGGAGAAGCTCCAGCTCAACGACGCCTCCCTGTCCTTCGAGCCCGAGTCCTCGGTGGCGCTGGGCTTCGGCTTCCGGTGCGGCTTTTTGGGGATGCTCCATATGGAGATTATCCAGGAGCGGCTGGAGCGGGAGTTTGACCTGGACCTGGTGACTACATTACCCTCGGTAATATACGAGGTTACAAAAACGGACGGTACTGTGGTCCGGGTGGACAACCCCCACAACTACCCCGACCCCGGAGCGATTTCCGAGGCCCGGGAGCCCTACGCCAAGGTGTCCATCATCTCGCCTCCCGACTATGTGGGCAACATCATGCCCATGTGTCAGGAGCGGCGGGGCGTGTTCAAGGACATGCAGTATCTGGACACCAACCTGGTGGAGCTGCACTACTCCATGCCCATCGGCGAGATCATCTACGACTTTTTCGACGCCCTGAAGGCCCGCACCAAGGGGTATGCCTCCCTGGACTACGAGCTGGAGGGCTATGAGAGAAGCGACCTGGTGAAGGTGGACCTGCTGCTCAACGGCGACCAGGTGGACGCCCTGAGCTTCATCGTCCACCGGGAAAAGGCCTACAGCCGGGCCCGGCGCATCTGCGAGAAGCTGAAGGAAAACATCCCCCGCCAGCTCTTCGAGGTGCCCGTCCAGGCGGCCATCGGCGGCAAGATTATCGCCCGGGAGACGGTGAAGGCCATGCGCAAGGACGTGCTGGCCAAGTGCTATGGCGGCGACATCACCCGGAAGAAGAAGCTCCTGGAGAAGCAGAAGGAGGGCAAAAAGAAAATGCGTACCCTGGGCACCGTCCAGCTGCCCACCGAGGCCTTTATGGCGGTGCTGAAGCTGGATGAAGAATAGGAGCCGCCCTGCCTGCGGCGCAGCGCGCTGCCGCTCCGCCTTCTGACCATTCCTTTTCCTCCACACGGATTTGCGGCATATTCCTAACGCCTGTCCCATAAACATAGAGGCAAAGGGGGCGTGTAGGATGGCACGGGATGACAGGCGGAGAGGCGGCGGCGGGCGGCAGATTGTCAGCGCGGCGCTGCTGCTGACGGTGGTTCTGTTTTTCCTCCCGGCGCTGGTGGTGCGGGGGGAGCCGGTCTACCGGCGGGACGGCGTGGCCGAGCTGCCCAACGGGGAGAGCGGCCTGCCCATCGCCCCCGCTCCCGCCCCCGCTGGGGAGGGCCGGGACAAGGGCCGGACGGTGCGGCTGCTGACCAAGGAGGGTGAGGTGCTGGAGCTGACCATGGCGGAGTATCTGTGGGGGGTGGTGGCGGCGGAGATGCCCGCCTCCTTCCAGGAGGAGGCCCTGAAGGCCCAGGCCTGCGCCGCCCGGACCTACACCGCCCTGTTGCAGGGCAGGAGCGCCGGCAAGCACCCGGAGGCCGACATCTGCGGCGACAGCACCTGCTGTCAGGCCTACGTCCAGCGCTCCGCCGCCGAGGCCCGGTGGGGGCTGGACGCCCGGGAGTACGGCGAGAAAATCGACCGGGCGGTGGCCGGGACCGACGGGCTGGGCATCCTCTACGACGGAAAGCCCATTCAGGCCCTGTTCTTCTCCTCCGCCGCCGGGCGGACGGTGGACGCGGTGGAGGTGTGGGGCAACCCGGTGGCCTACTTAAAAAGCGTGGACAGCCCCGAGGGGGAGGAGGTGCCCAACTACCGCACCCAGGTGGTGCTGGGGGCGGAGGAGGTGAAATCCCTCACCCTGAACGCCTATCCGGGGGCCGACCTGTCCGGCGACCCGGCCACGTGGTTCGGGGAGGCCAGCCGGAACGAGGGGGGCGGGGTGATATCAGTGCCCCTGGGGGGCGTCACCCTCACCGGGGGACAGGTCCGCTCGCTGTTCTCCCTGCGGTCTGCCAGCTTCACCGTGGCCTGGGACGGCAGTCAGTTCACCTTCGATGTGACCGGCTACGGCCACGGGGTGGGCATGAGCCAATATGGGGCCAACGCCATGGCCAAAAACGGCAGCTCCTTTCAGGATATCCTCACCTGGTACTACTCCGGGGCCGAGGTGGGGGCGCTGTGGTAATAAAATCCCCGCCGTTTGCAGAAACGGCGGGGATTTTTCATATTCTCAGCCCATTGCCCGGTGCAGGAAGGTGACGATCTCCCCGCGGGTGCAGGTGTTGTTGGGACTGAAGGTCGTGTCGCCGGTGCCCGCTGTGATTCCCTGCTTTACAGCCCATGATACTGCTTGTGTGTAAGTTGCAGTAGAGGATACATCGCTAAAGTCAAGCGAGGCAGGCGTAATTTGTATCATATATGGATGCCCACTTTCTCCTTTAAACCACACCAATTATATGTATCACATTTCGATTCATAATCATCAAATTCCTTTTCATCCCTGCTGGGGTTGAGCTTATTCCCGGACACCAGACCCTTGCCGGCCGCCCAAACCGCCGCTTTATAAAACAGGAAAGCTGCCGCATGTAGGGCAAGGGCTCTGCCCTTGCCTGCCCTTCCCCTGCCCTTACCTTATTCTGATTCCATTTTATCCCCTTACGAGGATAGGCAGGGGTAGAACCCCTGCCCTACATGACGTACCGGACGGAATTTCCAGAGGTTTCCCGAATTTATGCGACGGGCGTGCCCGGGCTTTTGGGCCGCTTGGAAAAATTTTTCAAAAAACCCTCCATTTCAAATGTGAATAAATCTTGACAGAAAAGCGGTTTGCCTTTACAATGCTAGGTGGACAAATATTGAAAAACCTGTGGGGATGTTTTTCAGTTGTCGCAAGGGAGGGAGGCAGCCCGCCTGTCCAGCCCTTGCGGCCTTTTACTGAACGCCTGCGCCGGCCCAACCCCGGCGGCAGGCGCCGCGGCGGTCCGCCGCGGACACGAAAATTTTTGGAGGTGTAACAAAACCCAATGGACCCAATTTTAGCAGTCATCGGCATGGTCGTCGCGCTGATTGTGGGCGCTCTGGGCGGCGCGGTCTTTGGCTGGAACCGCCGCAAGGCTACCGCCGAGCGGGAGATCAAATCCGCCGAGGACGAGGCAACCCGCATTGTCAACGAGGCCTATAAGAGCGCCGAAAGCAAAAAGCGCGAGGCCCTGGTAGAGGCCAAGGAGGAGATCCTCAAGGCCAAAAACGAGCACGAGAAAGAGGTCAAGGACCGCCGCTCCGAGCTCCAGCGCCAGGAGAACCGCCTTCAGCAGAAGGAGGAGAACCTGGACCGCAAAATGGAGAACATCGAGCGGAAGGAGGAGCAGCTGTCCGGCAGGCTGGCCAAGCTGGACGCCACCCAGGCCGAGGCCGAGGCCCTGAAGCAGAAGCAGGTGGACGAGCTGGAGCGTATCTCCGGCTACACCGCCGAGGAGGCCAAAAACTACCTCCTCAAGCAGCTGGAGGAGGACGTCACCCACGAGTCGGCCATGAAGATCAAAGAGATTGAAGCCCGGTTCAAGGACGAGGCCGACACCCGCGCCCGGGAGATTATCTCCCTGGCCATCCAGCGCTGCGCCGCCGACCACGTGTCGGAGGCCACCGTCTCCGTGGTCCCCCTGCCCAACGACGACATGAAGGGCCGCATTATCGGCCGGGAGGGCCGGAACATCCGCACTCTGGAGACCCTCACCGGGGTGGACCTGATTATCGACGACACCCCCGAGGCCATCACCGTCTCCTGCTTCGACCCCGTCCGCCGGGAGATCGCCCGGCTGGCCCTGGAGAAGCTGATCCTGGACGGCCGCATCCACCCCGCCCGCATCGAGGAGATGGTGGAGAAGGCCAAGCGTGAGGTGGACATGGTCATCAAGGCGGAGGGCGAGCGGGCCATCTTCGAGACCAACGTCCACGGCCTGCACCCGGAGCTGGTGAAGCTGCTGGGCCGGATGCGCTACCGCACCAGCTACGGCCAGAACGTGCTCAACCACTCCATCGAGGTGTCCCACGTGGCCGGGCTGCTGGCCGCCGAGATCGGCGCCAACGTCACCGAGGCCAAGCGGGCCGGCCTGCTCCACGACCTGGGCAAGTCCATCGACCACGAGGTGGAGGGCTCCCATGTGCAGATCGGCGTGGAGCTGGCCCGGAAGTACCGGGAAAGCGAGAACATCATCCACGCCATCCACGCCCACCACAACGACGTGGAGCCCAAAACGGTAGTGGCCTGCCTGGTCCAGGCGGCCGACGCCATCTCCGCCGCCCGCCCCGGCGCCCGGCGTGAGAATCTGGAAAACTATATCAAGCGGCTGGAGGCTCTGGAGGAGATTACCTCCTCCTTCAACGGGGTGGAGAAGTCCTTCGCCATCCAGGCCGGCCGCGAGGTGCGCATCATGATTAAGCCCGAGGTCATCAGCGAGGACCAGATGGTCCTCCTCGCCCGGGAGATCGCCAAGAAGATTGAGGACGAGCTGGAGTACCCCGGCCAGATCAAGGTCCACCTCCTGCGGGAGACCAAAGCCATCGAATACGCCAAATAATCAAACACCCCGGAACGCCCCCCAAGCGTCCCGGGGTGTTTTTATGCCAAAGGGAGCTGCTCCCTCTTGGTGTTGGCCTCGGCGGAAATCACATAACCGTCAATAATGGCGGCCCGGGACTCCACCGCCTCTGTCATCTGGTTGGTAATGTCGCTTTTTACCACGGAAGCCGCCTTGCTGGACGCAACCAGCCAGAGCAGCAGCATACCGGCAAATTTTCACCGGTTCTGCGGTCTACGGAGCCGGTGGAACGGTTCTTCCCCAAAAAACAGGCCAACAATCTCCAGATAACTCCAGCTTAAGGCCCAATTATTTTTCCCAGAGCTGTTTCATCCCCTCGTCCGCCCAGACAACCTGGTTCCGGCCGTGCTTCTTCGCGTCATACAGCATGGTGTCCGCGATTTTCAGATAGACCGAGTAGGGGGTCTCCATTGTGGGCACGATGGTAACCCCTCCCACGCTCACTGTGACCCACTCGGCCACCGAGGGGTCGTGGGCGATGCGCAGGTCCTCCACCGCCTGGCGTATCTTATTCAGATAGTGGAAAATCTTTTCCCCCGGGTCCCCCATGGAGATGGCCACAAACTCCTCCCCACCATAGCGGGCAAAAAAGTCGGTGGTGCGGTGGAGCCGGGAGGCCACCGTCCTGGCCACGGCGGCAATCACCTTGTCCCCGGCGGGGTGGCCGAAGGTGTCGTTATACCGCTTGAAGTGGTCGATGTCAAACATACAGACGGAAAAGGGAATTTTCAACCGGACGGCCTCGTGCCACTTTTCCACGCTGTACCCCTCATACCGCCGCCGGTTGGCAATGCCGGTGAGCTGGTCGGTCATGGAGCGCAGCTCCACCTCCCGGCGGTAGTCGTAGAGCTTGATGTGGGTGTTTACCCGAGCCCGCACGATGTGGGGGTTGAAGGGCTTGCTGATGTAGTCCACCGCCCCCAGCACCAGCCCGTACTGCTCGTGCTCCACGTCGGAGAGGCTGGTAATGAGAATCACCGGGATGCTCTGGGTTACGATCTCCTCCTGGAGTTTTTTCAGCAGGGTGAAGCCGTCCATCCCCGGCATCACCACGTCCAGCAGGATCAGGGAGTAGCTCTCACTGCTCACATGGCGCAGCCCCTCCTCCGCCGTCTGGGCGATGGTCACGTCGTATTCATCCGCCAAAATGGCCATGAGCTGGGTCGCCTGCACGATGCTGTCGTCCACAATCAGAATTTTTTCCATAAAGATCCTCCCCTTTGCACTTCGGACCGCGCCCCCGGCCGCAGTATCAGTAAACGTTTATCTATCTCCCGGCGCAACACACCAATCCGACGAGCCGCTACTCCCCGGCGCACATAGTAAATGTTTACTTACCCAAGTCCAAAGCACGCGCCCGGCGGCGCGTCATTTATCTCTGTTCCTCCGGCCTCAGATAGCCGCTCAGACCGGTGGTCAACAGCTGAAATACTGTGTCCTCGGTCTCCTGGCTGTTGGGCAGCGTGCCCTCCACCACATATTTGGCATACATCACCGTGGATGTGAGCACATGCAGCCACAGCAGGTCCTGATTGATCCTGTCCAGCGCCGGAAAGGCCTTTTTAAAGAGATGGACCATACGGATAAAGTTGTTGAAATAGGCAAAGTCCCGGGTCTTATCGTACTTTGGAAAGAACGCGCTATCCCGAAAGCGGTGGTAAAAGACGGTCTCGTCCGGGTGGGAGGTCCAGAACCGGAAATAGGGCAGCCACAGGCTCTTTACCGCCCCCATGGGGTCGGTAAGCATGGTGAGAGGGTTGAGCTTCAGATGGTCGAAAATTTCCGCGGCCTGCCGGTCCACATAGGTAAAGCACTCCACAATCAGCTGGTCCTTGCTGTTGAAGTAGCGATAGAGGGCTCCGGGGGAAATCTCCGCCAGCTCGCTGACGTTCTGGATGCGCACCCCCTCCAGACCGTACCGGCGCACGGCCTTCATGGTTGCGAATATAATCCGCATTTTGGTGTCATCCAGAGTAACCGCCTCCCGTTTAAACCGTCTGCTCTGTTCCGGCTCATTATACACCCCCCCATTTCCCTTGACAAGAGGCTTTTTAAAATTTGCAGCACTTCTGTCAAGCGAAGGAAGTCCTGCGTTTTTGACAATTTCCCCGGGGGAAGGGGGCAAAATCCCCGCAATGTTCACAAAAAATTCATGTGGATGTCACGATTTAGCCGCATTCATATCTTATGATGATACCGTAGTCCAGTGAATGAAATGTATCTCCTTTCTCTCTCCTTTACAACACACAGGCAGGCGGCCCTGACCAAACGGTCAGGGCCGTTTGCCGTCCGCTGCTTTGTTCTGGAGTTTACAAAAAGTTCACGGAGACGTCACGAAATTGCCGTATTTATATCTTATGATGTCATTGTAGCCAAGCTACAACATGTATCTCCCATTTCTCCCTCTCCTTTTACAACACACAGACAAAACGCCCCGGTCCAAAGCCGGGGCGTTTTGTCTGTGTACAGCCGTTTTATTTTTCTTGCATTTGCCCCCCGGTTGGGATATGATACTATTGAAATTGAACAGCAGGAGGGCCTGTCTATGCGGGATGGCTTTATAAAAGTGGCGGCGGGAACGCCGAAGATTAAGGTGGCAGACTGTGAATACAACGCGGGGCAGATTATTGCCCTGATGCGGGAGGCGGCGGCCCAGGGAGTCAAGGTGCTGGCCCTGCCCGAGTTGTGCGTCACGGGCTACACCTGCGGCGACCTGTTTTTGCAGGAGACTCTGCTCCGGGGGGCGGAGGACGCCCTGAGCCGTATTCTGGAGGAGACCTCCACTCTGGACATGCTCACCGCCGTGGGGCTGCCGGTGCGGAGCCAGAATGAGCTGTATAATTGTGCTGCGGTCATCTCAAAGGGCAGGATATTGGGGCTGGTCCCTAAAAATCACATTCCCAATTACGGAGAATTTTACGAGGCACGATGGTTCACCTCTGGAGTGGGACTGGATTCATCGGTAACGCTGTGCGGCCAATATCCCGACCTCTATTCCAGCCAGCTGTTTGTGTGTGAAGAGATGCCAAATTTGACGGTAGGAGTGGAGCTTTGCGAGGATCTTTGGGCTGTAGCGCCCCCATCCACCCATTTGGCAGCTCTGGGCGCAACTGTTATTTTGAATCTGTCCGCCTCCGACGAGGTAGCTGGCAAATCCGCCTACCGCCGGTCCCTGGTGGCGGGGCAGTCCGCCCGTCTGCTGTGCGGCTACGTCTATGCCGACGCCGGAGAGGGAGAGTCCACCACCGACCTGGTCTTTGCCGGGCACAATATCATAGCGGAAAACGGGGCGGTTCTGGCGGAAACCCGCTTCCAGACCGGGCTGACCGTCAGCGAGATTGATGTAGACAGGCTGGCGTTTGAGCGGCGGAAAATGAACACCTATGACACTCAAACCACCAACTGGGTACGCGCTACCTTTTCCCTGTGCGCAGAGGAGACAAAGCTCACCCGGCCCATCGGAAAGAATCCCTTCGTCCCCGAGGGGGCTGGGGACCGGCAGGCGCGGTGCGAGGAAATCTTCACCATCGCTGCCCTGGGGCTGAAAAAGCGGCTGGAGCACACCCGGGCCTCCTGCGCGGTGGTGGGGCTGTCCGGCGGGCTGGACTCCACTTTGGCCCTGCTCATCACCGCCCGGGCCTTCGATATGCTGGGCCGGCCCCGGGGTGACATCCTGGCCGTCACCATGCCCTGCTTCGGCACCACCAGCCGGACCAAGTCCAACGCCCAGGTGCTGGCCGAGCGCATCGGGGCTGACTTCCGTACGGTGGACATTGGCGAGGCAGTGCGGGTCCACTTCCGGGACATCGGCCAGTCCATGGAGGACCTGTCCGTCACCTTCGAGAACGGCCAGGCCCGGGAGCGGACCCAGGTGCTGATGGACCTGGCCAACCAGCGGGGCGGGCTGGTCATCGGCACCGGCGACCTCAGTGAGCTGGCCCTGGGCTGGGCCACCTACAACGGCGACCACATGTCCATGTACGGGGTAAACGGCTCCATCCCCAAGACGCTGGTGCGCCACCTCACCGCCTACGCCGCCGGACAGGCGGAGGCGTCCGACCCTGAGCTGGCCGCCGTCCTCCGGGATATTCTGGACACCCCCGTCTCCCCGGAGCTGCTCCCCCCCAAGGAGGGGGAGATTGCCCAACGCACCGAGGACCTGGTGGGGCCCTATGAGCTCCACGACTTCTTCCTGTATTACGCCGTCCGCTGGGGCTTCGGGCCCCGGAAGGTGTTCCGGCTGGCAATGGCCGCCCTGGGGGCGGAGTACGGCCGGGAGACCATCCTCAAATGGCTGAAGAACTTCTACCGCCGCTTCTTTGCCCAGCAGTTCAAGCGCTCCTGCCTGCCCGACGGCCCCAAGGTAGGCTCCCTGGCCCTCTCTCCCCGGGGAGACTGGCGGATGCCCTCGGACGCGGTGAATACGCTGTGGATGAAGGAGCTGGAAGACCTTGAATCCCAACCGGAGATTTGATATAATGGAGTTATAAAAGAAAAGGAGGTTTCAGGCAATGACAGAAGCAGAACGCCAGGACACGCGAAAGGCAATGGCCCTTGACCTGTGCCACATCATTGATGAAAACCCTACGCAGGAAAGCTACACGCCGGAGGAAGTGAAGAAATTGATCACCGTGTACGTTTTCTCCGCAGGTCAGAAGTAACAAAAGCAATATAACTTGGAAAGGCCCCGCCGCCGGCGGGGCCTTTCTCTGAATTATTGAAACAGTTCCCATATTTTGCAGCGGAATGCCAGTGACAGCTTATAAGCGTCATCTACCACCATTTCCTTGGGCAAAATATTTTGTTCAAGCTGCTCCAGCATGTTCAGTGGTACGCCGCTTTGCGCGGCCAATTCCTCTAAGGTCAGGTGCTGTTGTTTCCGAAGCACTCTGATATGATTGAAAAATTTCTGCTTGTTTTCTTCTGTGCTCATAGAATTTTTCACCTCAAGACTATTTTACAACAAAACACTCTGCTTTCGGGAATTTAAAACAAATTGTTGTAACAAATGTTGAAATAGGACCCTAAATCTGATACAATAGTTTTATAATAGGAAAGGAGGCAAATAAGATGTCAACTGAACGGGAAATTTTAGTGGCGCAGAAGGCCGCCATGTTTGACCTGATCCAAATTCTCAAGCAGCAGCCGGACAAAACCTATACAGTAGATGAGCTTGAGGCTCTTATCGTCGCCTATATCAAAGGAGCGGAACAAATATAGGAAAAGGCCCCGCCGGCTGGCGGGGCCTTCTTGCGCTTATTCGGCTGTGGCAGGGACGGCCTCTTCCTCAGCGGGGGGCTGGGCGGGAGGCTCTCCCTTTTTCTTTTTCCGGGAGAAAATGTGGCTCAAATCGTCGATAACGGAGTAGTAAACCGGGGTAAACAGCAGGGTGACAATAGTGGAAACAACCATGCCGGAGATCATGGTGATGCTCATATCGCTCATCATCTCCGCCGCCCCCTCTGACAGGCCCAGGGCCATGGGCACCAGGGCCAGGATGGTGGTGAGGGTGGTCATCAGCACGGGCCGGACACGCAGGGGACAGGCGTGGAGGATGGCGTCCACCCGGCTCTCCCCCTGTTCCCGGCGCTGGCGGATATAGTCAACCAGAATGATGGAGGAGTTAACCACCGTGCCGGCCAGCATAATCAGGGCAACCAGGGAGATCATGGACAGGTCCCGGCCGGTGAGGGGCAGGGCGAACAGCGCCCCGGTGAAGGCCACGGGGAGGATCATCATAACGATAACCGGCATGAGGAAGGACTCAAACTGAGAGGCCAGCACGAAGTACACCAGTCCCAGGGCCACAATCAGGGCCAGCATCAGGTCGCCGAAGCTGTCCATCATGTCCTCGTAGGCGCCGGAAATCTGGGCGGTGTAGCCGTCGGGGAGGGTGTAGTCCTCTAAAATCTGCCGGACCTCCCGGGTGATGGCGGTGGTGTCGCCGCTGATGGTGTCGCCGGTGACGGAAATCTGCCGGGACTGGTTCACCCGGATGATGCTCTGGGGGGCCAGCTCAATGTCCACGTTGGCCACGGCGGACAGGGGCACCGTCCCGCCGAAGGCGGAGGGGATGGGCATGGACTTCAGGGCGTCCAGGCTGGCGGCCGACCGGCCGTCCCCCTTGACCACCACATCCAGCTCCTTGTTGTCGATGGTGACGGTGGTGGCGGTGGAGCCGGACAGCTCTGACCGGACGGCAGCACCCACTGTGGCGGCGGTGAGACCGTACTGGGAAGCCGCTTCTCGATTCATGGTAACTGTCACCTGCTCCACCTCCTTGGCCTCGGAGGTGCCCACATCCACTGCGTCGGGCAGCCGGGAAATCCGGGCGGCCAGGTCATCGGCGACCATGGTCAGGGTCTCGTAGTCGTTGCCGGTGATGTCCACGCTGATGTCCGCCCCGCTGCCCATAAGGGCGGTCATGTCGGAGGTGGAGACGGTAATCTCACAACCGGCGATGTCCTGCACCAGCTCCCGCAGGGCATTGGCCACATCGCTGCTGCTCCGGTCCCGGTCCTCCTTGTCGGAGAGCACCAGGTTCAGGGAGGAGGTCTCGGGCTGGGTGATGTGGTAGATGGACTCCAGCTCGGGCACGTTGTCCACGGCGATGTCCACAATTCGGTCGGCAATGGTAGCGGTGTCCTTCACCTCGGAGCCCACGGGGGTGCTGATGGACACCTGGACCATGCCCTGGTCCATCTCGGGCATGAGCACCATCTTGGTGGACATGCACGCGGCGATAAAGAGGGCCACCAGGGCCACTGAGGCCAGCATCCCCACCCACAGCCGGCGGACAAAATAGCCCAGCAGGCGGGTGTAGAGGCTGTTAAGCCGGTGCCCCAGGCCCGCCTTGCCGGCGGCGTGCTTTTTCGCCTTCTTCTCCGCCTTTTTCAGGGCGTGCTGGTGGACCTTCTTCTCGTCCAGCAGGAAGTAGCACAGCAGGGGCACCAGGGTAATGGCAATCACCAGGGAGCCCAGGATGAGGAAGGAAATGGTGAGACAGAAGTCGTCAAAGAGCATCCCGGCCATGCCCCCGGTGAGACCCAGGGGCAGGAAGACGGCCACGGTAGTGAGGGTGGATGCGGTGAGGGAGGTGAAAACCTCCCGGGTACCCTCCACGCAGGACTCCAGACGGGTGCGGCCCTCGGCGGAGTAGCGGTAGATGTTCTCCAGCACCACGATGGAGTTGTCCACGATCATGCCCACACCCATGGCAATGCCCCCCAGGGACATCATGTTCAGGGTGAGGTGGAACACGTTCATGAGCACAAACACCGTGAGGATACACACCGGCATGGACACGGCGATGGTGGCGGTGGCGCCCCACCGGCGCAGAAAGAGGAAGACCACCACGGCGGCCAGCGCCACGCCCATGATGATGTTCTGAATGGCGGCGTTCACCGCCATGTTGATGTAGTCAGAGGCGGTATACAGCACGGTGTATACAATGGAGCCGTTGCGCGCCTGGAGCTCAGCCATCTCCTCTACCACCGCGTCGGCGGTGGAGACCTCATTGGCCCCCGACTGCTTGGACACCTGGAGGACCACACAGGCCGAGCCGTCGGTTTTGGCGATGGCCTCCGGGTCCTCGGTCTCCAGGGCCACGCTGGCCACCTCAGACAGGCGGACGGTGCCCCCGGTCTGGAGGGGGATAATCAGGTTGGCCACGTCCTCCACCGTCTGGAACTTGGCGTCGGTGGTGACGGTGAGGGTCTGTGTACCGTTCTGCATGTCGCCGCCGGGGTAGAGCAGGTTGTCCGCCGCCAGCATCTGGGCGATGTAGTTGTTGGACAGCCCGAAGCCCGCCGCCCGGGTGGGGTCCACCTCCACAGAGATCTGCTGCTCCACGCCGCCGGAGATGGTCACCTGGGCCACCCCGTCGATACGCTCCAGGGCGGGGGCCACCGTGTCCTCCGCCTGGGCCTGGACGGAGGCCAGGTCCTCCCCCTGGAGGGCAATCATGGCCGAGGGCATCAGGTCGCCGATGTTGATGTTGACGATGATGGGGTCCATGGCCCCGTCGGGGAGGGACAGCCGGTCAAACTGCTCCCGCAGCTTGGTGGCGGCGATATCCAGGTTGGTGCCCTCCACATATGTGATTTGCAGCTGGCTCACCCCGTCGGAGGAGGTGGAGCTCACCCCGTCCACCCCGGACACCGACATGATGGCCGACTCCAGGGGCCGGGTGACCAGCTCCTCCATGTCGGAGGGGCTGGCGCCGTTGTAGTAGCACATGACCAGGGCGGCGGGGGCCTCCATGTCGGGCAGGAGGGCCATTTGCAGCTGGGTGGTAAAGACCACGCCGAAGATGGAGATCATAATGACCGCCATCAGGGTGGTTACTTTGTGCTTGATACAGAATTTTGCGATATTATCCACTGGCCTCAGCCCTCCCCGGAGACGATCCGAACGGGGTCGCCCTCAGACAGATAGGCCTGGCCCACCGTCACCAGCATATCCCCCGCCTTCAGGCCGGAGGTGACCTCGGTGACACCGTTGCCCGTCAGACCGGCGGAAATCTCCACATAGCGGGCCGCGTCGTTTTCCACCACAAATACATACTGCACGTCGTTGCTGGTGAGGATGGCTTCGGTGGGGATGACAATGGTGTCGGCGGAGGTGTCGGTGCGGAAGGACACGTCGGCAAACATGCCGGACAGCAGGCCGGGTATATCCTCTTGAATAGAGATGGTAACATTATACAGTTTGGTCTGCATATTGGCGGCCAGGTCGATGCTCTTGATGGTCCCCACGGTGCTGACCCCCAGAGAACTGATGGACACGTCTACCTCGTCCCCCCGGGCCAGCTTGGGCACCAGCGCTTCGGACACCGAGACGGCTACCTCCATCCGGTCCACCCCGTCGATGACGGCCACCGGGGCGGAAGCGGTGACAAACCCGCCCGCGGCGGCGTTCAGCGTGACGACGGTGCCCGAGACGGGGGCAATCACGTTGCCGGCACCGTCCACATGCTCCAGCACCGCGTCCAGCTGCTCCACGTTGGACTTATAGCTCTGCATCCCGGCCTCCAGCTGGGCCAGGGTGGAGGTCCGCTGGGCCCGGGCGGTGTCCAGGCTCAGCTCCGCCTGGTCGATCTCCAGCTGAGATGCCGCCCCAATCTCAAACAGGGCCTGCAAATCGCTGACGTTCTTCTCTGCCAGGGCGATCTGCCGGTCGAAGATGGCCGCCTGATCGTTGTAGCTCTGGACGGCGGAGCGGTAGCTGATGCTGGCGGCGTTGTAGGAGGACAGGGTGCTGGCCAGGTCCAGGGCGCACAGCTTCTGCCCGGCGGTAACGGCGTCCCCCACCTCCACATAGACGGCGGTACACTGGGCCTGTGCCGTGACAAACACCGACTCCTGCCCGTCGGTGACCACCCGACCGGATACCTTGTTTTCGGTGGAGATGGTGTCCACCTTCACCTCCTGCACCTGCACGGCCACGCCGGCGGGGGCGTTCCCCTCCGGGGGGACAGAGGTCTCCCCGCCCGACTGGCAGGCGGTCAGGCTGAGGACTAGCGCGCCGGCCAGCAGGGCGGCAAATATTTTTTTCTGCTTCATGGGGCGGTCTCCTTTAATTCATGATGCCGTAGTCCACGGCCCAGCGGTAGGTGTTGTAGGCGGAGAACAGGTCGTTTTCCGCCTTGGCCACCTTCTCCCGGGCCTCGGCCACCTTGTCCCCCGCCTCCAGAAGGGCGTTCTGGGAGATGGTGCCCTGGCTCTGCTTCAGCTGGGCGGCAGTGTAGTTGTCCTGCTCCACCGCCAGAGCGGTCCGGGAGGCAGCAAGAATCTGCTGATAGTCCTTCACCTTCAGATACAGGTTGCGCAGGCTCAGCTCAAAGCTCTGCACCGTGTTGTCGTAGGTGTATTTGGCGGAGTAGTAGGTGTGCCGGGCCTGGGTGTAGGACCGGTCGTTGGCCTTGTAGGTCTGGCCGTAGTCGCCGCCGTGGTCGTTGTATTTCTCCCGGGCGTCCTTGTAGGTCTCGGTGGCCTCATACAGGTCCCAGCTGTTTTCCTTGGCGGTCTCCAGGTCCTTCTCCAGGTCCATGGCCTCCAGCTCCTCCAGGGCCACGGCGGGCAGGGCCCCCAGGGAGAGCTCCCCGGTGATCTCCGCCCCCATGAGCAGCTCCAGCTGGCCCTTGTAGGTGTTCAGGTTCATCCCCAGGGTGGACAGGCCGCTGCTCAGGGCGGCCCGGCCCGATTTGGCCTGCTTCACCGCCATGGAGGAGACATGGCCCAGCTCATAGCGCAGGTCCAGCTCGGTGAGCTGCCGGTCCAGGGCGGCCAGCTGCCGCTCCAGCCCGTCCTCCTGTATCTCCATGGCGGCCAGGGCGATGTAGGTGGCCTCGCCGGCCATGATAATCTGATTTTGCAGGTTTTTCAGCTGCCGGATGGTGTCGGCATTGTCGGCCTGCATGTCTCCCTCTTTAATAGCGTCAAACTGCTTGCGCACGGCGTCGTATGCGCTGTCCAGCTGGTCATAGGCGCTGTGGTATTCGTAGTCGCTCATCAGTCCCGCCTCGATCATCGCCCCGGAGGACATGACCAGGCTCCACTGGGTTTTGGCCAGCTCGTTGAGCTGGAGGCGCAGGTCCTCCCTCAGGTCGTCGTAGTCAATCTCCTCCAGCATGTCGATGCTCTCCTGAATGGACAGCACCTGCAAATTGCCCTCGTGCATCCGCCGGTTCAGGTTTCCGAAGGTGACGGACCCCACCGGGTCCGGTATGTACTCCTCCACGGGGGCCTCCGGCTCCTCTCCGTCCTCTGCGGGGTTCCCATCAGCCGGCTCAGCGCTCTCCTCTCCCTGCGGTTTCTCCCCCGGGGTCTCCGGCTCCCCGGTTGATGTGTCGCCGCTCTCCGTTGGCTCCGTCTGGATCGCAGAGGAGGCCGGCGCAGCCGGGTCTCCCTCCGCCGCCAGGGCAGCCGTCCCCAGCAGGGACAGGGCCAGCGCCGCCATGAGCAGCAGGGCCATGGTTCGTTGTTTCATAAGGTCTCCTCCTTATATCCTTCCGCCGCCCCGCCGTAGCGGAGCAGGTCCATGCGCACCTTTGTCTGCTCCCGAATCCGGGCGGTGCGCCCGGGAGCCCGGGCCTGGTCGGCCCTAGCAGGGCATTGCAGCGTCTCCACAATGGCAAAGGCCAGCACCGCACAGGTCAGGTGAAACACATGGTCGGCGTACTCCCGGCTGCTCTCCCGCAGCCGGGCGGCGTCCACCACCTCCCACAGCGGGTCAGGAAGAAAATGCTCCTGTTCGCCGATAAAACCCTGGGGCGAGCCGATGAAATTCTGAAGGTCAAGCCCTTTGTTCAGCGTCACCAGCTTGATGAACAGGGCCAGCATGGGGTCGGTATCCCCCCGCTGGCTGAAGAAGCGGTCGTAGGCCATCAGGGGCATGGCGAACAGGTCGCCCCGGGCCTCCACCAGGATGCCCTGCAGCAACGAGATGAAGTACTCCCGCATGTTGTCCAGCAGATAGTGGATCAGGTCCTCCTTGTCGGAGAAATACTGGTAGAAGCTTCCCCGGGGGATGTGAGCCTCTGTGATGATCCGGTTGATGGATACGTCGGTAAACCGGACCCCGGTCAGCTCGCTCCAGCAGGCGTCCAGCAGCCGTCTGCGCTTCTCCTCCGGCAGTCGAAAAAATGTTGCGGTGGGCACGGTCCCCCTCCTTTTATGACAGGTTGTCGCAATGTGACAGATTGTCATGTATTATACTCAAGCCCCCTCCCCCTGTCAAGGCAGGAATTGTGAAGCTTTTGTTAAGATGTCCGGGGCCGCACAGATACCTGCTCTGCCCGGCAAGTCTACCATAGGTCTACCAAAAAAATATGTCAAGCCCCTGTGCCCCAAGCGGTTCAAAAATCCC
>Ga0137308_100240_pt1 | contig 101451 bp, 86 predicted proteins | sample Inofrocosms_June_FD_97181 | JGI IMG/M metagenome (GOLD analysis project Ga0137308, IMG submission 97181) | Mouse cecal microbial communities from Vienna, Austria - N-Acetylneuraminic and N-Acetylglucosamine D2O microcosms_June | ecosystem: Host-associated > Mammals > Digestive system > Large...
ATCAAAAAAGTATACACTTGAGATAGTTCATCGATGGACAAGCCTCTTGAAAACTAAATGACCGTCTGAAAAGGAATACCCCGGCTGGGGAAGTGTGCTGTGACCCCGCTTCTGGACACCGTGACCAGAGAGGGTGAGCGTACCAACGCCGGAACACGCCGCAGGAATGGGGCAGGAAGCCTTTTCGGGGAAAACGGCAGCAAGAAGAACAACGGAGGGAGTGCATGAAAGAAAGACCCTATCAACATTTGCCACCGCTGGAACACAGGCCGGACAGCTTCCCCTACCGCATGACCCCGGCGCAGAGGAAGCGGGCCAGCAGCCTGATCCGCCGGGAGTGCTGCAACTGTGGTGGTGGAAACTGCTTTGCGCTGGACGATGGCGACACCTGCACCTGTCCGCAGATGATTACATTCTCCGTCTGCTGCAAGTGGTTCCGCTGGGCGGTCTTGCCGCTGGATAGGACGCTGGAAGCGGAGATTTACCGTGACTGTGCTTTGAAACGCTGCTCGGTCTGCGGAAAGCCCTATGTGCCAAAATCCAACCGGGGCAAATACTGCCCGAACTGCGCCGCCAGAGTACACAGGCGGCAGAAAACAGAAAGTGAACGGAAAAGGAGGTCTGCTGTGGACAGTTAAGGCGGGGAAAAGCCTTGATTTGCAAGGCTCCGCAAGCCCAAAACCGGGGCGGGCGGTATGTTTTATCGCCCACCCCGGAAAACGGGCTTCTAACCGTCCACAAAACACGCTATGACAAACACGATTTACATTCACCAGCCGGAGAAAGTCATCAGCTTCACCCGGCTCCCCAATTTCCTTTTTGAAGCCCCATCATTCAAGCCCCTGTCCAACGAAGCGAAGGTGCTGTACGCCTTTATCCTGCGGCGGGCGGAGTTATCCCGGAAAAACGGGTGGGCGGACGAATATGGGCGGATTTACCTGTATTACCCCATCTGCGAGGTGGTCGCCCTGCTCCACTGTGGGCGGCAGAAGGCGGTGAATACCCTGCGGGAGTTGCAGTATGCGGGGCTGGTGGAAATACAGAAACAGGGCTGTGGAAAACCCAACCGCATTTACCCAAAATCCTATGAAGCGGTTCCAAACACCGACTTCAAGAAGTCCGGCTGCGGTACGCCGGAGGGATGAAAACCGTACCCTACAAGTACGAAAATCAATCCTCTTGGAGTACGGAAACCGGACGATATATAGAAATACAGAGATTAAAACCATCTATTTATATCGATTCCATTCCAATCCTATCAGAGATATTTTCGGCGGGAAAACCCGCCGGAAAGGAATGGAATGGGGAAAGGAGTTCAATGGCGCAACACGCAATTTTGCGATTTGAGAAACACAAGGGCAACCCGGCAAGACCGCTGGAAGCCCACCACGAACGGAAAAAGGAGCAGTACGCCAGCAACCCGGACATTGACTCCAGCCGGAGCAAGTACAATTTCCATATCGTCAAGCTGGAGGGGCGCTACTACCATTTCATTCAGAGCCGCATTGAACAGTCTGGGTGCAGAACGAGGAAAGACAGTACACGCTTTGTCGATACGCTGATAACCGCCAGCCCGGAGTTTTTCAAGAAGAAATCCCCGGAGGAAATACAGGCGTTTTTCAAAAGAGCGGCGGACTTCCTCATTGACCGGGTAGGCCGGGAAAATATCGTGTCGGCGATAGTACACATGGACGAGAAAACGCCCCACCTGCATTTGACCTTTGTTCCGCTGACGAAAGACAACCGCCTGTGCGCCAAAGAAATCATAGGCAACCGAGCCAATCTGACAAAGTGGCAGGACGATTTTCACGCCTATATGTTGGAGAAGTACCCCAGCTTGGAGCGTGGGGAGAGCGCAAGCAAAACGGGAAGAAAGCATATCCCCACCTGGCTTTTCAAACAGGCGGTTTCCCTCTCCAAACAGGCGAGGGCGATTGAAGCCACGCTGGACGGTATCAATCCAATTAACGCCGGAAAGAAGAAAGAGGAAGCCCTCTCTATGCTCAAAAAGTGGTTTCCGCAGATGGAGAACTTCTCCGGGCAGTTGAAGAAATACAAGGTCACGATAAATGACCTCTTGGCAGAAAATGAAAAACTGGAGGCAAGGGCAAAGGCCAGCGAAAAGGACAAGATGAAAGGCGTTATGGAACGGGCAAAGCTGGAAAGCGAGTTACACAACATTCAACGGCTGGTTGACCGTATCCCGCCGGAAGTGCTGGCAGAGTTGAAGCGGCAACCGAACTATGGAAAGGAAAGGTGATTTTATAACGAATATCAGATACAAAAAGGAAACAGAAATCGTGACTTTTCAAGGAAAGGAAATCACGCTGGAAAATCTCTCCCCGGTATTTACACCGGAGCAGGAAGCGGCCAAACGCCGGGAACTGGAACAGCAGCTTTATGAGGTGTTCCGCAAGTACGCCGACAAGCGGCAGAAAGAGGAAGCCGGGGCGTAAGTTTTTCCAGCCACATCATTGATTTACGGGGCTGTTGGCGGTATAATAAGACTGTCAGCAGCTCCGTTTCTTTTTTAAGAAAAGGAGCGACAATATGAATAATCGGATAGACGCAATCTATGCAAGACAATCGGTGGACAAAAAGGACAGCATTTCCATTGAAAGCCAGATTGAATTTTGCAAATACGAATTGAAAGGCGGTAGTTGCAGGGAATACACAGACAAAGGATACAGCGGCAAGAACACAGACCGCCCGAAGTTTCAAGAGTTGGTGCGGGATATTAAAAAGGGACTGATTGCAAAAGTCATTGTCTACAAACTTGACCGTATCAGCCGTTCCATTCTGGATTTCGCAACCATGATGGAGCTGTTCCAGCAGTACAATGTGGAGTTTGTTTCTTCCACGGAAAAGTTTGATACTTCAACCCCGATGGGCCGGGCCATGCTGAATATTTGTATCGTGTTCGCACAGTTGGAACGGGAAACGATACAGAAGCGGGTGACGGACGCTTACTATTCCCGCAGTCAGCGGGGCTTCAAGATGGGCGGGAAAGCCCCCTATGGCTTCCATACGGAGCCTATCAAGATGGACGGTATCAATACAAAGCGGCTGGTAGTGAAGCCGGAGGAAGCGGCAAATATCCGGCTGATGTTTGAAATGTACGCCGAGCCGACAACTTCCTATGGGGACATTACCCGGCACTTTGCGGAACAGGGCATTTTATTTAATGGCCGGGAACTGATACGCCCCACGCTGGCGCAGATGTTACGCAACCCCGTCTATGTGCAGGCGGACTTGGATGTGTACGAGTTTTTCAAGAGCCAGGGGACGGTGCTTGTCAATGACGCCGCCGACTTCACGGGCATGAACGGGTGTTATCTCTATCAAGGCCGGGATGTGAAGCCGGGCAAGGCCCAAAGCCTGAAAGACCAAATGCTGGTGCTTGCGCCCCATGAGGGGATTGTCCCCTCGGATATATGGCTGACCTGCCGCAAGAAGCTGATGAACAACATGAAAATCCAGTCCGCCCGGAAAGCCACCCATACATGGCTGGCGGGGAAAATCAAGTGCGGGAACTGCGGGTACGCCCTTATGAGTATCTTCAATCCCTCCGGCAGACAGTACCTCCGCTGTACGAAACGGCTGGACAACAAAAGCTGTCCCGGCTGTGGGAAAATCATCACGGCGGAACTGGAAGCGGTGGTGTATCGGCAGATGGTGAAAAAGCTGGACAGCTACAAGACACTGACGGGCAGGAAGAAAGCGGCAAAGGCCAATCCCAAAATCACCGCCCTGCAAGTGGAACTTGCCCATGTGGATAGCGAGATTGAAAAGTTGCTGGACAGTCTGACAGGCGCAAATAATGTGCTGCTCTCCTATGTGAATGTGAAGATAGCCGAACTGGACGGACGCAAGCAGGAACTTCTGGCGAAGATGGCGGAGTTGACCGTGGAAGCCATCAGCCCGGAACAGGTCAGCCAGATTTCCGGCTACCTCGACACTTGGAAGAACGTATCCTTTGACGACAAGCGGCGGGTGGTGGATTTGATGATTACCACCATTGCCGCCACAAGCGACAGCTTAAACATCACATGGAAAATCTGACGGGCATATCAGCGCCCGTCAGACCGTGACCTTGTGTAGTCCCTTATAAACTAACCTAAAGCATTGTATAAACTAACTCATTGCTATTTAAGATACATTCAAAACACATGCTTAATGGATAGTATAAGCAGTATGCAGGTAGTGATTATTAACAAGGCTATCAATACAAGTCCAATATTTAATTTAGCTTTAGACTTTATCTGATTAGTTTCCATTAAATGAGCGTGCCTTAAAGCTGTTATAACAGGTTTGTATAAAATCATGGTCATCGCTACATTCAAACCGCCCTTAATCAAGTTAAAAGGCAGAAAAGCCGGAATCAGCAGTTCGACAACCGCCTCTCTTGGATAGCCCATATAAATAGGCGTGATTAAATAATTCCAAAGCAGCATTACTAAAACCATGCACCCCCACCCACAAAACAACCCGACAATAGCTCCCGATAGTTTGCGTTTTTTCTTGTAAATAAATGCAGCAGTACACGCAAAGGAGCAGCTTGAAATAACATTCATCAAAAATCCTAAAATACCATTTTCACTGATGGTAAGCATTTCGACTAGAGAAACAATTAAGGCGACGGAAAATGATGTGAGCGGACCGAAAATCAATCCGCTAATTACAATGATAATATCCTTTGGGTCGTACTTCAAAAAAAGTACAAGTGGAACACGTCCAATTACGGTAGCCACATAAGCCAAAGCACAAAGCATACCTACTGTTGTGAGTTTCTTTGTTTTACTGTTCATTGAAAATACCTCCTAAAAAAATTAACACCTAAAAGCAATTGAATGCCTTTAGGTGCTACAATTTTAAGGTGTATCGAAAAATGTCAACAAAGCATTTTACAGACAGACAAAAAAGTGCATATTATCAGAATAATCCTGACATATCCAATACACCTTCTTTAATCCAGACTATACTGTCGGTTTTGGATTTTCACCAAATCAGCATTTACACGCTCGCGGACTTTACCGCCGATCGGGAATTTCACCCTGCCTTGAAGACATTCATTCTATTCAGTTGTCGTTCACTATTATAGATTTATTTTCCGTCAATGTCAATAGAAATACTGAACTTTGACTAAATATGGACGCTTTGGAAATATGGATTGCAAAATTTTCTGTTGTGTTTGTTTGGCATTTTCCAAACTTCCCCGTATTAAGAAGCAAGGAAATCTTTTTGAAGAATTTCTCTCAAAACTTCGTCAAAACCGCCCTGTGCGGTGTTGTAGGTAGTGAGAGGGTTTTCAAGAGGGTTTGGGATACGTCTCGCCTGCCAGCTCGGTCGGCGTTAAACGGTCGCCACTGGCGACCAACGCCCCAACAAGCAAAATCTGTCCGGCAAGCCATAGCGCGGACGGGCAGATTTACGGAAAAGGGTACCCTTTTCCTATGCTTGCTCCGAAACTTATCACTTAGAAAATACGGAAAGGAAGGGAAAAGAATGGATTGGGAACTGGAAATCAAGGACAGCGGCTATCTGCCGGAAAAAGGGAAGCCGACAGAAGAAACCGTCTGCTACAAAATCGGCGGCACATACTATGAAGTGTCTACCTCCTGCGGCGGCTCGGAACGGCTCCGCGACAAGATGATACGGCTCATAAAATCGGAAACCGTCAAACCGCCCAATGACAAACAGGGATAAGTGCGCTATAATAAAGTTAGCACTACTGTTTGTCGGGCGTTCATTACAGGAGGAATGAACACATGACAGCAAATACATATAAGCCCGGACAGATAACAGCATTATACGCCCGTCTTTCGCAGGAAGATACGTTAGAGGGCGACAGCAACAGCATTGTGAACCAGAAAGCAGTCCTCTCCAAATATGCGGCGGACAACGGCTTTACAAATCCTGTTTTCTTCATTGACGACGGCGTATCGGGTGTGACGTTCGACAGACCTCAATTTAACCGCATGATTGCGGAGATTGAAGCCGGAAACGTAGCAACGGTCATTGTCAAGGATATGTCAAGGTTGGGGCACGATTATCTGAAAGTCGGCTACTATACGGAAATCTTTTTCGTAGAGCGTGACGTGCGCTATATCGCAATCAATGACGGGGTGGACAGTGCAAAAGGCGACAACGATTTTACCCCGTTCCGCAACCTGTTTAATGATTTTTATGCCAAAGACACAAGCAAAAAGGTACGGGCAATCAAGAGGGCGCAGGGACAGGCGGGGGAACATCTGACAAAGCCGCCCTATGGCTACATGGTAAGCCCTACGGACAAAAAGCAATGGATTGTAGACGAGGAAGCCGCCGCTGTGGTGAAGCGTATTTTTGACTTATGTATCGGTGGGAAAGGTCCCATGCAGATAGCAAAAATCCTCAAAGAAGATAGGATATTGACCGTAAAAGCCTACTATGCAGAGAAAAAGGGAAAAGCCTTTCCAGACAATCCGTATAACTGGAACGAAAACAGCATTGTTGCTATTTTGGAGCGTATGGACTACTGCGGGCATACGGTGAACTTCAAAAGCTACTCAAAATCCCACAAGCTGAAAAAACGGATTCCTACCACAAAGGAACAGCAAGCGGTTTTCTATAATACCCATGAAGCGATTGTAGAGGACGCAGTTTTTGAACGGGTGCAGGAACTAAGAGCGAACAAACGCCGCCCCACAAAAGCAGAACGGCAAGCCCTGTTCTCCGGCTTGGTATACTGTGCAGACTGCGGGAGTAAATTACACTTTGTTACCTGTAAGAGTTTTAACGGCTCACAAGACCATTACCGCTGTGCAAAGTACAAGAGCAATACGGGAAGCTGTACGGCTCACTTTATCCGCGAAGAAGTGTTGAAGCAAATCGTATGGAGCAGGATATTTGATGTGACCGCCCTTTTCTTTGATGACATCATGGCTTTCCATGAAATGATGTATCAGCAACGCTCCGCTGAAACGGAAAAGGAAATGAAACGCAGGAAGCGTGAAGTTGAACAGGCGAGGAAGCGGATAGCGGAACTTGACCGTATTTTCAAGCGGATTTATGAGGACGACATAAGTGGTGCAATCAGCCATGACAGATTTTTGAAGCTGTCCGCAGAGTATGAAGCGGAACAGCGGGAACTGGAAGAAAAGGTCAAGGCAGACCAGCAGGAAGTCGATACCTACGAACAGAACAAAAGCGATTTTGACAGCTTCGCCGCGATTATCCGCAAGTATGTGGGGATAAAGGAACTCACCCCTGCAATCGTCAATGAATTTATCAAGAAAATCATAGTCCATGCGCCGGAAAAGGTGAACGGGAAACGGGTACAGAAAGTAGATATTGTTTTCAACTTTGTAGGTGAAATCAATTTCCTTTCTGTCACACAACCGAAACGGCAAGGCGCATAGGAAATCGAAAAGACGGTACAGCCCTTGTAATTGGGGCTATACCGCCTAATCTGAAATTACTTCCTTGTCACCGCAAACCTTGCGTTCCCGGGTCTTTCTTTCTGTCTTACACCACGCCCTGCGCCGTCATGGCTTCCGCCACTTTCAGGAAGCCGGCAATATTCGCTCCCGCCACATAATTGCCTTCCATTCCGTACTTCTTCGCCGCATCGTCCAGGCTGTGGAAAATATTCACCATGATGCCCTGAAGCTTGGAATCCACTTCCTCGAAAGTCCAGCTGAGACGCTCGCTGTTCTGGCTCATCTCCAGAGCGGAAGTGGCCACACCGCCGGCATTGGCCGCCTTTCCGGGGCAGAACAGAACGCCGCTTTTCTGGAAATATTCCGTAGCTTCCAGGGTAGTGGGCATGTTCGCACCCTCTGCCACTGCAAAGCAGCCGTTTGCCACCAGGTTCTTGGCATCCTCCAGATTCAGCTCATTCTGGGTAGCGCAGGGAAGCGCAATGTCACACTTGACGGTCCATACATTGCTGCCGGGCGCACACTCATGATACTGGGCGCCGGGTCTTGCAGCCGCATACTCCGTAAGCCTTGCACGCTTCACTTCCTTTACCTCTTTCAGAAGAGACACATCAATGCCTTCCGGGTCATAGATCCATCCCGTGGAGTCAGAGCAGGTCACGGGCTTTGCCCCCAGCTGCTGCGCTTTTTGAATGGCATAGATGGCCACGTTGCCGGCGCCGGACACCGCCGCTGTCTTACCCGCGATTGTCTTTCCGTTGCATTTGAGCATCTCTGCCGTCAGATACAGCAGGCCATAGCCTGTAGCCTCTGTCCTGGCCTTGGATCCGCCGTAGCTTAAGCCTTTGCCGGTGAGCACGCCCTCGTAGAGGCCTGTCAGCCTCTTATACTGGCCGTACATATAACCGATTTCCCTGGCGCCTGTGCCGATATCCCCTGCGGGCACATCCGTATCGGCGCCGATGTACTTGTAAAGCTCTGTGATGAAGCTCTGGCAGAATGCCATCACTTCTCTGTCAGACTTTCCCTTGGGATCAAAATCAGAGCCGCCCTTACCGCCGCCGATGGGAAGCCCTGTGAGGGAGTTCTTGAAAATCTGCTCAAATCCAAGGAATTTGATGATGCCAAGGTTTACACTGGGATGCAGCCGCAGTCCCCCCTTATAGGGTCCGATGGCAGAATTGAACTGTACGCGAAAGCCGTTGTTCACCTGAACCTGGCCTTTGTCGTCCACCCAGGGCACCCGGAAAAGCAGCTGACGCTCGGGCGTCACGATTCTCTCCAGCAGTGCGTCCTTGCGGTACTTTTCTTCATTTGCCTCAATCACTACGCGAAGGGATTCCAGAACCTCTTTTACGGCCTGATGGAACTCCGGCTGGGCAGGATTCTTGGCCACTACATAATCAAAGACCTCATCTACATATGACATTGCAATATCCTCCTCCTTTTTCTATCAACAAAAGCATAGGACTTCTCCTATGCTTTTCTCAACAATATTGTCCCGCTATTATTATAACTTGTGTGAAAAAAAAGCACAACACTTTAATTCACTAAATCGGAAAAGTTTTTCGGATTTTTTTAATCAATTTGCACAATTTACCTCTTACAGATAGTCTTTCAGCCGTTTTATACTGCTCTCTTCAAATTCGATCAGCTGTTTTGCCAGCGTTCTGGGCCCCTCCCCTGCATTTTCATTATGCTTCAGCACTTTCTCCATCTCCAGGATACCGTTATTGCTTCCTTTGATCATCATCTCCGCGATATGTCCCGTACTGGTGTTGAGCATGGTATTATAGTGGATTCCCGTCTTAAGCATGGCATCCGTGAGGGCATTGCTCTGATAGCGCTCCGCTTTCCCCTCCATGAGCTGTTTGGACGCTTCGTTGTAGAGCTCCGCATATTTTAAGGACTGTCTGGAAATCTGCAGGGCAAGATCATCGTCATATACCTTGCCTGAAATCGTGTCAATGGCTTTCATGGCCATATCCGCATTCCTCTGAATTTCCCTGTAAACTGCCGCCTCCTGTGATTTCATCGAAACTGTATCTCCTCTCTGTCAAATAGCTTTCCGCATAAAAAGCCTCTTACAAAGGACCCTCTGTCCTCTGTAAAAGGCTTTCCGTTTTTCTCATATTTTATACGCCGAACTGTATGCCCTTGGGGTCTACTGTGTGACGAATTCCGCTTTCACATAAGCGACCTTGCCGTCATATTTGATCTTGCACCAGCCGTTTTCATTGGCCAGCAGTTCCGCGGAATCCCCGCCTATCAGGATTCCCACCTGCTCTGCGGTCTCGCTGGCTGCGGCGCGCACGTTGACATTGGTATTGGCCGTTACCGTGCCGATCACTTCCTGTCCCTCGGCGCTCTCCTCCATCTGCAGATACTCGGACTTAATATAGCCGTCACCGCCCTCATAGACGATCTTTGTCCACCCGTTGGCGCGCACTTCCTGTACCTGCACCTTGGCGCCGCCCTCTACCTGTCCCAGCTTGTCGGCCAGCTCGCTGTCGGAATTTCTGACATTGACTGTGGTTGTGGCTACGGCGCTCTGGGGCCCGGTCTGGGCTTCCGTGTTCGGATCCGGAGTCTGCGTTCCCTCTGTCCCCTGTTCGCTGCCCTCAGCAGGAACCGTATTGTCGCCCTGAGCGGGTTCGCTGCTTGCCACCTGCTCTGCCAGCCGTACCCCCACCGCAATGTCCACCTGGTTTCCAAGTTCTCCCAGATAGGAAAGCAGCTGGGGATTCGCCTCCATCAGCTCTCTGTATTCCACATTTACCCGGTTATTAAGCTCTACTACATCATCCTGTCCGGAAATGTCCCCCACATATTGTTTCTCTTCTTCCGTGAGATTCTTTTCATTCTTGATATAGAGGCCGCCCTGTCCGTTGTCACACAGATAAAATGTCTGCCAGCCGGGAACTTCCTCCTCATGATTCAGGAAGCAAATCTTGTAATACACATATGCCACGGTGACGCCTGCCTCCGGCCCCTCTTTGGTATAGACCTCCAGGTTCGAGATATAACTTACATACTTCGCCATCTCCTCACAGCGCAGCATTTCCTCCTCCGTAAGCTTATCATAGAGCGCGGCCATGCCCGCACTGTCCCCCAATTGCATGGAATTATAATACGCGGCCACAATTGCCTGTATCCCCTCGTTCTCATTGGGAATCAGAGGTGTCTCCTTAGGCGTCTGAGTCTCCTGGGGCACCTCCTCGCTCCTCTCCTCCGCCAGGTTCACAGGCGCCACGGCTTCCTCCGAGGAGGGTGCGCCGCTTTCCTGCTCCGCCTTATTGCGGTTGGCATTCAGCGCAAAGGAAACTGTCACGGCAGCTACAATGATCACAATCACCGGAAACAGGAACTTAGAATTTTTTACAAAAAAATTACGGATTTGCGATTTATTATCCATATCATCACACCTTTCTTATAGACAAAAAATCCGGCCGGCCATGCCCCTATGCACAGCAGTACCGTGACACACGGAGCCGGTACCGGCTCCCACCCAGACTCAGATTTGACCTTTATGACATAAAAATAGCCAAAGCGATGTAAATGCATCCGACAGGAATCGAACCTGCATTAAAGGCGTCGGAGGCCTTCGTTCTATCCATTAGACTACGGATGCAAATATTACAAAATTGTTACATCGCTTTGACTATAATATCACAAAATGTTTGATATGTCTACTATAAATTCATGGAAATTCTTAGAAAATTATTTTGACCCTTTTATCGGTGGAATCATAGTAATAAAGACTGTCAGAAAGTACCTCTTCGGGAGCGACCTGGGTAGCGTTCACCTCTGTAACCATTTTCTTGAGTTCCGGTATAGAGCCGGCACCCGTGTCCTCCAGCAGAATCACCTCATGCACGGAGCTGGGCAATATGAAAAAGTTCCGCTTCCCTTTCCCGGACAGGGTATCCAGCACATCCGGATAAAGCATGCAGACAGCCCCCTGGGTCCTCTTATCATTGCTCAGGACCTGCATAGGTATCTCCTGCAGAAACGCTTCCTCATCCGCCTCTTCCGAACTTTCGTCCTCCCCGGCAATCTCCCCCAGAACCTCCGCGATGGAATTGCACACCCAGGGAAACAGCCTCTGGGTATTGCGTTTCGCCAGTCCGAAGAGCTCCGCCGTACAGGTGTCCCAAAGCTCCAAATGGGAATTGTGGACCAGAATCGTCCCGTCTCCTAAGCTTTCACCGTGGTAGGCATAGTAAAAACAGATCGCCAAATCCAGGAATTCAATATATGGTATGTCTTCTAACAGTTCTTCATTTCCTTTCCTGCCGATAAGGCGGTAACAGATCCTGTCACGCACCCTCTCAAAGGACCGGAAAAATTCCATGTCAACGGCTTCCCTCAGCATGTCCTCCCTGCAGATATCCAGCAGCCTGTCAAGAATCGACCTGAAAGTAGCTCCCGATTCATAGGCCTCTAAAAATGTATCCAGATAAATCGTCGGGGCCACATTCTGATTCTCTCCCAGAACCAGAAGTCCGCGGAGCATGACGCCGTTGTTCTTCCGTACCTCCTTGCATTCCACCCGGTATCCTGCACCGAGCTCCTTTTTCACCGCATTGCAGACTTTCCCTGCAAATTCATTTATATTCATACTCTCCTTCTTTCCGCGCTGTCTTAAGTTTCTATTTTCATCAACATGCGCAACAGCGCCTGCGCCCTGGCAGACACTAGAAAGAGCAGCATAAATCCCTGTGGATCAGACTCTGGACAGATATTCTCCCGTCCTGGTATCAATCTTAATCTTGTCTCCCTGATTTACGAACAGCGGCACCGCAACCTGCGCGCCGGTCTCCACGGTAGCGGGCTTGGATGCGCCTGTGGCGGTATCTCCTTTGAACCCGGGCTCGGTATCCGTGATCTCCAGCTCCACGAACAGGGGAGGCTCCACCGAGTACACATTGCCATTGTGAGAGCAGATCTTGCACATCTCGTTCTCTTTTACGAACTTCAGCGCGTCGCCCACGGTATCTTTGCTCAGGGCCATCTGCTCATAGCTCTCTGTATCCATGAAATAGTACAGATCTCCGTCCGCATACAGATACTGCAGATCTTTTCTGTCAATGCGGGCCTGGGGGAATTTCTCCGTAGGGCGGAAAGATTTCTCGATCACGCCGCTGCTCTTGATGTTCTTAAGCTTCGTTCTCACGAAAGCCGCACCCTTTCCAGGCTTCACATGCTGGAATTCGATAATCTGATACACATTGTTATCATACTCAATGGTAATACCGTTCCGGAAATCACCTGCTGATATCATTTCATATTCCTCCTAATTTTGCTCACAAATATAATCCGTATCTAGTTTAATATAAACAAGTACAAATTTCAACTGTTTTTGAAAAATTCTTGTAAAAAATACAAGAAAATTACTGCAGAATGTAATCAATGGCTTTCAGGTACCCGGAAAGCCCTAAGCCATATATCTGTTTGTCACAGACCGGCGCTGTCACGGACACCTTTCGAAATTCCTCACGCTTGGTAATATCCGAGATATGGATCTCCACTTTGGGCACCGTGATACTGGCAAGGGCGTCCCGGATGGCGTAGCTGTAATGGGTGTAGGCGCCGGGATTGATTACGATGCCCTGGGTGCCGTCAAAGTAAGCCTCCTGTATGCGGTCAATGATGGCTCCCTCATGATTGCTTTGGAACACTGTGATCTCGCAGCCTGTCTCCTTCTCCTTTTCCCGGATCAGCTCCAGCAGATATTGATAATCCCGGGCGCCGTATATGCTCTTTTCCCGGATGCCCAGAAAATTGATATTAGGTCCGTTGATCACTAAAAGCTTCATCCGTTTCATCTCCTTTTCGACCATGGTCATAATCTCATCCATCCCCATATCGTCTACGTCCAGTATGACATCGGCGCAGGATTCATAGGCCTCTGCCCTGCTCTCTAACAGTTCCCGGATCCGCTTCAGAGGATCCTGACACTGCAGAAGCGGTCTGGTAGTATCGTTTTTCAGCCGCTCGTACACAGTCTCGGGCCGTACCCGCAGCAGAAATACTTTCCCCAGCTGCCTGAGCAGATCCCTGTTTTCAGGGCGAAGCGGCGTGCCGCCTCCCACGGAATAAATAGCGGTGTAGCCCTTTTCCACCAACTCTCCAAGCAGCCCCGTCTCCAGCCGGCGGAAATATTCTTCTCCCTCTTCTCCAAATATCCTGCTGATGCTGCGGCCCTGCCTGCGCTCTATCAGCTTGTCCGTATCCGCCACGGGCATGCGCAGCCTGTAGGACATTCTCAAGCCCAAAGATGTCTTCCCGCTGCCCATAAAACCGATCAGCACCAGATTCGTTTTTTTCATCCCGATCCCCTTTAATCTCTTTTGCGCTTTTCCCTTTTTCACCGTGCCGGACATCCGACACTTCCCGCCATTCCGACAGTTCTATAAGCCCTGCCGCGGTGCGGCCTAAGAAATGTGCATGGCTTCTTTCATCGCTCCATACGCTTCCCGTGCAAGCTCCGCGTCCACCCTGGCCCCTGTCCAGAGCTCATAGGCTATAATGCCCTGGTACAGCAGCATCTTCAGCCCTCCAAAAGCCCTGCCGCCGCTTTCTTCCGTCAGCCTCATGAACCGGGTTCTGACCGGATTGAAGACAAGGTCGTAGCCAGTCTTTATTTTCTTATAAAAAGCCGCGTCCTCCACCACAGCCTCTTCCGCCTTGGGGAACATCCCTACATTGGTGGCCTGGATGGCAAGATACCCGTCCCCTGGGAGATCCGCGTATTCCGCCAGCCTCCGGGCCCGGGCAAGCCCCCGGTCCGCCAGAGCGTTTACCTCATCCGCTATCCGCTGCGCTTTCTCCGGAGTACGGTTCAGAATCACAATCTGCCGCACACCTTTTTGCGCCGCCAGGATAGCCACGGCACGGGCCACGCCCCCGGCTCCCAGAATCAATACATCCTCGCCCTCTATCTTCACGCCGTCCTCGCACATGGCGCGGTAGAGCCCGGGCATGTCCGTATTGTAGCCCTTAAAACCTCCCTCTGTCCGCACCAGGGTGTTCACCGCGCCGATGGTCTCCGCCAGCGGGTCAATCTCCTTTAAATAGGGAATCACGTCCCTTTTATAGGGAACCGTCACATTCACTCCCAGCAGATTCAGGGCATAGGCACCTTGCACCGCCTCCCCCGCCTGCCCCTGTGGCACGCGAAAGGGAACATAGACCAGATTCTCCCCCAGTCTCCTCGCCAGTGTATTATGTATGGCCGGCGACATAGTGTGTTCCACCGGATTCCCCATCACTCCGCAGACGCGGGTAAAGCCGTCTATCTTCATAACCGTCTCCTCTGTTTCCTGCAGGACATCAGGCATTTTTCCTCCTCCGATGATAGAAAAACAGCACGATCCGCTCCAACCGGCGCTTGAGCACGATCTGGATTTCCTCCCTGGGATGGATAGGCTTCACCAGATAGGTGACGATCCCTGCCCTCCTGGCTCCCCACACATCCGTGAACAGCTGGTCTCCCACGAACAGAGTGCTCTCCGGCAAAGTTCCCATCCGTTCCATGGCTTTCTCATACCCGGCCCGTCCGGGCTTGCCTGCGTTAAAGATGTATTCCGATGCCACGCTGTCGGCAAAGGACTTCACCCTGGGCTCCTTATTGTTGGACAGCAGCACGGTCCTAAAGCCCAGCTTCCGCAGGCCTGCGAAAAAGTCCGCCGCCCTCCCGTCCGCGGGCGCGCCGTGAGGCACCAGGGTGTTGTCGATATCGAAGATGACTCCTCTGTATCCCCTTTCGTAAAGCCCTTTATAATCGATTTCATAAGCGTTCTGCGCTTCGTGGTCCGGATAAAAGATTTCTAACATGTCTCTCCCCATGCCGTTCTTTCATAAAAATATGCCTCTGCATCCAGCGGCCTTTAACACTATAGCATGTGTGGCCCATGAATTTCAAGGCTTTTCGCAGACATTTCAATAATTTCTCATTTTACCGATATCATTTATCTGTTTTGTATGATAAAATTACGCTTAGGTGTCTGGCCGCCATCCGTACAGGCACGGGCTGCCAGATCCTTTAATCTATAATAAAAGGAGGCGCCAAATGCAGTATATAAATCATTACAAATCACCTATGGGCAGTATTCTGCTCGCCGCTGATGAAACAGGGATTACCGGATTATGGTTTGACGGAGCAAAATACTATGCCCGCGGCCTTGGCCCGGAGTGCAAAGAGAAAGCCTTGCCCGTCTTTGAACAGGCAAAGCAATGGCTGACAATCTATTTTTCGGGCAGAGAGCCGCATTTTTATCCGCCTGTCCACCTCACCGGCACCCCTTTTCAGCTTTCCGTATGGACCATCCTGCAAAAGATACCTTACGGAAAAACTGTCGCTTACGGAGAAATCGCAAAAGAGATCATGGGGCAAAAAGGGCTCTCCCGAATGTCTGCACAGGCAGTAGGCGGTGCAGTCGGACACAATAAAATCTCTATTATTGTCCCCTGTCACAGAGTCGTCGGCACAAACGGATGCCTGACGGGATATGCCGGCGGAATAGACAGGAAAGTGAGACTACTGACTTTGGAAAACGCTGATATGCAGCATCTATTTATCCCCACAAAGGGAACGGCATTGTGATTCCAATCGGGGCTAAGCCTGTTTTTCGGATACGCACAGATACTCCCCCATCCACTGCATAATCTCGTTTTCAAAGGGAAACGTGTCTGTCTCCGGCGCGGGCAATTCCCCGTAGATTTCTTTTGTCTCCGTGGAGGAATACCCCGTCTCCCGGCAGATTTCCTCCCACTCTTCAATATCGTAAAGCTTTTCATGCAGGGAGTAGCTTTCATCCTAGGAATAGTACAGCCGTTCCCATTTTTTCGTATTCTCCGAGGCATGGTCTCCCAGGATGCTGATGTTATAGACCGCATGACCTCCAGGCTTCAGCACCCGGTATGCCTCCCGGAAGCCGTCCATCATCTTGGTCTGCATGCTCTCAAAGCCGCCATTGGACACCACCATGTCGATACAGCCGTCCCGGACGGGCAGGCGGGCGCAGTCGCAGGCCAGGCAGACGATGTCCACATAAGGGTTCGCCATCTCCTCGGTGAAATACCGTTTGTTGTATTTGAGGATGCGGTGGGAGACATCCGTCATGATCACCAGACAGGGCCAGTTGATGCGCTGCAGGTCGTATTTAAGCCCGCCCCCGGTGCCGCAGGCAATGTCCAGGATGATTCGGGGACGGAGTTTTTTCATAGTCTGCCAGCGTACCTCGCTGCAGGGAACCGCTCCCATCTGATAGCGCGGGTTCCCCGGGTGGCGCTGTTCTTCGAGATAGTCCTGATAGTTCTTCATGTACAGGGACCAGAGTTCGCCCGGAATCTCCCGGGAGCCGAAATAGACGACGCCGTCCGTCACATCATAGCGGTGACCGTTTTTACAGGCAAAACATACCTTACATTCATCCTTATTTTCGTCCCTGTTTTCCGTCAAAAGCCTTTCGCCGCATTCCGGGCAGCGCATCAGTTCCGCAAGCCGCAGCAGCCCCGGCTCGGCATTTCCCATCATTTCCCCCAGAGACTTTGCGAAATACGGCGCCGTCTCCCGCAGCGTGTTCTCTCCCACTATGCTGGCGGGAATGGATACCTTCCGCTCCTCTTGCAATGTCCCTGCCTCCATACGCGCAATGCCCGCCTGGATCCACAGTTCCAGGTTCCCCCTGGACATTTCCCTGGCAATGTTTCCAAGTTCTGTGTCGGAGCAGTAGGTGGACAGGCTCTGCAGGAGTCTGCGCCTCTCGGCATCGGGAAAGAGGGCCTCTATGCTGGCGGGAAGCTCTTTCTGGACGCTTTTCTGGGCAAAGAGCAGGTCGCCCTCCACGATGCTGTCTATGGTCATGCGGAAAAGCCAGGCCAACTCCCGGAACATGTCGATGTCCGGCAGATTCTTTCCGCCCTCCCATTTGCTGACGGCCTGTGCGCTGACGCCCAGCTTGTCCGCCAGCGCCTGCTGGGACAGACCTGCTTTCTTGCGCAGGACTGCTATCCTGATGCCTATCTGTTCGCGGTCTATCATTTCGGTTCCTCCTTATTTCGGCCTTTTCATGCCTTGATTAAGGATATTATATCCGGATATAGCGGGGGGATGCAAGAACGCAGAGGTTGATATTTCCAGGGGTGGACTCAACCGAGACGCTCAATCAATCGATTTTCTATGCTACTGCCCACCGCGGGCGTTTTATCTCTATTTCGACATAAAATAGTCATAAATCCGCCTTTTAATTCCTCAACGGCTGGCTTGAGCAATCCGCCGGCACCCCCATACTTCAATTATTTTCATATATGAAAGGCCCCAGAAATGGGAAAAGCAAAAAGAGGTAGAAAATTTATTATTTTGCCAATGTCTTCTCTTCTCAAAATGGAGAGGGAGCAGGTTTGGCCCCTGCTCCCTCTTTTGGCGAACAGACTGTGCTGCCGTCCGTTCTTCCTCATTCTTCTTTCCTGTCCTCCGCAGACTCCCCGTCGGACTTCTCCATATTGTCCTCCAGCTTCTTCAGGGCATGGGACGCAAAATCCCTGCCGCCCACGCCGAAAGCGATGGCACCAGCAGTCTGAAAGCAGTGTTCACGATGTCCGCTGCGATACCAAGCTGGCTCAGAACCATGAATGCGCCCACTACCAGGATGGCGCACTTTGCAACCACCGCATAGTTTTTGAAACCGTTCTTGCGAAGAGTCTTTTCAGCCACAGCCCCTGCGATGAAGCACAGCACCAGAATCAATACGGCGCTCAGGACAGCAGGCATGTAGCCGATGACCGCTGCACCGATACTGGTCAGTACCTCCAGCTTCAGGACATTTACGCCCTCCACTGCGAAGAAGATTACCACAACCGCATAAACCACGCCGCCCACGAACTTGCTCAGGCAAAAAGACCGCTTATCGTTGTTCTCAAGGAGCTTCGTAAGCTTGGCATCCAGCCCTGCGGACGCAATCAGGCGGGTCACGATCTGTCCCACGAATTTGCCGATCATGCAGCCGATGACGATGATCAGCGCGCGGACACATACTTATGCAGCGTCCTGCGCACCGCGCCGGGACCTGCGAACAACTCCGCGGCCATTGCCTCGATTCTCTCCCCAAGTCCGGCTGCGTACAGATCCACGCCGAACACATCCGTGCGGCCAAACAGCTCTTTCAGGCAGGAGAAGTCCTGCTCTCCCTCTTTCACCTCCAGAGGCGCCACGATGGCGCGAAGCTCCTCCAGCAGCGGATCCGGCGACGGCTCGAAAACCTTGCCCGCATCGTCGATGCCCCGCAGATACCGGGCATATCCCGCCAGTACTAACGGCAATAGCACCAGATCGTCCATGTTCAGGCCTCTCGCCTGATAAGCCTTGATGGTCTCGCCGAAGCGGATGGGAATCTTCTGGCTGGTATCCGTGGCGATGCGCTGGGGCGCGTCCGGCATAAAAGGATTGGGCAGGCGGCGGTTCAGCACGGCATCGATGAAGTCCGCGGGCTTTAAGACGCCCGGATCCGTCACCACCGGCATGGCCTCGATATGGCCCAGCTTGGTGATCAGGCCTCTGATATCCTCGTCCGCCATCTCCGCGGAAATCAGATCATAGTCCAAAAGGCATCCGTAGATGGACATGGCGGTATGCAGAGGATTCAGGCAGGTGCAGACTTTCATCCGCTCCACCTTGTCCACGGTCTCCCTGTCCACATACATGACGCCGCCCAGCTCCAGGGGAGGACGGCCATTGGTATAATTGTCCTCGATGACCAGGTACTCCGTCTCCTCCGCGTTGACGAAAGGCGCGGTGTAGGTGCGTTTGTCGGTGAGGATGGTGTAATTGTCCTCGAAGCCGTCCTCCGCCAGCATCTTCTGCACCTTTTCGTCCGGGCGGGGCGTGATCTTGTCGATCATGCTCCAGGGATAGGTCACCTTTTCCGGATCCTGCACATACGCCAGGAATTCCCCGGGAACCAGTCCCTCCTGCGCCCACTTTGTGGCATAGGCGATGACAGCGGCCTTTACCTTGTCCCCATTGTGGGAGCAGTTGTCCATGCTCTGCACCGTAAGAGGCAGCTTTCCGGCCAGGAAGCGTTCGTATAGAAGCAATGTCACCTTGCCCATGATCAGCGCAGGCTTCAGGCCACGCTCCAAATCCGCCGGAGCCACTCCGTACCCTTTCTCCGTGATGGTAAAAGAAATCATCTCCAGGCTGGGACTTTCGAAAATCTCCGCCAGGCGGGCCCAATCGCTCTCAAACTGCGCGTCCGCTTTCAGACTCTCCGTCACGGAAGCGATGACCTTTTTCTGGATGTTACCGTCGGACTGCAGGCACACCAGCAGGCTTAAATTGTCATAGGGCGCGTAGGCTTTGTCGATGATTTCGAAGTCGAAGCCCTCGGCCACAATGACGCCTCTGTCATATTTCCCCGAGTCCAGGGCCTGCTGCAGGATAGCCGCCGGGAACGCGCGGAACAGATTCCCCGCCCCGAAATGCACCCAGGCAGGCTCCGCATGGGTCTTGGCCCGCACGGCCTCAATGTCGAACCGAGGCAGCTGATATCCTTTTTCCGCCCACTCAGGGCCGATTCCATTCTTTATGTCAATCAGTTTCATAAATGATAAACTCCTTTTCCCGGAAACCTCCGTCAGAAACCGTCCCCTTTTGCAGAGCAGTTCCTGCAGAGATTTCCTTTTCTTATGCCGCCATGAATCCCCTGCGGCAACTCTGCCATAAGGCTTATTGTTTGTCAGTGTCCGGCTTATCAGCTTTCTGTCGATGCTTCAGCCGGATTCGAAATCCCATGGAAACATCGACAAATGCCGGAGCAGTATAGCATCCTGTCAATGCCTAAACCGACTTCTCCGCGTCCAATTTATCCAGCATATCCCAGATGCCCCACATATACATAATGCCCAAAGCGCGATCATACAATCCGTAGCCGGGGCGCACATTGCCGGGACCCTCATTCCACAGATGCCGCCCATGGTCAGGACGGATATAGCCCTGGAAACCGCAGTCGTGATAGGCCTTGATGATGTCCAGGATACCCGTGTCCCCATCGCAGTCCCTGTGGCTGGCCTCGGAGAAATCTCCGTTCTCGAAATGCTTCACGTTGCGGATGTGGGCGAAAGCGATTCTGTCGCAGTGCTTGCGCACTATACTGGCCACATTGTTCTCCGGATTGGCGTTCAGGCTGCCGGAACACAGGGTCAGGCAGTTATACGGATCGTCCACCATCTCCAGGAAATGGTCCACGGAAGCCGCATCCACCAGCAGGCGGGGCAGGCCGAAGATATCCCATGGGGGATCGTCCATGTGGATGGCCATCTTGATGTCGCACTCATGGCACACCGGCATCAGCTGCTCCAGGAAGTATTTCAGGTTCTCCCACAGCTTCTCCTTGGTCACAGGCTTGTATGCCTCGAACAGTTCGTCCAGTTTCGCCATGCGCTCCGGCTCCCAGCCCGGGAACGTGAGGCCGTGGAGATTATTCAGGATATAGTCCGCCATCTCCTTGGGATCGTCGTGAATCTTGCCTGCTTCGTAGTACAGGGCCGTGGAGCCGTCCCCCACGGGATGGAACAGATCCGTCCTGGTCCAGTCGAATACCGGCATGAAGTTGTAGCAGATGACCTTGACCCCAAACCTGGACAGATTACGTATTGTCTGGATATAATTTGCGATATACCCGTCCCGGCTGGGCAGACCGATTTTGATATCGTCATGAACGTTCACGGACTCCACCACGTCCATATTGAAGCCGTAAGGCTCCAACTGTTTCTGCACTTTTGCGATTTCTTCCACTTCCCAGACTTCCCCCGGCATCTTGCTGTGCAGCGCCCAAACAATGCTGGTCACGCCCGGAATCTGCTTGATGTCCGAAAGCTTGATGTCGTCATTGCCCTCGCCGTACCAGCGAAAGCCCATTTGCATTCCCATATAAAGCTATCCCTCCTGTTTTCTATATTTTTCAGTCTTCCATATTGGAGCCAAAGCGCACTGTAAGCGCTTACAATTCTTATTTTAAACCCATTTTCAGGATTTTGCAACCATTCTGTGTCTCAATTTTCACCCCGGTCTCGGGATCGCTGCCTTTATAGCCTGGTGTCCCACACGCCGCAGAACGAGTCCACCGGATCCTGGCCTGTGAAAGCATCCGAGCCTGCCGTCAGCTTCTCCACCAGCGCATCAAAGGTACTGTCCAGCACGTCGTAGGTATTGATATAGGTCCGGGCCTGCGGAATATCCGCCAGCACGAAAGGCTGCTTGGTTCCGATGACGATGACCGGAAGCTCGTGCACATACCAGGGAATCTCCCCGCCGCCCTTTGTCATGCCGAAAGCGGGCCTTGCCACAGGCTGGAAGCCTCCCGGAATGTCCACCAGGGTGATAATCAGATCCTGCTTGGCCACGAAATCCTTTATGGCATCCTTTCCCGCAAAGTAAAGATTGATGTCCGGCTTGCCGCCCTCCTCCATCTGCTTCATAATCTTCTGGATGGGACTCTCATAGATAAATACCTCAAAGCCTTTGGCCTCCAGTCTGTCTTTCAGCTTCCGGGCAGGGGAAACCTTGTTTTTGCCCATAAGGACTCCCAGGCCGGGGGCCTCTAAACCCTTCACATAGACAATCATAATGCGCTTATACTTCTCCGGTGTCAAGGGCAGTACGTCCTTATCTTTATATTTCACTAAAGTGACAGACTTGTCAGAAATCTCTTTCTGCATGGCCTTGTGCGCGTCACAGCCCACAATCTCATGCACCTGAGCTTTCGGTGGAACCAGATCCGTCTTTGCCTTTTTGTGCAGTCCCATATGGGCTTTCAAAGCCAATATGCGGTGCAGCGCATCATTTAAACGCTCCTCGGTGATCCTGCCGTCCAGGTAACCCTGCTTCATGGCCTCAAAGTCCTCGTCCATGTCGTTGAAGAACAGGAACATGTCCACGCCGGCAGCAATGGCCGCAGGCATCAGGTCACAGCGCTTCATGCGGCAGGTTAATCCTACCATGTGGGAGGCGTCCGTAAGCACCATGCCGTTGAAGCCCATCTTCCCGCGCAGCAAGTCGATAATCAGTTCCGGGGACAGGGTGGCGGGCATGATATCGTCGTCGGCAATGTCCGGATTAAAATGCCTGGTGTAGGCCGGCTGCATGATATGGCCTGCCATAATGGCTTCCAGGCCGTTGTCGATAAGGTTCTGGTATACCTTGCCGAAAGTGGCGTCCCACTCTTCACAGCTAAAATCGTTCACGCTGTTGGCCACATGCTGATCCCTAAAGTCCAGACCGTCGCCGGGGAAATGCTTGGCCGCGCAGCAAAAGCCGGGGTTGGCATGAGCGCCGTCCATGTAAGCCTTTGTCATCTCTGTCACCCTGTCCACATCGTTTCCGTAGGTGCGGATGCCGATGACCGGGTTCTCCCAGTTGTACAGGATATCGCTGACCGGGGCAAAGGACAGGTTGCAGCCGATGGCGGAGGCTTCCTTATTGGACATATAGCCCAGGTTGTAGGCGTACTGCACGTTGCGGGTGGCTCCGATTTTGGTCTGGCTGCCGATGGTGGTGCCGTCCACGCAGGCGCCGTCTCCTCCGTTCTCCGTATTGCAGGCGATGATCAGGGGAATCTTGCTGTTCTCCTGGAGGATGCGGTTCTGCTCATGCACCTCGTCCGCTGTGGCGGGGTTGTAGCGGATGCCGCCGATGTGGTACTTGTTCACGGTCATTTTCAGGTACTCTTCGTCCCTGCTGGAGCCCATGTTGAAGAAGAGTTGTCCTATCTTCTCGTCCAGCGTCATATCCGCGATTGTATCTTCTACCCATTTACAATCCTCATCGGACAGGTAAAAGGGGTTCGCTTTCATATCAACCATACTGCAGTTCTCTCCTTTCTTTCATGTACATCCATCTGCATCCGCAAGTCTTTCTCCCGGTTTGGAATGAAGCAAACGGAGCAGCCGGATTTCCTGGCATGTCTGTAAAATTGTGGCGGGACATTTTGCCCTTTCGAAACTTACTCCCTGGTACAAATAGTCCCGCCTAGCTGTAGTCTTGCACAGTAGAATCCGAAGTGACGGATTCTGGCATTGTCTGTACAATAGAATCCGAAATAATGGATTCTATTGTCTAGTATAATAGAATCCAAAGGGATGGATTCTGGCATTGTCTAGTACAATAGAATCCAAAGAGATGGATTCTATTGTCTAGTATAATAGAATCCAAAGGGATGGATTCTGGCATTGTCTAGTACAATAGAATCCAAAGGGATGGATTCTATTGTCATGCATTATACGCATATATTCCCATTTTTATCCGCTTCTTTCGGAATTGCCGCCAGCAGGTCGATGATAGTCATCGCCAGGGGGAATCCGGTCCAGAAGAGCGCCAGATACAGGACGGCCACCACCCACTGCCTCGCATAGAAGCGGTGGCCGCCCATCCATCCGGTGAAAAGCGCCAGCAGCAGATATTTCTTCCGGTTCACGGGCCTAAGCTCCTTGGCATCTCTCTTGTTGAAGAAATTCGAGATGGCTCTGGAAATCTTTCCCTCTTTGGGCCGGATGCCGTACTCTTCCCTCACAGCGTCCAGTTCGGCCTTTGCCGCAAGGTATTCTTTCATTGTCACTTCTTCTCTTTTTGCCTTGCCTGTTTTCGCCTTGCCGGAATCCGTATTCTTCATGCTGGCACTCCCCTGTATCTTTTCCTTATGCTTCCTGCCCGCAAAAACCGCAGCCTTTACAGGACTGTCTCAAATTTGCCAGCCGGCGGGAAAAACAAAATCAGCCGGCTACGCGTTTTATGTGTATGCAGACTTACGCGGATTCTTTCATGGCCTTTGCCTTGATGGCCGCCACCTCGGCCTGGATGGACTCCATCTTCTCCTTGGTCAGCGGATAGAACTTCAGAGCCACCACATTACACAGGCAGCCCAGAATGATCATGCCGTATGCCAGGAATACGGAGACATAGAGCAGAGAGTCGCTGTAGGGCGTGCTGGCGTTGGGAAGCTGATCCTTGAAACCGATGGCCGCGAACATCAGGCCGGCCACCATGGGTGCCAGGGAGGAAATGATCTTATCCACGAAACTGAACAAAGTTCCCATCATGCCCGGCACATATTTTCCGGTACGGTACACCTCATAGTCCGCGCAGTCCGCCGTCATGGGAATAACGATATTTCCGGCCACGCCCTGGAAGCCTCCCTGGGCTATGCTGAGAATAATGTAGAGAACTGCGAAATATCCCCACTTCAGACCGCCGTCCGCTCCATTCATGCTTGTAGGATCGCCGAAGAGCCAGAGAATACCCAGCAATGCGCATACGATAATTTCCCCCCAGGATCCGATCAGCATGGCTTTTCTCTGTCCCAAAGTAGTAGCCAGCGCCGCCACGCCGAAGATAAGAAGAATTGTGCTGGGTATGGTCACAAATCCTGTCAGCGTTCCGTTTAGCGCAAAGTTTCCGGCCACTACACCGAATAATACAATGGTAACTGCGCTGGTCTTTGCGGAAGAAGCCAGCTTGTCGGTAGAAGCAGATACTACCAGCATCTGGATGGCGCGATTGCCCTTGAGCGTCTCCCAGTAGTCTTTCAGGCCTACCTTAACCGGCTTGCCGGTTCCGAAGAATTCGCTCTTGTCCTTGGGCGCTATGGAGAACACGGCGATAGCAGTGAAAATGGCGCTGAGGATCGCCACGATCAGCCACATGTCATGATAGAAGCCCGTGGTAAGGATACCGTCCAGATCCGGCGTGGTATGCTTTGCCAGCAGCTTTGCCGCTAAAATCGCAAACCCAGTCCACAGGAAAGTATTGTAGATACCGTCAAATACGGCAAACAAAGGCCGCTGCTTGGGGTCGTTGGTCAGACAGCTCTGAGCCGACTTTGTTACCACGCACTGGAATGTATAGCCGACATAATAAACTGCCGCTATCACAATAAAGAATCCGAAACGGAGGGCATTGTTCTCCGGCAGCAGGTGCGTCACATGGTACATGATAAAGCTCATCACAAGCAGGATAACATTGCCGATTACCATGAAAGGCCGGTTCTTTCCGAACTTGCCGTTGGTCTTGTCAACCACAAATCCGATAAACGGATCCGTCACGCCGTCCCAGATACGCATCATCATTGCGAAGCTGGAGGCCGTCACTGTAGCCACGCCGGCAAAGCCGCCCAGATAATACGCCACATAGTTCATCAAAAACAGGTACAGATTCGTAGCCGTATTATTCAGTGCAAATCCGCCGATACGCCATAGGGGGACGCGATGAATACCGTTTTCACCATAATACTTGGAAGAATTGCTGCTCATATTTTTTCTCCTATTTTGAGTTTTCCCCTGCACTTTGGAACCTTTTTGCGGCAATGGCGCCCGGCTCGCCGCCCAGGCAGCCTCCATACAGGGGCATTTTCCGCTTCCTTTTGCTTTGATTTCCCTGCTCTTATTTCTTGTCGATTTTGATCAGCTTGGCATTGATGCTTTCCAGGAATCCTTTGGGCATTGCAGAACCCATCATGCCGCACATCTTCTCCGGTGTCATGCCTCTCATCATGTCCCACATGCCCACGCCGGGCGCCACGTCAAAATTGGTAGCCAGCTTCACGGCATTATGCACGATTTCAAAGGCCTCGGGACATTTCGAAAGTTCTTCCATGGTGTCTTTGACGCTGTACTTGCCCTCCGGGAACTCCATGGGAGCCTCCAGATCCAGATCTCCCGCCAGCTTGAACCAGTTCGCCACGCCCTCTGCCCTCTCGTTCACCTCGGGAAGCACATAGATGGACGGCTCTTTGTCCACTTTCTCCAGGGTCATGCTGTCCTTTAAGCTGCCGGCCGCCGCGACGACGATATTGAAGCCCTCCTCCAGCGCCACGGTAAAGGCAAATACCTTGTCCGCCGACTTCTCCTCTACCAGCTTCCCGTTCAGATACAGCGCAACCGTGGGCTGATTAGAGTAGACCTTGATTTCCGTAGTCTCTCCTGCCCTCTGGGCATAGCGCTTACCGCACAGGTGCACCATAGGCGTTTTGCTCCAGTATGCCTGGTACACATAGTAGCTGTCCTTTTTGGTCTTGCGGTCCATGGTTACCAGACCCTTGTTGTTGCGTCCTGCCACGCCGCCCTCGTTCCTGGCCGCACAGCCGAAATCGAACATGTTCCATACATGGCTGGACCACATCCAGGGCCTCTCGTCCAGTACCTTGGCCATATGCTCGTGATACAGCGCCTGGTATTCCTCGCTGTAGTCCTTGCAGGCGGGATTGGGGCCGTGGTAGGTGATGATGCCCTCACAGCCGTATTCGGACAGCCCTAAGCAGATTTCGGGATGCACCTTGTGGAAATTGTCAAGCCAGGGACCGTTCTCCTCCGTCTTGCCGCCGTACCAGCCGAAGTAATGGTTGTAACTCTCCACGTCCGTGATGCCGTGCATGGGGCTCTCAATGGGCGTCATGGACACGTGGGCGATGGTGGTCAGCCTGGTAGGGTCAAGCTCCTTGCAGAGAGCATTCAGCTCCTTGTGGTTCTCCACCAGCTGCTCCGAAATGCCTCCGATGAGAATCTCATTGGACACGCCCCAGAAGCAGATACAAGGATGGTTATAATTCTGGATGATCAGCTCTTTCATCTGGCTGATGCAGTTTTGATGGGCTGCGGGATCCGGATTCATAACGCTGATAAAGGGAATCTCCGCCCAGATGACGAATCCCAGCTCATCACAAGCATCATAAAAGTCCTGGGAGTGCTGATAATGGGCCAGCCGGATGGTATTGGCTCCCAGTTCCTTGATGATCCTGGCATCCGAATAATGATCCTCTCTGCTCAGCGCATTGCCCTTGTACAATTGATCCTGATGTCTGCTCACGCCCCGCAGGGGAGTCTCCGCGCCGTTGATGATAAAGCCCTTTTGGGGATCGCAGGAGAAGCTCCTGACACCCACTCTGGCGCTGATCTCATCATACGCCTCGTTCCTGCGCTGGAGGGTAGCCGTCACCGTGTACAGATAGGGGTTATCGATATCCCATCTGGTCACATCGGGTACATAGACGGTGACTTTCGTCTGGTCCGCAGGCCGCACGGCAGAAGCCACTTCCCTGCCTTGGGCATCTTTTACGGAATACAGCACCGTAAAGTTCTCGTCCCCGCCTGTCACCCAGGATACCATCTCAAAGGTGGCTCCGCCGCACTCGCAGGGCACGGGAGTCACCTGTAAGCCGGGGCCGCCGAAGTAGTCCAGGTCAAAATGAGCGGCAGGTACGCTGATCAGGTTCACACCCCTGTACAGACCGCCATAGAACGTAAAGTCCGCTGCCTGAGGATACACGCTGCTCTTGTTTTCATTGCTGCAGGCAACCACCAGCAGGTTCTCCCCCTCCTCCGCACACAGATCCGTCACATCCGCCCGGAAAGCGGAATAGCCGCCCTCGTGATAGGCCACTTCCGTACCGTTCACATACACAGTGGCCTGCTGTCCTGCCGCCGGGAACTCCACATACACTCTTCCCCCTGCCAGCGGCTGCCTCGGCGTCTCAAAACTCTTCGCATACCAGTACCTGCCGCGGTCGAAGCTGCCGTTCCCGTCATGGCCGTCCACCGCGTTCCAGGAATGAGGCAGATCAATTTTCTGCCAGTCCTCCGGCAGGGTTTGGGGAAGCCCCGCATCTTTCTGGATGAATCTCCAGTCCTGATTCAAATGAATCAAATTCCGCATAGTTGTCCTCCTTAGCTCTTTTTAAGTGTATGGTCCGGAATCCCACGCATTGCGCAATAGACTTCCGGCCATAATGTTACGCTCTATTTTTTACGCTTTATTAAAATTATATTAAAAATCTCCAAAATTTCATAGGACAATTTTAATTGATTTTAGCATTATTTTATGATAATATAATTAATATAATTGATTTGGAGGCATTTTGATGAACTCTGGGATTTTTGAGACTTTTGTTTCCCTGTGCCGCAGCCTGGGAATACAGGTTCTTTTCTTTGGACCGGATTACGGACGGATACAGGACATCGACTATGGTTTCCGCGGAAAAATATTCCGCGACTTCGACTATGGCAGACTGGCCGATACCCTGGCGCAGCATCTGGACGCTGGCGTATACTATCTCTATGAAGACGAGCTGAAGCTCCACTATACTTTGCTGCGCTTTCCTGAGGAAAGGCGGGATGCGTTTCTGCCTCCGGGGACGGACTTTCAAATCTGCTGCATCGGTCCCCTCCTGCACGAACCTATCGACAGGACGGCGCTGTTTGATTTGATGGAAAGCTTAGGTGTCATGCCCCCCCTGCAGCAGGATTTCATAGAATTCTATCACCGAATCCCCCTGTTCCCGTCCTTTGACACCTGGAACCAGCTTGCGGGATTTTTCCTGAATCAATGCGGGATTTCTCTGCAATATATGGAGATCAATAACGATTCACTGGATTTTTCCCCCAGTTGTACGCCGGACTACTCTTTTTCCGATGCGCCCAATGTAGCCTTAAAAGCCGTGGAAGAGCGCTATCAATGGGAAAATTCGCTGCTGTCCTCCGTGGCCGCCGGAGATCTCCAGCAGTCCATGGATGCTTTATTCCAGCTTAGTCAGTTTAAAATACCCGCACGGATTCCGGATCCTGTCCGCAACCGAAAGAATCTGCTGCTTTCTTTCAATACCCTGCTGCGCAAGACCGTAGAGCGTAGCCACATCCATCCGCTGCATATTGACACCCTTTCCAGACAGCTGAGTATCCAGATTGAATCCGTTCTGATGCCGGAGCAGCTCAATCCCCTGCCCAGCACTATGGTCCGCAAATACTGTATGCTGGTGAACAACTATTCCAGACGAGCCTATTCCCCTCTGGTGCAGACCTGTATGGACTATGTTGACTTCCACTATTACGCGGATCTGTCCCTGTCCAGCCTGGCCGGCCTGTGCTCCGTCTCTTCCTCCTATCTGTCCGCGCTCTTCAAGAAAGAAACGGGCATGACGGTTACGGATTATATCCACTATACCCGGATTCGGCAGGCATTGTTTCTGCTGAACGCGTCAGGCCTTTCTGTGGGGGAAATCGCCTCCCGCTGCGGCTTCTCCGATGCCAATTACTTCACCCGGACTTTCAAGAAGCTCCAGGGAAAGACGCCAAAAAGCTACCGAAGAGATATGGGAATCAATTAGGAATTGTTAAAAAAGGAGGACAAACATGTCAAACACACTCTCAACCTATCAAAAGAAGAAAGACTTCCTGGTCTGCGTGGACAGCGACGGCTGCGCCATGGATACTATGGATATCAAGCACATCCGCTGCTTTGGCCCCTGCATGGTGACGGAGTGGGGCTTAGAGGAGTGGAAGGAGACGATTTTAACCCGCTGGAACGAGATCAATCTCTACACCATGACCCGGGGCATCAACCGCTTCAAGGGACTGTCCATGGCCCTGCAGGAAATTGACCGCACTTATCGGAAAATCGATGATTTGGACACGCTGGTGGAGTGGGCCGCCAATAGCCCCGAGCTTTCCAACGATGCCGTGAAACGCGCCATAGCGGAAAAGCCAAGCAGCGTCATCCTGCCCAAAGCCCTGAGCTGGAGTCTGGCGGTGAACGCCTCCATCAATGAACTGCCGGACTCCGAGAAACTTCCCTTTGCGGGTGTAAAGGAAGCCCTTTCCTACGCGGAACAGTACGCTGACGTGGCCATCGTGTCCAGCGCCAACCTGGGAGCCGTGCTGGATGAGTGGGAGCTGTACGGGCTTTTAGAGCATACGGACATCGTCCTGGCCCAGGACGCGGGAAGCAAGGCATTCTGTATCGGGGAGCTTTTGAAGAAAGGCTACTCGCCGGATCATGTGCTTATGTGCGGCGACGCCCCGGGAGATCAGGACGCGGCGAAGAAGAACGGCGTGTTCTATTTCCCGATTTTGGTAAGGCATGAAAAGGAAAGCTGGGCGGAATTCATGGATACAGGGCTGAAGCATCTGCTGGACGGCTCCTACGCGGGCGCGTACCAGGATCAGAAGACCGGTGAATTCCTGCGCAATCTGGGAGGCTGAGCGCCGCCACTGCCGCCTCATTCATCCGGACAGTATCCTGAATCAACTGCCTGCCCTCCCGCAGCCGCATGACAGCCTCGCCGCTTTTCACTTCCCGGACTGATTTGGAGAATTCTATCCGAATCTCCTCATTGGGAACCCGGACTGTCCCCTCCTCCCCGTCATAGGGCAGATAACCCAGGTTGTATATGGCTGCCGGGCTCTAATACACCCCGATTTCCTTGATCAGAAACTCGTTCCCCTTAAGCAGGTAGGTTTGCCCGCTGCCGCAGTGGGGACAGATTTTCGCATACTGCACCGTGGGATACTCCTGTCCACAGTCCTCGCAGAACGAAACCGCGTCTATAGATTCGATGAGAAGTTCGGCCTCCTCCATGACAGGCTCCTTTTTCCTGGCCCAGTTCCAGCAGTCGATGAGATAGTCGTGGATGATGCCCGACACCTCGCCGATCTGGAGGGTGACGGAGGCCACTTTTTCCACGGCGTTCTCCTCCGCCACCTGTTTTACGTCTTTGACTACATAGAACACTACTCCAAGTTCATGCATGCCTTTTTCCCGCTTTCCCTTACTGTCCTCTTTCCGTCTTCTTTATAATCTCTGTCTGTCCTGTCATGGGAAGCCGAAGCTCTCCTGACCGACTTGACGATTTCCGCACAATTGCCCTGATCCACAAGTGCTTTTGCTCCCTGCGCTTAATTCTTCTTACGGGTCACGATCTTCGCGGCGCGCTTGAGCTGATAAGGTATGATGGCCTTAAATTTGTCCTCCGCAGTCACCATGGTGGTGCACTCAGGCCGATCTCTATGGAGGGTGATTGCATCGAACTCGCACTTGGTGGTGCAGATGCCGCAGCCGATGCACTTGTTCTTGTCCAGGAGCCTCTGGAATTTCTCCTCTCCCGCCTTGTCGATCTTGCAAAGCCTGCACATCTCGGCAAAGGTGTAGGGCGTGCGCTTCTTCATGGCAAGCCCTACCTCCGCCATCTCCTCGGTGATGAATCAACCGCCAACTGCCTGGTTCACGGCATCAGATAACTGTTACCATGGAAAAACATCACGGAAAATATCACAGGAAAAGAGGAGATTTCCATTGACTTTCAAGAAAATTGACGCACCGTCCATCAAAGAGCTGTTCCTGTCCCAGATGGAGGAACTGATCCTGTCCGGGGAGCTGAAGCCCGGAGACCGTCTGCCTCCGGAGCGGGAGCTGGCCGATACCATGGGCATCAGCAAAACCATCGTCCACGATGGCCTCCGGGAACTTGCCCGCATAGGCTTTCTGGACGTAGTGTCCAGGCAGGGCGTCTATGTGGCCGACTACACCAGCACCGGCAATCTGGACACCCTCTTTGCCATCATCCGCTACCGGGGAGGCATGCCGGACACCAAGATGCTGATCAGCCTCTTAGATACCAGGCTCTACCTGGAATGCCCCGCCATCACCCAACTGGCTAAGAGCCGGAATCCCGCCCATATCAGGGAACTGGAGCGCCTGCAGGAACAGGTGCGCCTGGCCCTCCCCGCAGATATCAATACCTTTGCCACCGCGCTCTTTGCCTACCGCAAACGAATCGTCTCCCTCACCGGGAATTGCATATCCCCGCTTATCATGAACGCATTCTTCACATCCTCCATAGCTGCCTGGGCCGATTACTGCGAATACATCGGCCGCAAGCGCACAGTAGAGATACTGGAGCAGACCACTGCGTACATTCAAAGCGGGGATTCCCAAAACGCCATCCGCCTGTTCACGGAATGCATTGAAAAGTATAAAGGTTATCTGTCGGATTAGCAGTCGTATCTGCCTTTGAATCGGCGATTCTCAAAAGGTAACGTTCGTCAGAACGGCCCCGAAACGGGAATGTCTCCCGTTTCAAGGCCGTTTTTATCACAATACCGTCACTTAAAATACGCCACCCCAGACTCAAATATCCGGATGTCCTGCTCCCCGTAGATATTCAGAGCCACGGACGCGTCCCGCCTCTCGGAGTGGGCCATCTTGCCAAGACACCGTCCGTCAGGGGACGTAATGCCCTCGATGGCGGCGTAGGAACCGTTGATATTATACTCCTCATCCATGGACACATTGCCCTCCTGGTCACAGTACTGAGTGGCCACCTGTCCGTTGGCAAAGAGTCTGTCAATCCACTCCTTAGGAGCCACAAACCTGCCCTCCCCGTGAGAAGCGGGATTGCAGTACACGCCTCCAAGCCGAGCCCCCTGCAGCCAGGGAGATTTATTGGTGACCACTTTCGTATACACCATCTTGGAGATATGCCTGTTAATGGTGTTAAAGGTCAGCGTAGGCGAATCCGCGCCCTGTCCCACGATCTCGCCGCAAGGCACCAGCCCCAGTTTGATCAGCGCCTGGAATCCGTTGCAGATGCCCAGAGCCAGGCCGTCCCGGTGATTCAGCAAATCCGTCACCGCTTCTTTCAGCTTGGCATTTCGGAACGCAGTAGCGAAGAACTTAGCGCTGCCGTCCGGCTCGTCGCCTGCGGAAAATCCCCCCGGGAACATGATAATCTGGGCCTGGGAAATAGCCTTTTCAAATTCGTCCACGGAAGCCCTGATATCCTCCGGGCTTAAATTGCGGAATACTCTGGTGACCACATCCGCCCCGGCCCGCTCAAAGGCCTTTGCGCTGTCATACTCGCAGTTCGTCCCCGGAAATACGGGAATAAATACGGTAGGCCGCGCAACTTTGTGCTTACAAACGTATACTTTCTCCGCACGGTAGTCTTTACTCTCCACAGGCGTAGTCTCCCGCACCGCTTTCGTGGGATATACTTTTTCCAGTCTGGAGGTCCAGGCGTCCAGCGCCTCCTCCAGGGCAATCCGCACCCGGCCGTACACAAACTCAGGCTCCTGCGTCACCGTACCGATGACGCTGCAGTCAAATCCGGATTCCAGCAGTTCCGCCACATCCTTTTCGGCTGCCTCCACCAGAATATCGCCCAGCCCGTTCTCAAAGAGCCGAGACTGCGTGACTTCGCTGTCAATGATAACGCCCAGTTTATTTCCAAAGGCCATTTTGGGCACCGCGGCCGCCACCCCTTTCGCATCCAGGGCATAAGCCGCCTTTGCCACCCGGCTTCCGGTCAGTTTATGGATATAATCGTATAACGCCGCTGCCTCGTCATATACGGGGATATCAAAGTCGTCTTTCGGAACTCTGAAGCGGATCAGCTTATCTCCTGCCTTTTTCAGCTCCGGCGTCACGATATCTCCCTCTACGGCAATATCCACCGCGAAAGAAACCAGCGTAGGCGGTACGTCAATGTCATTGAATGTACCCGACATGCTGTCCTTGCCGCCGATGGAGGGCAGGCCGAATCCGATCTGGGCATCGTAAGCCCCCAGCAGCGCCGCAAAAGGCTGGCTCCAGCGGGAGGGTTCTTCCGTCATCCTGCGGAAGTACTCCTGGAACGTAAAGCGGATCTTTGAGACATCACCGCCCCCCGCCGCAATTTTAGCCATAGATTCCACCACCGCGTACACCGCGCCGTGATAAGGACTCCATGAGGACAGATAAGGGTCGAAGCCATAGCTCATCATAGTGACCGTATCCGTCTTCCCCTGAAGCACAGGGAGCTTGGCCACCATGGTCTGAGTCTCCGTGAGCTGATGCTTTCCGCCGTAAGGCATCAAAACGCTCCCCGCGCCGATGGAGGCATCGAACATCTCCACCAGCCCTTTCTGGGAGCACACGTTCAGATCGTTTAAGAGAGAAAGCCATGCTGCCTTTACGTCATTGCGTCCAAGGGCCTCCTCCACTGCCGGCAGGGCATATTTCTCAAAATAATTCTCCTTTTCGTCCGGGATATCCACCTTTACTTTTGTTTCCTGATGGGCGCCGTTTGTATCCAGGAAAGACCTCTTCAAATCTACGATCCGATTGCCTCTCCAGTTCAGCACCAGCCTGGGCTCCTCTGTCACGACAGCCACGGCTACGGCCTCTAAGTTCTCCTGGGCCGCATATTTTAAGAAAGTGTCCACGTCTTTGGGATCCACCACCACAGCCATACGCTCCTGGGATTCCGAGATGGCCAGCTCCGTGCCGTCCAGGCCGGCGTACTTTTTGGGCACCTTGTCCAAGTCCACGGTAAGACCGTCCGCCAGCTCGCCGATGGCAACGGACACACCCCCTGCGCCGAAGTCATTGCACTTCTTGATGAGGCGGCTGACTTCTTCCCTGCGGAACAGTCTCTGAATCTTGCGCTCGGTGGGGGCATTTCCTTTCTGGACCTCTGCGCCGCAGGTCTCGATAGAACTCTCCGTATGGACCTTGGAAGAGCCCGTGGCTCCGCCGCAGCCGTCCCGCCCGGTACGTCCACCCAGCAGGATGATGATGTCCCCGGGATCAGAGCTCTCCCGGATCACGTTCTTCCTGGGAGCCGCTCCCATGACGGCGCCGATTTCCATCCGCTTAGCCACATAATTCGGATGATAAATCTCCTTTACAAAGCCTGTGGCCAGCCCGATCTGATTGCCGTAGGAGGAATATCCCCCTGCCGCCCCCCGCACCAGTCTCTTCTGGGGAAGCTTGCCCTTAAGGGTGTCTGCCACCGGTACCGTAGGGTCTGCCGCGCCGGTGACACGCATGGCCTGATAAACATAGCCCCTGCCTGACAAAGGATCTCTGATGGCCCCGCCCAGACAGGTGGCAGCACCGCCGAAAGGCTCTATTTCCGTGGGATGATTATGGGTCTCGTTCTTGAAGAACACCAGCCACTCCTCGGTGACCTTTGCAGGTCCTCCTACATCGCTGTAGTCCATTTCCACCGGCACCACCACAGAACAGGCGTTGATCTCGTCAGACTCCTCCATATCCGACAGCTTTCCCTCTTTCTTCAGCTTCCGCATGGCCATCAGGGCCAGGTCCATCAGGCAGATGAACTTGTCCTTTCTTCCGGCGAAGATTTCTTCCCTGGTGTCCAGATAGCTCCGGTAAGTAGTCTCCAAAGGCGTGCGGTAATACCCCTCCCCGAATTCCACGTCCGTAAGCTCCGTGGAGAAAGTGGTATGGCGGCAGTGATCCGACCAATAGGTGTCCAGCACCCGGATCTCCGTCATGGTGGGATTGCGCCTCTCATCCTCTCTGAAATAGTTCTGAATATGCAAAAAGTCCTTGAAAGTCATGGCCAGCGACAGGGACTCGTAGAGACTTTTCAGCTTCTCCTCCCCCATCCCCGTAAAGCCCTCCAGCACAGTCACATCCTCCGGCTCCTGAAACTGCGTCACCAGGGTCTTAGGCTTTTCCAGGCCTGTCTCCCTGGAGTCCACAGGATTGATACAGTAGGACTTGATCCGGGCAAATTCCTCCTCCGTGATATTGCCCAGAATCATGTATGTAACAGCCGTACGGATCACAGGTTCTTCGTCTTCTTTCAGAAACTGTACGCACTGCACCGCCGAATCCGCTCTCTGATCAAACTGGCCGGGCAGAAATTCCACCGAAAATACCCTTGCCCCGTCCGGAATCTCCACATCCTCCCGGTAGAGCTCGTCCACAGGGGGCTCGGAAAACACGGTTTTACACGCCGTTTCAAACACCTCCTCGGAGATATTTTCCACGTCATAGCGGATAAATACCCGCACTCCCTCCACCTGAATGCCCAGAAAGCTTCCGATCTCCTCATGCAGCTCTTTTGCCTTTACCGCAAAAGGCTCCTTTTTCTCCACATAAATACGTCTGACAATTCCCATATGCTCCTCCATTCCCTGCTTTTTTCCACAAGCGCCGCCTGTTCTCAGAGCGCTTCTTTTCCCTCCACGCCCAGTGACTTCATGATAAACAGAATCTCTCTGTCCGCCACCTCCGATGTGATACCTATTGTCTGGGCGGAAATCTTTAATCCCTCTAAAACAAACATAATATGTCTGGCCATTCCCCTGCAGTCCCCGCAGGAAAATTCCCCCTGCTCCACCCCCATCCCGATAAGCCTCTCCATGATCTTCACCGCGGAATCGAACTGGCGCTTCAGCACATTCCCTTTCTTCACCGGTTCGCTCTGAAAATAGAACTCATAGACAGCCTGGTTCAGCGTGTCGTTCCTGCGCAGCAGCTCTTTCTTCTGCTCCCGCAGAAACAGAAAGAGGATATCCGCGGCTGTGGCGTCCTCTGTGATGGTATCCGAGAATACATCGTCCGCCTCCTGGCTCTCCATCTTCAAAACCTCCAGAAAAATCTGACTGGTGTCGTCAAAGTACAGATAGAGACCTCCTCTGCTGATGCCGCAGGCTTCCACAATATCTTTCATGGTGACTTTTTTAAAGCCTTTGTCCACGAAGACCTTTCTGGCCGTCTCCAATATATACTTCCTCTTCTGTACCGATTTTTCTCCCATGCTGTCCCCCACATATCCTTTTCTCTATTTTCGTCCTGCCCTGTCCCAATATCCGATGATCTCCCGCATCTTCCGAAGCACCAGCAGAAATATGTCCTCCTGCACTGCCTCTCCCCAGAGGGAGGCTTTGGTTTGTCCCTCCAGCACATACTTCGAGAGAATTCCCCCCAGAATTTCCCAGTCCTTTAGCTCCGCCCCGGCGATCAGCCGTTTCTCGTCGGCATGGTTCCTGATCCGGTTCCTGGTATACACATAGACATAATTGCGGTTCATAAGCGGCGAAGCCGCGGCTTCCCTGACAAAATTCATCAGCGTGGCGTCATATACCGGAAAGCTCATCGTGCGCTTGCTTAAGCCGTTCCCCTGATAATTGCGGCTCACGGTACGTCCCGCGTTCTTCTCCATCCAGGGCAGGTATTTGAGGAGAGGCTCTGCGGCAGCCTTGTATTCCTCTATGATCTGCTGCCTGTATTCCATGTTCTGTTCCATAGGACAATTTCACCCTCTATCTTTTTTAACGAAAAATGACACATATGTAATTTATACCGCACGTCAGCAAATTTACCACGAATCCCGACTGCAGACCGCCGGCAAGTAACCTTTGCCCGTTTTCCTCCTGCAAAATCCGGCGGTATGCAGTATATTTTATCACATTTTTCTGAAAAGTACAGCATAAAAAATTTGGTTATAGTTCACGGCCTTTCCGTAAGCTGTAACAATTTATCAACTTTATCAACTTTTTTTACAAATATTAAAAAACAGGTTGACATCTATCTTATTTTCAGGTATAATAATAGACGAATTCCCCTTTTATGATGAAAGCACCCGCGAATATTTGTTCGTGAGTGCTTTTGTCATTGTCCGAAAAGCTCCGGACCTGCCTCCGGACTTCATCTGATATCCTGCCCCGTCTCGCAGCGCATCTTCTCCGCATAGCTTTCCGGATTCTTCTCCATCTGCAGCATAGTGTCAAAGGAGGCCAGCAATAACCTGGGCTGCCTGTACCGGTTCATGTCCTCCGGTCTGTCCATATACAACTTGAAATGATCCACCTGCCATACCAGAATATCCGCCAGAGTATACCCTGCCACCTCATATTTGCACAGGAATTCCCCATTGTCATAATAATAGGCAAGCTCCGCCAGCAGGCCGCCCGATTGGCAGATTCCCTCCCACAATCTCTCGCCGTACGCTTCCTCCTCGCCTGCCTGCTCTGCCAGTGCTCCCACAAACCTGTGCAAAGCATCCAGAGCCCTCTTTAGCCGTTCTCTCTCGTCCACGATCCCAACCCCTTTCCGCGCCCCCAGGCACTGCTTTCGAACATAAAAAAAGAACTGTCAACGATGCCTCAAACGACACGCATTAACACTTCTTTTTCCAAGCAGGGGAAGAGAGGATCGAACTCCCATCAACGGTTTTGGAGACCGCCGCACTACCATTGTACTATTCCCCTGTATGTCGATTTCCGCCGACAAAAACTATTATACCACAAGGCCGGACCTTTAATCAATACCTTTTTTCAAAAAAATCAAAAAAGCCTGTCGATCACATCCTGAACGGTCTTCACGCCTGTCAGCTTCATTCCCCCGGGCCTGCCGCATTCCTCCAGGCACACCGCCGGCAGGAAGCAGAGTTCAAAGCCCAGCTTCTCCGCCTCGGCCACCCGCTGCTTTGCCATGCTGACCCCTCTGACCTCTCCGCTTAAACCCACCTCCCCGAACGCCACCAGCTTCGGGTTCAGGACCCTGTTGTGAAAACTGGACAATATAGCGATCACGATCCCCAGATCCACCGCCGGCTCCAGCACCTTAAGACCCCCGGTGATATTCACATAGGCATCGCAGGATGCCAGCTGCACGCCGGAACGCTTCTCCAGCACTGCCATCAGGAGATTCACCCTGTTGAAATCCGTCCCCGTGGTCTGTCTGCGGGGAAGCCCGAAATTGCTGTGACATACCAGAGCCTGAATCTCGATGAGCAACGGCCTGGTGCCCTCGCAGGTGGCAGCCACCACGGAACCGCTGGCGTTCTCCGGCCTGCCGTTTAGCATATATTCCGAGGCATTCGGCACCTCTGCCAGCCCCGCCTGACGCATCTCGAAGACTCCGATCTCATTGGTGGAGCCGAAGCGGTTCTTCACTCCCCGCAGAATCCGGTAGGAGGCATGTCCGTCCCCCTCGAAATACAGCACCGCGTCCACCATATGCTCCAGCACCCTGGGCCCCGCCACCGTGCCCTCCTTGGTCACATGGCCCACAATGAGTACCGACACCCCAAGTCCTTTTGCCAGCTGCAGCAGGACACCCGTGGACTCCCGCACCTGGGTCACACTGCCCGGCGCGGAAGATACCGTTTCATTGTACATAGTCTGGATGGAATCAATGACCACCGCATCCGGCGGATTGACGCGGATGACCTGGGCAATCTCCTCCAGATTCGTCTCGCAGAGCAATAGCATCTTGTCCGAGAATTCACCGATCCGGTCCGCCCGCATCTTGATCTGGGCAAGGGATTCCTCCCCGGAGATATAGAGCACGCTCCTGCCCTGACCTGCCAGATTACGGCATACCTGCAGCAGCAGCGTGGACTTTCCGATTCCCGGATCGCCTCCCACCAAAGTCAGTGATCCCTGTACGATGCCGCCGCCAAGGACCCGGTCCAGCTCCCCTATCCCGGTGATTAGCCTGTCCTCTTCCCGGACCCGCACCTGGGACAACACAGTAGGAACGGCCCTGCGAAGCCTCTCCCCAGCCCCCGCAGAACCGCCCCCGCGAGGGGACCTGCTCACAGGTCCCTCCACAAAAGTATTCCATTCCTTACAGCCCGGGCACTGCCCCATCCACTTTGAGGACTCATACCCGCAGCTGCTGCAGAAAAAAACAGTCGATGTCTTTGCCATTCTCTATATCTGTACCACCTTTACGGGAACCTCATCGGCTTTCTCCAGCTCTACGCTTAAGGAGAGCTTTCCTCCGAGATTCGTCTTGATCGCCCCAATGCTCTCCCCGCCTACGAACACCTCATAGGCAGTATCGTCCGCAAGTCCGATGGTGATCTGGGCATCTTCGTCCCCCTCTACCACAAATTCCACACCGTCAGCCTTTTCCGCAAAGTCCAGAACACTGGTACCCGGCACGGATTCATATAGGAAAGAGCCGTTTTTCTCCAGCTTGGTGATCTCCCTGCAGGTCTTTACCTTTAACAGGTCTCCCGCATGCTGGTAATCCTCCACCTTGGCCTTTTTCTCCAGTTTATGATTGCCGAAACTGATAGCGCCGTTCGATTCGCTGCGAATCAACTCCTCCACCACTGCCATGTCTTAACCCTCCTGCATTTTATCGTATTCTGTCTGTTTCACTCCGCACTCCCCCAGAGGGAGTGACGAACAACTGCTTATTTTTAGTATAATATAAATCCCTGTCTTTTTCTACAAAATTTTTGAAAAATTTTTACGCTTTTAGTGCCTCTTTTACTGTAAAACAGACCTTGCCGTTCTTGAAACCGGCAGACACGCTGTCTCCGGGCTGAACCCGTTTTAAGAGGATTTCCTCCGCCAAAGCATCCTCCACCACGGACTGGATAGCCCGCTTCAGGGGCCTCGCACCCATCTTGGCATCCGAATACTTCTCCACCAAATGCTCCTTTAAGGCGCTTGTCAGCGTCAGCCTGATGTCCATCTGGGCCAGGCAGCGGTCATGAAGATTCGATGAGAGCAGACCTACGATATCTTTCATATTCCCGGGATTCAGCTGATGAAAGACAATAATGTCATCAATTCGATTGATAAACTCCGGCTTGAAGCTCCGCTTCACCTCTTCCATGACCCCGGATTTCATACGCTCATGCTCCTGCTTCTCATCGCTCCTGGCCGCAAAGCCCAGGTTCTTGGGATCCACAATCCGCTGTGCCCCGGCATTGGAGGTCATGATCAGCACCGTATTCTTAAAGCTCACCTTTCTGCCCTTGGAATCCGTGATATGACCGTCGTCCAGGATCTGGAGCAGAATGTTGAACACGTCCGGGTGCGCTTTTTCGATTTCGTCAAAAAGCACCACGGAATAGGGATTGCGCCTGACTTTCTCGGAAAGTTGGCCGCCCTCGTCAAAGCCTACGTAGCCGGGCGGGGAGCCTATCATTTTGGACACGGAATGTCCCTCCATGTACTCGGACATGTCCACCCTTATGATCGCGTCCTCCGAGCCGAACATAGCCTCCGCCAGCGCTTTGGAAAGCTCTGTCTTGCCCACGCCGGTCGGGCCTAAGAACAGGAAAGACCCGATAGGGCGCTTGGGATCTTTCAAGCCCACCCGGCCCCGGCGCATGGCTCTGGCCACAGCTACCACTGCCTCCTCCTGGCCGATGACTCTCTTGTGGAGGATGCTCTCCAGCTTTAAAAGTCTGTCGCTCTCTTTCTGTGCCAGCTTCTGCACCGGAATCTTGGTCCACATGGCCACCACCGCAGCGATATCATCCTCTCCTATGGCACATTTTTGATTGCTGTCCTGGCTCTCGGCACGTTTTTTCATGCGCTGGAATTTCTTCACCAGTTCATCCTGCTTGTTCTTGATCTCCACGGCCTGTGAGAACGCCTCCATGCGGATGGAGCGTTCAATCTGCTGATCCATCTTCTTAATCTCTTCCAGCAGATCTTTCTGCTTGTCCGGCATATCCACGGCTTTCAGCCTTGCGCTGGCCGCAGCCTCGTCGATCAGGTCAATGGCCTTGTCAGGCAGGTTCCTGTCGTTGATATAGCGATTGGAGAACCGGACCGCAGCCTCCACTGCCTCCGGGGTAATGTTTACTCTGTGGTGATCCTCGTACTTTGCCTTGATGCCCTCCAGGATACGGATGGCCTCCTCCTCGGTGGGCTCTTCCACGTTCACAGGCTGGAAACGCCGCTCCAGGGCGGCATCTTTTTCGATATACTTACGGTATTCCGCAATGGTAGTAGCGCCGATCATCTGCAGTTCTCCCCTGGCCAGAGAGGGCTTTAAAATATTGGAGGCGTCGATGGCGCCCTCAGCGCCCCCTGCGCCGATCAGCGTATGCAGCTCATCCATGAACAGGATGACATTTCCGTCTTCTGTCACTTCCCGAATAACCCTTTTGATCCGTTCTTCAAATTCGCCCCGGTACTTGCTCCCGGCCACCATTCCCGACAGATCCAATGTCAGCAGCCTCTTGCCCCGCACGGTGGCGGGCACTTTTCCCTCCACGATACGCTGGGCAAGCCCCTCTACCACCGCGGTCTTGCCCACTCCCGGCTCCCCGATCAGGCAGGGATTGTTCTTGGTGCGGCGGCTCAGGATCTGAATCAGCCTGCGGATTTCGTCTTCCCTGCCGATGCAGGGGTCGAGCAGCCCCTCCCTGGCCTGATCGGTCAGATCCCTGCTGTACTGATCCAGCGTAGACGGACGGCCGCCTCTTCCGGGCATGCGTCTTCCCAGATCCTCTTTGTACAGATTGCCGTCCTGTCCGATGGCGATCAGCGTATCCGCGTACAGCTTCTGGACATTGGCCCCGAGGGTATTCAGGAGACGTACCGCTACATTCTCGCCCTCTTTGATGATGGCAAGCAGCAAATGCTCCGTGCCGGTCTCTTTCTGGCCGAAGCGCTCCGCCTGCCTGTGGGCCTCCTCCAGAATCTTCCTGGCTCTGGGAGAATACCCGCCCCTTTCCTTTAGGCCTACGCCGCCGTCAAAGGCAATCAGCTCCTGAATCATGTCCAGAACCTGCTGCAGTTCCACATGATTGTCCGCCAGAACCTTATGCGCCACGCCTGTCTGCTCTCTGAGCAGACCTGCAAGGATGTGCTCTGTCCCCACATAGCCCTGCTTTAAGCGGCCGGCAATCTTAGACGCATGGGTCAATGCCTCCTGCGCCATCTCTGTAAACTGTGAACCCATATCAATCCTCTTTTCCGCTCATTATTTTCTGTCATGCATAGTCTTCGTAAATCTCTTCAATCAATTCATGAATCTCTTCTTTTGAGATATTTTTGCAGCTTCCTTTTGCCAGAATGACCTGAAGCTCTTTCTTCAGCGTCTCTAGGGTCGCCACATGGTCTGCGTCTATGGCGATCACTGCCCCTCTTCTGCGGTCTACTTTAACATATCCCTCCTGCTTCAGGACAGTATATGCCTTATTCACTGTGTGCATATTGATACCGATGGAATCCGCCAGCTGGCGGACGCTGGGCAGGGGATCCCCTTCCCTGAAACGCGAAGTGGCGATACCTATGATAATCTGGTTGCACAGCTGCAGATATAACGCTTCCTCACTGTTGAAGTCGATTTCAATAATCATCCATGCCTCCTTACGTTTCTTTCGTTTATCATAAGACAGCCGCCCTCTACTGTCAACAAAAGCAAACGAAATTTTAGAGGTTTTTTAGAAATCTCGCACACAGTTTTCTCAAAACCTCCGTATGAAAACAGGGAGTATCCTTTTGGAATATTCCCTGTTCTCAACGTCTCTATTTCCTGGGGATCATTCGTCATCCTCATCGTAATTCAGGAATTCAAATTCAAATTCGTCTTCATCGGACAAAAAATTCTTGGGCTGGGCTTTCTGGCCGGGTCTGGCCCCCTGAGGCGGCCTGACCGGGGCGCCCTCCGGCCTCCTCCCCTGAGCGCCCACAGGGCGCTGCCCCTGGACGCTGCCGGACGGATGCCCTGCAGGACGGGTGCCCTGGGCGCTGCCCGAAGGACGGGCTGCAGGACGACTGCCCTGGACAGCGCCTGTCGGGCGGGCGCCCTGGGCACTGCCCGAGGGCCTTGTCCCCTGCATGCCGCCTGCGGGGCGGGTGCTCTGGGCGCTGCCCGAGGGACGGGCTGCCGTGCTGCGGGCTGCCGACGGACGCTGGCCCTGGACGCTGCCTGTTCTCTGGTCCGCTCCGGCGCTGCGCTGGCCGGCGGGAGCCGCTGTCCTTTGATCTGCAGCTCCTGCGGGACGCTGAGAGCCTGCAGGGCGGGCGCTGCCGCCTCTGGCCTGCTGCTCTTTCGGCCCTACTGTATGCATGGCAGTCCTATGCTTTCCGGTATCCCCGGAAGCGTTCTTCCTGCGCAGGGTCTCGTTCTCCACCTCGTTAAAATATTGGGAATCCATAATGTCCCGAATCTTGAAGACAAGGAATGCAATCCCTGCCACCGCGGCCACCAGCAGAAATACCAGCACGATGATGATGATCTTCTGCTTCTTCACATTCGCCTCGCTGTCACGGTACATCTGGGCATTTTTATCGTAACCTTCCATCAGCTCCTGAATGGGAAGGCCTTTGCCCGGGTTTTCTTCATTGTCTACCAACAGCCATTTCCCGTCCTTTTGCACGATCTCGTATCTGGCCGGCTCCGGCTCCGGTTCCGGTTCCGGCGGTGTTGTGGGGGCAGGTTCCTGGCCTAAGGGTGTCAGATCTCCCGACGGAGTACAGGCGTCCTGAAGCATGAATCCGTTTACCTGGGTCTCTCCGGAACTATAGTTCACCTGAAACCATGTAGCGCCCTCCGCATCCGTCAGATAGCCCGTAATCGTCACCTCTGTTCCTCCCGGCACTGTCCCCAGAACCTGTCCTGCCAGAGAAGCCGTATCCCGGATTTCACCGCTCTCCCCCGTTACCGTGGCGCCTATGGGATTCACCTGCGACACATTCGCCGGCGGGGCGGGCTCCTCCTCGCCGCCTCCTGCGCCATCCGCGGGGACATCCCCCGACACCTCCACAAGGTCGGCACGGACATACCCGGTAGTGGTATCGTTTACCTGCACCTGATACCATGTATAACCGTCCGCCCCCTGCTTCTGGCCCAAAACGGTCAGTACCTTATCTTTTTCGGCGCCTCCCACCATAGTGCTGGCAGTATCCGCATCCTGCCTGATCTTAGCGCCGTTGGGGGCCGTGACCTTGGCCTGTCCGGCAGCATAGCCTGTCAGCGAAGTCACCCAGAATCCTGCCGCGAAGATACCGATTGCCAGCACCATGGCCAATACGCCGCCAAACAGTCTCCCACTCAATTCCTTTGTTTTTCTCATGTGTCTTCTTCTCCTTGCTTTTAATTGTTCCTTTCGAATCTCCTCTGGCCCTCTTCGCCTTTCTTATCCAGGCCAAAGCCCTGGGTGTCCTTGTGCAGCATCTCTCTCTGCTTTTCCTCCAGATTGCGGTGGACTTTGATCTCACAGTCCGGGCAGTACTGTCCGGAGCGAATCTGTTTTCCGCAGATCTCACAGCGCAGAAATACTTTGGAGCCCTCTGTGATCTCTATCCTTCCGTCTCGCAGCAGATGTCTTATGGTGCGCTGGGGCACTCCGATGGCCTGCTCTATCTGCGCTGCCGTAGCCCCCTTATTTGCCTCGATATAGCATCTCACTTTTCCGTAATCATCATAGTCCACGGCGCCGCAATCCTCGCAGCGATACTCTCCCACTCCCTTGAAAACCATCACGCCGCCGCATTCCTTGCATACCCGCGGAATATTATACATATCTAAAGAACCCAGAATACCCATATGTAAACACCTCCATCCCCTTTTGCAGAACACCTCTTTTATGCTTCGTCGATTGCCTTGCCAATATCATGGCGCATGTACTTGTTCTCAAAGTTAACCCAGCCGGTTGCCTCATAGGCTTTCCTGCGGGCCTCTCCCAGGGTATCCGCCTTTGCCGTCACACCCAGCACACGGCCTCCGTTTGTGACGATGCGGCCCTTTTCGTCCGTCTTGCTCCCGGCATGGAAGCAATAGTAATCGCTTTCCGCCCCGAACCGTTCCAGTCCCGTGATCTCAAACCCTTTCCGATAGGACACTGGATACCCCTCGGATGCCAGTACCACGCACACGGCTGCGTTATCCTCAAACTGAAGCCGGATTTTATCCAGGGTTCCGTCTATGCATGCGTCTACCACGTCCAGAATATCATTCTTCATCCTGCACAGCACCACCTGGGTCTCGGGATCCCCGAATCTGGCATTGTACTCCAGTACTTTCGGCCCGTCTTCCGTCAGGATCAGGCCAAAGAAGATGACGCCCTTGAACTCCCTGCCCTCGGCCGCCATGGCGTCCACTGTGGGCTGGTAGATATATTTGCGGCAGTATGCGTCCACCTCCTCCGTATAGAAAGGACTGGGCGAAAAGCATCCCATGCCGCCGGTATTGGGGCCCTCATCCCCGTCGCGGGCCCGCTTATGGTCCTGGGCCGAGGTCATGGTCTTCACGGTCTTACCGTCCACGAACGCCAGCACGGACACTTCCCGGCCCGTGAGGAACTCCTCCGCCACCAGCACATTGCCCGCGTCGCCGAAATGCTTTTCCTCCATAATCTCCCTGACACCGGCTCTCGCCTCTTCCAGAGTATTGCAGATCAGTACGCCCTTTCCAAGGGCCAGCCCGTCGGCCTTTAAGACAATGGGCATGGACGCATGCTCCAAATAGGTCAATGCATCCCCGGCATTGTCAAAGGTCTCGTACCCGGCCGTGGGAATATGGTATTTTTTCATCAAATCCTTGGAGAACGCCTTGCTGCCCTCCAGAATAGCCGCACATTTCCTTGGCCCGAATACCCGCATTCCCGCTTCCTCAAGCACATCCACCAGTCCCGCCGCCAGCGGGTCGTCCGGCGCCACGAACACCAGATCTATGGCTTTCTCCTTTGCGTAGGCTGTGATCTTGTCAAATTCCATGACCCCGATAGAGGGTTCGCACTCCGCGATCTGCGCGATTCCCGCATTTCCCGGAACGCAGTAAAGCGCGTCCAGCCTGCTGCTTTTCTTCATTGCGACCGCGATGGCATGCTCCCGTCCGCCTCCGCCTATTATCAAAACTCTCATACCGCACCTCTCTCCCGGCTCCCATTCCTTTCTGGGTCCTCAGCCTTTCTGTCTTCTGACTTTATTGTCAACGATCTGTAATCTTCCATTGGCGATATCGTCTATGGCCCGGGGCAGCAGGATCCACTCCGCCTGCTCCATCACGCGCTGCTGCAGAAGCTCCGGAGTGTCCCCGTCCTCTATGTACACAGCTTTCTGGGAAATAATGGGCCCCTCATCCATTCCCTCATTGACAAAGTGCACGGTGGCGCCTGTGACTTTAACGCCCCGCTCCAGTACCTTTTCATGTACTTTCAGCCCATAATAGCCCACACCGCAAAAGGACGGAATCAGGGACGGATGGATATTGATGATCCGGTTGGCAAAGGCCTCCACCATCTGGGGCGGAATCCGCACCAGAAATCCAGCCAGCACGATCAGATCCGGCGAGAGGGCTTTTACTTCCTCCGTAAAGGCGCGGTTAAAAGCCTCTCTGTCGCCGTACTCTCTCGGCGAAATCACTTTTGCCTCTATTCCGTTTGCTTTTGCGCGTTCCAACGCTCTCGCGTTCCGATTGTTGCTGATTACGGCCAGCACCCGGGTGTTGGTAACGGTCCCCCTGTCAATGGCGTCCAGAATGGCCTGCAGATTGGTACCCCCGCCGGACACGCACACTACGATTCTCAGCATATGTCCACTCCCTTTTCTCCCGCGGCGCAGTACCCCACCACATAGGGCGTCTCACCTGCCGCACGGACAGCCTCCAGGCATTTGTCCCTGTCCCGGGGCGCCACGGCCAGCACCATACCAAGTCCCATATTATAAGTATTATACATCATCCGCTCTTCTATGTTCCCTTTTTGTGCCAGAAGCCCGAAGATCGCCGGCACTTCATAGCTAAGCTTTTCCACCTTTGCCCGAATGCCCTCCGGCAGCATTCGGGGAATATTCTCATAGAAGCCGCCGCCAGTGATGTGGCTGCAGCCTTTTACCCGCACCCCCGCGTCCTTAACGGCCCGCAGCGCTTTCACGTAAATCTTTGTGGGGGTGAGCAGGGTCTCGCCAAGGGTGCCTCCCAGCTCCTCGTAATAAGTATCCAGGCTCTCTCTTGTCATCTCGAATACCTTGCGCACCAGGGAAAAACCGTTGGAGTGCACCCCCGAGGAAGCTATGCCTATCAGCAGATCCCCCTCCTCTATCCGCTCCCCGGTGATCAGGTCTTTTTCGTCCGCCACGCCCACTGCAAAGCCTGCCAGGTCGTATTCGTCCTCAGGCATCATGCCCGGATGCTCCGCCGTCTCTCCGCCGATCAGCGCCGCCCCGGCCTGTCTGCATCCTTCCGCCACTCCCTTTACGATGGCGGCGATTTTCTCCGGAATATTTTTACCGCATGCAATATAATCCAGGAAAAACAGCGGCTCTCCGCCTGCGCAGGCCACATCGTTCACGCACATGGCCACGCAGTCGATACCGATGGTGTCATGCCTGTCCATGAGGAAAGCCAGCTTCAGCTTCGTGCCCACGCCGTCCGTACCGGACAAAAGCACAGGCTTCTCCATGCCCTTTATGGCCTCCATGGAGAACGCGCCGGAAAAGCCGCCGATGCCGCCCAGCACCTCCGGGCGCATGGTCGCTTTCACATCCGCTTTCATCAGCTCCACCGAACGATACCCTGCCTCAATATCCACTCCTGCCTTTTTATAATCCATCTCCTCATCCTCCTGTTCCGTTCCCGCCTGCGTGATTCTATTTATTCTGCAGATAAGCCTTGTACCCCTGCTCCTGAAGCTTTGCGTCCTTGGCCTCCACCTGGCTCCCCAGCTTTGCACTGTAGTCTTTCAGTCTCTGCAGCAGAGCGGGATCTGACGTGGCCAGAATCTTCGCTGCCAAAAGCCCTGCATTTACGCCGCCGTTTATGGCCACGGTAGCCACCGGAATGCCGGAGGGCATCTGCACGATGGAATACAGGGAATCCCGCCCTCCCAGGGACGTGGTATGCATGGGAATACCGATCACCGGCATGGGAAAGATAGCCGCGCACATACCCGGCAGATGAGCCGCCATGCCGGCTCCTGCGATGATTACCTGAAAGCCCTTTTCCTCTGCGCCTTTCGCGTATGCGAAGAATACGTCCGGCTCCCTGTGGGCGCTGATAATGGACATCTCATAGGGTATGCCCAGTTCCTCCAATATGTCCGCCGCTTTTGCCATGACGGGCATGTCGGAATCGCTTCCCATCACTATGCCCACCTTAGGCGCACCTGCCTTTGTCATCTCCATGCTGCCTGGTATCTCTCCCATAAATGCCTCCTTATGTGCTTTTGCTTTTTTATTATCCATTGCTTCAGCGCCTGTCTGCCAGGCCGCTTTCTCTTCTCCAGTTTACTAAAGAATATTCTGCCATGCAACCACTATTTTTCAAAGACTCTCCTTTCATCCCAGGCTTCCTCCCGCATATACCAGTAACCCGATACTCACCAATGCCGCCAGGTTCAGGAAAATCCCCAGGATCGGAAACAGTCTGTAACGCTCTTTCTCCTGCACGGTTACCAGTCCCAGGACCAGACCGATGGTGGAATAAAGCGCGGCAAGCAAAGCCCCGGCCCCGAAGCCTGCTCCCACCTGCCCTCCGTTTTGGTAAGACAGAAACAGCATAATGCCCAGGGAACCCAGGCTGATCACTCCGAGAATCGCGGCCATAATGGCCCGGTTCGAATGCTTTTTGTCCGTGAAAATGAATCCTTTTCTTTTCTTCATAAAAATTCTGAAGGGCACTCCCAAAAAGGTCCGTCCCCTCTTAGGAAATGCCCGCCAGCCGCTCCCGTCTAAAATATAATCTTGGACTTGCCTGCAATCAGTTTCGCTCCGCTGATAATCATCAGAATACCCGATACGATGCCCACTACCAGCACAATCACTCCCATGGTAATGCTGGTGGCGCCGGCTCCTTTCATGACCTTATATACTTTTTCTCCCATAACCGCTCCCTTCTTCTCCGGGGCATTAAGCCTGCACGGCCCATCCCGCTCCATATACCTTATAATATTCGTCTATTGCCGCCCTAGCTGCATCGTCAATGTAAATCTGTCCATTGTACGGTCTGTTGTACAGATGCTCCACTACCTCTTTCATGGTCACTATGGCCGCGGCCTTTATCCCAAATCGCTCCTGAATCTCCTCCAGGGCGCTCACGTCTCCGGCAGGCCCTTTCTCCATACGGTTCAGGGACACCATCAGGCCCTTGATCTCCACTTTGGCCTGCGCCGCGATAATCGGATAGGTCTCCTCAATAGATTTCCCGGATGTGGTCACATCCTCAATGATCACAACTCTGTCTCCGTCTTTCATTCCGCTTCCCAGCAGGATTCCCGCATCGCCGTGATCCTTGGCCTCCTTGCGGTTGGAAGAATAGCGCACTTCCTTTCCGAAAAGCTCACTGTAAGCCATGGCCGTGGCTACGCTTAAAGGGATTCCCTTATAAGCCGGCCCAAACAGGATATCGAAATCGTCCCCATAATTGTCATGAATGGCTCTGGCATAATATTGCCCCAGGCGCCTTAGCTGCGCTCCGGTCACATAGGAGCCCGCATTCATGAAAAAGGGGGACTGCCTGCCGCTCTTTAACGTAAATGATCCGAATTTAAGCGCTCTGCTGTCCACCATAAACTCGATAAATTCCTGTTTATACCGTTCCATCTAAATAGTTTCCTCCGTATATGAGCCTATTATTCTTACTTATCCTATCATAGTTTTGGGATATTTTCAATTGATTTCCGGAATTTATACCCACATCGGTATAAATCGGTATAATTTGCTGCAAATCCCGGTAAATTAAATATTTATTGAAAACAATGAGCAGGACGATAAGCCGGGTTCTGTCAAGTACAATAGAAAATCCGCCTGGCGCATTTTCTATTGTCGGGAATAATCATCTATCTTGCACGGCTGTCGCCAGCCGCGTCCAGCGACCTACCTGAAAGCAGGCCGGGCAAGCCTGTCGCTCTCATTCTGGTCTTGCTTCGGATGGGGTTTACATGGCTCCGTCCGTTACCGGACGGACGGTAGTCTCTTACACTGCCTTTCCACCATTACAGGGAACCGGAACGGACCGGATCCCTGCTGTATATTTCTGTTGCACTGGCCTTGGAGTCGCCTCCACCGGACGTTATCCGGCATCCTGCCCTGTGAAGCCCGGACTTTCCTCATGCCCGCGGACAGGTTCCGCAGGCACGCGATTATTTATCCTACTCACTGTTTTCTTCCTGATTGATCGTCTCTTATTATATCGGCTTGCGCCGAAAATTACAAGTGAAAATTGCCGTCACACCTGAAAGCAGCTTCCCCCCACGAACTCCCTGCAGATGGAATTGTTGGGCAGGCTCTCGCTGGGCACGCACAGGAAATAATCCAGGAACTTTAAAAGCCTCTTGGCCTCATAGTACTCCGGCTCCCCCTTGGGAATCTGGAACAGTAAGGGCTCCGCGAAAGTCTTCAGCATGGCCAGTTCATAGACCAAAGCCGAGTTAAACATGGCATCCGCCTCCTCCTGGAAAGGAAAGATATTCTCCTCCTCGCCTCTTCGCACGGAGGGCCACATCTGGATCGTCCTCTGGGCGCTGGAGCCCCTGGTGCGGGCATCCCGGACCATTCTGCGCAGCAGCCTGCCGTCCGTGGTGGGGATGCGGTTATGGGCATCTATGTTCAGGGTGGTCAGGGCGCTGATGTAGATCTTATATTTGCTCTCCTCCGGCAGGGCATAGGACATCTTCTCATTGAGCCCGTGGATCCCCTCGATCACAAGAATGTCATCCTCCCCCAGCTGCAGGAAATCTCCTCTGTACTCCCGCTGTCCCACCTTGAAATTAAATGCCGGCAGCTCCACGCGCTCCCCGGCCAAGAGCTTTACCATGTTCTCGTTGAACAGCTTTACATCTATGGCTTCCAGGCACTCAAAATTATAATCGCCCTTTTCGTCCCTTGGTGTGTTTTCCCTGTTCACGAAATAATTGTCCAGGGCAATAGGGTGGGGCACCTTGCCCAAAGTCCGCAGCTGGATGGAAAGCCTGTGCGAGAAGCTGGTCTTGCCTGATGAGGAAGGACCTGCGATCATAACGAACTTCACATTCTCCCTGCACGCGATATCCTTTGCAATCTCGCCGATCATCCGTTCCTGCTTCGCCTCCTGCACCAGGATCAGGTCGCTGACGGAGCCGCTGCAGATCTGTTCGTTCAGATCCCCCACTGTCTCAATACCCGCTGTCCTGCCCCAGCTCTTCGCGCTCTCCATAGTGTCGAACAGTTTCCTGCTCTCATTGAAAGGCTCCAGCACCGTGGGGTTGGATTCCGGCGGAAGCACCAGCATGAAGCCCTCCTCATAGGGAATCACATCATACCATTTGATATATCCGGCATTCGGAAGCATATATCCGTAATAATAATCATAATATCCCTCTATTTCGTACACATTTACCGTAGAGCCCATCCGGAACCGGAACAGCTTCACCTTATCCTCCATCCCTTTCTCCCGGAACAGCTCTATGGCGTCGTCCAGCGGGTAGGATTTTTTCATAAAAGGCGTTTTCGCCCGAACCAGCTCTCCCATCCTGTCCTTGATCCGTCCGGCATTCTCCCCGGTGGCGGCCACTCTGCCCAGGGTATTGATATACAGTCCCCGGCCGATGGAGAACTCCACGCAGCTGTCTCTGGCCGCCGGGGCGCCGAACACGTCGCTCATACTCTTTAGAAACAGCATTTTGGCTGCACGGATATAGGATTTATGCCCCACGCTGTCTTTCAGCGTAAAGAATTCTATGGTACAGTCTTTTATGACCCTTTTGAAAAGCTCCCTGATCTTGCCGTTTGCGCTTACCAGGGCAATGGTGCCGTCATATTCCTTTTGATACTCCGCCGCAATGGCCTCGTATGTAGTTCCCTGCTCCACCTGCCTGCGTTCCCCATGAATCGTAATCGTAACCATATCTGCCTTTCCTTTCTTTGTATTTTGCCGGACAGCCGCATGTACGCTCCGGACAGCCCGACGCAGTAAGCTCTTGCTTTCGTTCCTCGAAAGCCCCGCGCTATCCGTAGTAGGCCAAGGCCTCTTCCAGCCGGGTCATTTCCTCCCGCACCTCTTCCCATCGTCCGCCGGCCCTGTGGGTGGCTGCCGCCTCCAGGGATGCCCCCAGCCTTTCCAGATAGCTTCTGCGCTGCCGGAGATAGGAAAAAAGCACCGGATGTCTTTTATTTAACAAATGCTCCCCATACAGATCGTAAAGCCCGAATTGCCCGGGCCTGTGAGTCCCGTCTGCTTCCGCCTGGTCCCCTGGCCTTTTTGCAGGCTGTGCTTTCATGGCAAAATAGTACTTCCCATCCTCGCAGACCGCGTCCTCCTCTGTCACAAGAAACCCCGACTTTCGCAGGAACGCCCGAAACTGCGGTATCTCCGACTGGGGCTGTAATATAAGCTCCCGAAACCCCTTAGCCTTATCCATGCCCTCCCTCAGGATCCGCTCCATGAGACGGCCGCCCATACCGGCGCACACCAATGCGTCCGCCTCCCCTGTCTGATACGCGGAAAGCCCGTCCGACAGGCGTAAAGATATGTAGTCTTCCAGCCCACATGCTTCCACATGCCGCTTCGCCGCCGCAAGCGGGCCTTTTCCCACATCCATGGCGATGGCACCGGGACAGATGCCCGCCGAAACCAGGTAGATAGACAGAAATCCATGATCGCATCCCACATCCGCCAGCCTGTTTCCCGGCATCACCATGTCAGCCAGCATCTGCAGACGCCCGGAAAGCGCAGCGCAGCACTTGAATCCCTTTGTTTCCATCAGTCCAGATAATCCTTCAGCTTTCTGCTGCGGCTGGGATGTCGCAGCTTTCTCAGCGCTTTCGCTTCAATCTGGCGAATGCGCTCACGGGTCACGTTAAATTCTCTTCCCACCTCTTCCAGCGTGCGGGCCCTGCCGTCATCCAGGCCGAAGCGCAGGCGCAGCACTTTCTGCTCTCTTTCCGTCAGCGTGCCCAGCACCTCCACCAGGGATTCTTTCAACAGCGTAAAAGCCGCCGCATCCGCAGGCACCGGCACCTTGTCGTCCTCAATGAAATCGCCCAGATGGCTGTCCTCCTCCTCGCCGATGGGAGTTTCCATAGACACAGGCTCCTGGCTGATCTTTAAGATCTCCCGCACACGGTCCGTGGGCATGTTCATCTCTTCCGCGATCTCCTCAGGGGTCGGTTCCCTCCCCAGCTCCTGCAGCAGTTGTCTGCTCACCCGGATCAGCTTGTTGATGGTCTCCACCATATGCACCGGGATGCGGATGGTTCTCGCCTGGTCCGCAATGGCCCTGGTGATGGCCTGGCGGATCCACCATGTGGCATAAGTGGAAAATTTGTAGCCCTTGCGGTAGTCAAACTTCTCCACTGCCTTGATGAGCCCCAGATTTCCCTCCTGGATCAAATCAAGAAAAAGCATGCCTCTGCCCACATACCGCTTTGCAATGCTCACCACCAGCCGCAGATTCGCCTCAGCCAGGCGCTTTTTCGCATCCTCGTCCCCCAGCTCCATCCGCTTGGCCAGCTCGATTTCCTCATCGGCAGAAAGCAGGGGCACCTTGCCGATTTCCTTTAAATACATGCGCACAGGATCCTCAAGGCTGATTCCGTCCGGAATAGACAGATCCAGATTCTCCACGTCTACGTCGTCCTCGTCCGAAAGGATAATCTCCTCCACATCGGTCTCGTCCTCCGTGATGCGCAGCACATCCACATTGTTCTGCTCCAGAACGTCCAGAATCTTCTCAAACTGCTCCTCTTCCAAGGGCATGTCCGCAAAAAAGTCACTGATTTCCTGGTATTCCAGCACATTTTTCTTCTTTTTGGCCATATTGAGAAGTTCTTTCACCTTCTCGTCAAACTTTGCCCGTGTGTTTTCATCCATTGTAAAGTATCCATCCTTCCTCGGGAAGTCGTTCCCCTTTTTGTTTTATTGCAAAAACATAACCCTGCTGTACCAATATCTTTACCTTAATCTAAGGAAATATGCGTTCCCGCCAGTTCTTCCAGCGCTTTCTTTCCCTCAATCGCCCGCGACAGGGCGCTGACCTCCGCTCCCATTTGGGAGAGATGATACTGATAGCTGTTCCTTTTCACGGAAAGCAGAATCTCGTGAAAGGCTTTCTCTTTCTCCTGTGCCGTGTCAAGCTCGGGCAATAGCGCGGAAAACAGCTCCGCAGCCTCCTTTTGCTCCTCTCCGTCCTCGAACATGCTGATGATGCCCGCCGGATTCACCCTGCCTGCCTCCAGCTCCGGAAAAAGCCGCTCGGCCACCCTGCGGTAAAGCTCCACCGTAAAGTCCTCCGGAGAGATATATTTCCGGATTCTGCCGTACAGCACGGGCTGCGCGCACAGCCAGGTGATCAGAAGTCTCTGGGACCGCTTTGCATTCTCCTCGGGATCCCTGCGCCGTATCCCTGACTTGGGGCGCTCCAGGGGCTTTGCCGCGCCGGTTCCCGCCGCATAGCGTACCACCAGCCTGCGCAGATTCTCAATTCCTATATAGTACTTCTCCGCCACTGCCTGGAGATAGTTGTCCCGCTCCACCTCCTCGGAGAATTCACACAGCTTCTTCGCGATCTCCCTGTGGAACCTGGTCTTCTCCTCCGGGTCATCCATGTCGAACTGTCCCTGTAATATCCGGACTTCAAAGAAGAAGCTGTTCTCCGCCTGACGGATCCGCTCTTCAAAGCTTTCCTTTCCCAGGCTCTTCATGAATTCGTCCGGATCCTTGTAGGGCTGCATATTGATAATCTTGCCCGTAAGGCCGGCATCCCGCAGGATACCGATGGCCCGCAGGGCCGCTTTCACCCCCGCCCCGTCGCTGTCATAGGCCAGCAGCACAGTCTCTGTATATCGTTTCAGCAGCGCCGCCTGCTCCGGGGTAAAGGCTGTCCCCAGAGAGGCCACCGCCTGGGTGAAGCCGGCCTGATGCATGGAGATTACGTCCATGTAACCCTCGCACAGAATGATATTGCCGCTCCTGGCCTTTCTGGCATAGTTGAGGCCATAGAGATTGCGCCGCTTGTCGAACACGGGCGTCTCCGGCGAGTTCAGGTACTTGGGTTCGCCCTCTCCCATCACCCGGCCGCCGAAGCCGATGACACGGTTATTGATATCCTGAATCGGGTACATGACACGGTTCCAGAACTGACTGTTCAGCCCGTACTTCTCCGAATGGGCCGCCAGCCCTGCCTCCTGTATCAGATCGTCCTCAAAGCCCTTTTCCCGAAGATACTGCACCAGATGGGCGCCGTTCTTCCCCGCAAAGCCCAGTCCGAACTTATGCATGGTCTCATCGGAGAGCTCCCTCTTTTTCAGATACCGGTATCCGATCTCTCCGTGGGGAGAGCGGAGCTGATAGTAGAAGAACTTGGCCGCCGCCTTGTTGACCTCCAGAAGTCTGGCGCGCCTGTTGTCCCTGCTCCTGGCCTCCGGCGAATCTTCCTCCTGGGGAAGCGCCACCCCGGCCCGCTGCGCCAGCATCCTCACCGCCTCCGGGAATGTATAATTTTCATAGTTCATCACAAAGGTATACACATTTCCGCCTGCCCCGCAGCCGAAGCAGTGGTAAACCTGCATATCGCCGTTTACGGAAAAGGAGGGGGATTTCTCATTGTGGAAAGGACAGAGGCCCCAATAGCGACCGCCCTTTTTCTGCAGTCTCACATACCCCGAGATCACATCCACGATATCGTTTCCGGCCCTGACCTCCTCCAGGATTTTCTCCGAATAGTACATCTACACCTCCAGCTTCCCTCCGATGCCAGCCCATCAGCCCATCCATGACTTTGGTATGTATATGTCGTCATATACGGCAATTGCGTAACGGTCCGTCATGGCCCCCACATAGTCGCATATCACCCGTTCCCTGGGCTCTCCCTGGTCCAGGAGGTTTTGAAACTCTTCGGGCAGGCTGTCGATATGATGCAGGAAATGCGTGTAAAGGGTCTCCATAAGCCGTTCGGCCTTGGTCTCCTCGCTCTTGGCCACAGGATTTTCATATACATTCTCAAACATAAACGCACGCATGCGCGTCATGGCCGTATGGGTCTCCTCGGACATGAGAATATCGTTTTTCCCCATACTGGTATTCACGATATCGTGGATGAAATGATCAAAACGGTTACTGGGCGTACTGCCGATCACATCCCGGATCTCTTTCGGCACGTCGCTCTCTTTTAAGATGCCCGCACGGACCGCGTCATCCATATCGTGATGAATATAGGCTATTTTGTCCGACAGCCTGACAATCTTCCCCTCCAGGGTATGGGGAGTACCGCTGGTCTGATGATTCAGGATGCCGTCCCGAACTTCAAAGGTCAGGTTCAGTCCCTGGCCTTTCTTCTCCAGGCGGTCCACTGTCCTGACGCTCTGTACATTGTGCTCAAAACCAAGCGGGCAGATCCTGTTCAGCGCCCGCTCTCCCGCATGCCCAAAGGGTGTATGTCCCAAGTCATGTCCCAGGGCTATGGCTTCCACCAATTCCTCGTTGAGCCGAAGCGCCTTTGCTATGGTGCGCGCGTTCTGGGAGACCTCCAGGGTATGGGTGAGCCGGGTCCGGTAATGATCCCCCTCCGGGGACAGGAAGACCTGCGTCTTATCCTTTAACCTGCGGAATGCCTTGCAGTGAATGATCCGGTCCCTGTCCCGCTGAAACACAGGCCGCACATCACAGTGCGGCTCATCCTTAAGCCTCCCTTTAGAGTCCGTACTGTAAGACGCGTAAGGACTTAAATACTGCCTTTCCCACTGCTCCAGATTTTCCCTGATCGTCATATCAGTTCCTGCCCCCATCCTATATACAGCCCGCATGCGCTTTTTCAGTTTATAATCCATCTATATATTATTATTCTGCGTCCGCAGTCAAAATCCTTTTTTTCTCCCTCTTTCTCCCTTGGGGAAAAATGCCCGCATCCTCAGACAGGACCGCGCCCGCGCAGCCTGTCTCAGCGGCATACATCAAATATAAATTCCGCGTTTTTGTCCATAGCCGCCCTGGCCGCCTTTACCGGCGACATCTGGAACACATGCCACATCCCCGGATAAATGTCGATTTTCACTGGCACGTTCTTCTCCACAAATGTCCGGTGGAGCCGCAGGGCGTCGCTTAAGAGGATCTCATTCTCTCCCACCTGGATATAAGTGGGCGGAAATCCCTCGAAATCCCCGAACAGCGGGGAGATCAGCGGCTCCGTCAGGTCGCGGTCTTTCGCGTAGGCCTGCACCATCCTGTCGATATAGGCGCAGTTTAAGACCGGGTCCGCCTCTGCCTTTGTCTGAAAAGATTTCCCCGTGGAGGTCAAATCCGTCCAGGGGGACATCAGAATAATTGCTCTCGGCAGCAGCCTTTTCTCCTGCTTTAATTTCAGCGTCAGCGCCAGAGCCAGATTTCCCCCCGCGGAATCCCCTGTGACAATCACATCCCGGGCGCCGTACCCTAAGAGCATCAGATAGTTCCATGTCCTCATTGCATCCTCCAGAGCGGCGGGATAAGGATGCTCCGGAGCAAGCCGGTAGTCAAAGCAGAGTACATCCATGGAGGTGGACTCCGCAAGCTTTGAGGTCAAGGTCCTGGCATAGAGACTGCTTCCCGTAGAGTAGCCGCCTCCATGACAATGCAGAAGCACGTATTTCTTCATATGCGCCCGGTTGACGCCGATCCACTCTCCGTACATGCCGTCGATATCCACCTCACGGTACTCGATGGCTTTTGTATTGCTTAAAATGGTGCCGATGTGATCCTGAGACTGTCTGTGCTTCTCAATGTCCGCGTTCTCCACCATACCGTGGACGCGCCGGATCAGGTTCATCAGGCCCTGGCGCCTTTTGTCCGTGCCTTCCGTCTCCTCGATTTCCTTTCCTGTCTCAATGCCGGTCTCGATATCGGTCTCCATGCCTGCGTCAATCTCGTTTCCTCTTTCTGCGTTGATCGCCATGGGCTTTACCGCTTCTGGCTTTGTCTCGGTTTCTGTTCCGTATTCCGTGTCTCTCTCGTTTCTTTTCCGTATGCTTCTTTTCTGTATTTTTGATTCTTCCTTTACTCTCATTCTTCCTGAATTCCTATCTTTGTTTATCGCTTTTCTATTCCCGGATCCCCTGATTCCGTTACCATTCCCGTCTTCTTTCTTTCCGAAAAAGTGCGCCCGGCTGTGGCCTATACTGCGCTTTCCCGTTTGCTTTTTCCGCTGCTTCCTTTTCCGGAATGCAGTTAAAAGTGCAGTCTTCTGCGTACCTCGTTCCTAAGCCGCCTGCGGGAAAGCATAGTGATCACGGCGATATCCAGTATCGTACAGATTGTCAGTACCACTGCCGACCAGGTCAAAAATATCCGCGCCTCCAGATATCGCCTGATCAGCATCTCCAGTCCCATACACAGCAGGCCCAGCCCCGTGAACAGATACAGGGCCACAGTCAGAAATGAGCGGGGGAGCCTGCGTATGCACAGAGTCACCGCCTCCGCAATTCCCGTCACCAGCGCTGTGATCGGCAGTCCCAGCCCGAAGAACCATTCATTGCTCCCGGCCAGAAATGTCAGCATATACAAGTACAGCGCCACCGCCGCGCCGTCTAACAGCAGAGAAGCGTAAATGGACTGTCCTGTGTAAATCACCAGGGGAATCATAAATACCCATAGGATCACACAGGCCCCGATGACCGCCAGGGACCAGGGCGTACTCTTGAACACCAGCAGATTCAGGATACCGCAGGTGGCCACAGAGGCCAGTATCACCATGGAAAGCAAAAGACCCAGATCCTTTCTCTTCACCGTCTCCACCTGCCCCTTTTGTTCCGGAAAGGCAGAAGCGTCCCGGCGCGTCTGTTCCCTTGGATTCACCACCGGCGTACTGCACAGGGGGCACTCCCTGGCATTCTCTTCCAGCTCCACACCGCAATTCACACAATATGACATATCTATCCCTCCATATTCCGGTTGCTCTCAATCTTCACATGGATGCCGTCCCGCACCAGCCTTCTGAAAAAATACCGCTCCACATCCGTCTCCACGATACTGCTGGCGAAATTCACCGTCAGAGTATCCCCGAAACTGATGATGGCGCAGTTGGTTCTGCGGGAAAAAGGCTGCCCCATGTAGATATCGAACCTCTCTATATAGTCTTTCATCCCCTCCGGCACATTCATTTTGCCCATATTGGTCAGCCCTGCCGAGGAATTCCGGTCCTGCACCTTTGTATAAAACAACCGGACCACGAAATCCTTGACGAACAGCGGTACGATCCGGATAAAAGGATTCCGCTGGGTATTCGCATTGGTAGTGATATCCCCTCTTAACAGCTTCTCATTGAGATAGTATCTCATATAATTGCGCACCTGAATCACGATCTCCTCAAAGGTATAGTCTCCGAGGCGCGGATCCACCCCCGGAAATATCATGGTAATGAAATTCCGGAGCGTGACAGAGGGAAAGAAACGGCGCAGATTCACGGGCATGGCGATCTTCACCGGCCGCAGATGGACACGGTGATCCTGCTCCTGTTTGGTGAGCAGCGCCTGCAGCAGCACGGCATTGAGGTACTCCGTAATGGTGGCCCCATACCTTTTTGCCGCTGTCATGACCTCTGAGACGGACATGATGCCGTCTATGATATTTAATGTATAAAAGGGCTCCGCCGTACCTCTGACCCGGTACGATCTCTCCTCCATCCTGGGCGGACATACCTTTGCGTTGGCATAGCGCATATAAGCGTCCTCCAGTTCCTCTTCTTTTGGCATGCCATGGATGTCCAGCACGAACCCTTCGTTGTCAATCCCCTCCACACCCAGCAGGCGCAGATAAGTGGCTGTCAGAGTCATCAGGACGCACATACCCCCTGTGCCGTCTCCCAGGCTGTGATGCGCCTCCAGGGCAATCCGGTTGCGGAAATAGTAAACTCTGACCAGATAACGGTTATTGGCCTTGAAATACATGGGCTGGCACGGGTTGCGCACGTCCTTTTGCACAAATGGGCCCGGGCGGTCGTTTGGCTCCAGATAGCGCCAAAACAGTCCTTTCCGGATAGCCGCTTTATAGGTGGGAAATCTGGGAAGCGTCATATCCAATGCCTGCTGCAGGACATCCGGCTGCACCTCCTCTTTCAGCAAAACGGAGAGTCTGTATACAGAGGAAAAGTCCCTCCTCTGCAGCGTAGGGTACACAATTGCCGACAAATCCAGCTGATACCAGTCCCTGCGGTGCGCGTGCTTGGCCGCGGCATGTTTTTTTTCTGTTTTTTTCATGGAAATTCCTTTCCTCAAGCCTCTTTCGGGAAAAATAAAAGGGCGCAAAGCATTCAAAAACCACACTTCACACCCACTCCCACAATACCCGGATATACATTGAAAGGTACTTGACATCCATCAAGTACCTTTCAGCTTTATGCAGGAAAAGAGACTTGAACTCTCATGGTATTGCTACCACACGGACCTGAACCGTGCGCGTCTGCCAATTCCGCCATTCCTGCGAACAAATCATATCTTAAACCATTTCCCTCGAAAAGTCAATAGGTTTTTTAAAATTTTTTGAATAATTTTTATTTTTCAAAAAAAGTCCAAAAATAGAATTTTCCTCTTGCTTTTTTGGAAAAGCGTGGTACAATAGAGGACATGGAAGCATAGCTCAGCCGGGATGAGCGTTCGCCTCACACGCGAAAGGTCAGGGGTTCGAGCCCCCTTGCTTCCATTTTTTTTTGCCCAAAAGCCGTAAATCCGGGGCTTTCCCAGGAACCGCCGGATCCTGATCGGCATACAGTGGTTTGCATTAATTGTAAAATGCTGACTGAATGCTGTTGTAACCCGCAGCCCCATCCACTTTAAGGCCGAGTTTTACCAGCAGGAGCTATAGCCTTAGATGTAAATCAGGCATGGGGTATTGGAAAGTCAGAAGACAGAGAACATCCAAATTTTTTTGTTGGGCCGAAACAGCGGCAAAAAAATAAGGAAGCCTTTGTATTTTCAAGGTTTCCTCGCTTTAAGTCAATGCGGAAGATGGGACTTGAACCCACACGACATTGCTGCCACTAGATCCTTAGTCTAGCCTGTCTGCCAGTTCCAGCACTTCCGCATTTGTATTGCACAACAGATATACTACCATCATATGAGTCAAAAGTCAATTCCTTTTTTCAAATTTTCTTTCACAGCTTGTCTTTCCCGCTTAAATATGCTAACATACCTGCAAACATATCCCAATATTTGCACCTGCGGAAAGGAATCTGCAGGCTGCGGAAAGGCTGGTATTATCTATGAGAAAAAGAGTTTTTCACCTTTTTTTGGCTGCTTTTATTGTCTCCCTGCTGACGGCCTGCACCCCGGGCAGAACCGTAATCCTGCCCAAAGACGGCATGGCTGCGGGCGGCATGGGTGATATCATGCGCACCTATTTTTTTGATTATACCATAAGCAGCGCTTATACCAGCAGCAAGTATGAGGGCTATATCCCCACTCCAGGCTATGACCTGCTGGTGGCGGAGATCACCGTCAAAAATACCCTGCCCGAGGCTCTTCCCATGTTCGACTGGGATTTCATCGTGCTCTATCCGGATACCACGAGCGATGAACAGGTCTACGACTATCCCATCACCTCCTATGAGGACGTGGACATTCCGCAGACAGCCCTGCAGACACTGCTGCCCTCTGAATATACGCTTCAGGCAGGAGAAAGCCGTACAGGGCTTCTCCTGTTTGAAGTGCCTGCCGGAGATACCGAATTCGTCATTTCTTATATAGAGTACTTTGACGACGATACCGCAGGCGATACCTTTGACGTAAGTGTCACCGCCACCCGCAGATAACCCCTCTGCCAAAATCCCTGCCGGCCCTACTCGCCGAAAAAGGTCTTAAACGCGTCAACGGCATATTTCGTGTCTTTCACCCCGGCCGTCTCCATAGCGGAATGCATTGCCAGCTGAGGCAGACCGATATCCACGCTGGATACGGACACATGGGATGTGGAGATATTGCCCAGCGTCCCGCCTCCCGGAATATCCGAACGATTGGCATAAGTCTGGCAGGGCACTTTCGCCTTTTCGCATATACTTCTCATCTTCGCCGCGGACACAGCGTCCGTACAGTATCTCTGGTTGGCTTGAAATTTGATCACAAGTCCTCTGTTCAGGTAGGGCCGATTGGTGGGATCGGCCTTTTCCGGATGGTTGGGATGCACCGCATGGGCATTGTCAGCGGAAATCAGAAAACTGTCCGCGATCAGGCGCAGATACCTGCTCCTGTCAAATTTCCTGCTCTCCCCGATCCGCCAAAGCGTGTCCTCTAAGAAAGTGGAATCCGCCCCCTGCTTGGTACCGCTTCCCACCTCTTCATTGTCAAGCACGGCGCAGACGCTGATATAATCACCCGGCGTGCTCTCCGCGAATCCTTTGGCGGAGGCGTACACACACTGCAGGTCGTCAAGTCTGGGCGAGAGTAGGAATTCGCCGCCGTCCCCGAATATCCTGCCCTTGTCCCTGACATAGAGAAACAGATCATGGCCTAAAATGTCTTCCTGTTTCACGCCTGCTGCCTTGGCCACACGCCTAAGCAGCACACCGCCCTTTTTCCCGCTGCCGCATTCCCCATACAGAGGAAGCATGTCCGTCTGAGGATTGTATTCAAATCCTTTATTCATGTCACGGTTCATATGGAGCGCCACATTGGGAATCACTACCAGATCTTTCTCAATATTGACCAGTCTGGTCTCAATTTCGTTCTTTCCCCTTACTACCACACGTCCCGCCACGGACAGAGGTCTGTCCAGCCAGGTGGACAGAATCGCGCCGCCGTACTTTTCCGTATTCAGTTTCAGATACGCACCCTCCACAGTCATCTCCGGTGATTCTTTTACCTTGAATGCGGGGGAATCCGCATGGGCGGCAGAAATATGGAAGCCTTTCGGCTCCTCCGTCTGAGGCATGCGGAAAGCGATCAGCGCAGAATCGTTCCTTGTCACATAATATCCCTGGCCGGGTTCCGTCTCCCATTTTTCCGTCTCTTTCAGCTCCCAAAAGCCAAGTTCGGCAAATACCTGTTTTAAATTTTCCACTGTCTGAAATGCGGTCGGACTTTTCTCAATAAATTCCATCATATCCTTTGCGCATTTCTGAAATTCTTTCGTCATATGCTCTCCCCGCCTACTCGGCTTTCCTATATATAATACTCTCTGCCGTCTCCTGCGCTTTCTCCTGGCCGCAGAAAATCCCCGCGATAGCCAGAGCAAAGTCAATCGCAGTTCCCATCCCCCGGGAGGTGACTACATGGTCCGATATCTCCACCGGTCCTGCCGTGACATGCGCGCCTTCCAGGTGGCTCTCAAAGACAGGATAGCAGCAGGCGTTTCTCCCTTTCAGGATACCTCTGTGCCCAAAGATGCTGGGAGCGGCACAGATGGCAGCAATATATTTTCCCGCCGCATAGAATGCGTCTACCTGTTCCATCAGGCCGCCGTGGGCCTCCAGGTTCTTCGTCCCCTCTCCTCCTCCGGGCAGTACCAGCATATCGTATTCCGGAAAATCCGCTTCCGAAAACATCTTGTCCGTCTCTACCGTGATGCCGTGAGAGCCTGTCACTGTGATTGCCTCCATAACGGACACCATCTCCACATCCAGTCCGCATCTGCGGCAGATATCCACCACTGTCAGCGCCTCAATCTCCTCAAAACCTGTCCCGAAGAAAACCCCTATCTTTTTCATTCCGTGAACCTCTCTTCCTTATTTGGGGATTTGCGCAGATTTTCCCTTTTCTATTCGGAATTTACGCAAATCGTCCTTTCTCCTTTTCAGTATACACATAATCGTCAAATATTTCAATTAAAGCTTTGGAATTCTTCGAAAATGTGATATGATATAAATATACCTCAGTTTATCTGACAGAATTTATAAAAGGGAGAAGAACGGCCATGGAAATTGAGCGAAAATTTACCATCAAAGAATTGCCCGCCGACCTGGAAAGCTACCCCTTTCACCATATCGAGCAGGCTTATCTCAACGCGTCCCCCGTAGTGCGGGTCCGCAAAGAAGACGACGAATACTATCTGACCTACAAGGGAAGCGGTATGATGACCCGGGAAGAGAGCAATCTGCCTTTGAACCGGGAGGCATACTATCATCTGCGCGCCAAAGCCGACGGCCGGATCATTTCCAAAAGACGCTATCTGATTCCTCTGCCGAATCCGGGGTTCCAGGAGAGTACCGGCCTGCCCTACCCGCCGTCAGATTACTCCCTGACCATTGAGCTGGATATCTTTGATCCGCCCTTTGCCCCTCTGGTCATGGCCGAGGTGGAATTCGGCAGCGAAGAGGCTGCGGAGGCTTTCCTGCCGCCGGACTGGTTCGATGAGGACGTCACCTATTGCCAGGAATACCACAATTCCTATATGGCGCTGCAGACACAGGATCCACAGATCCAAACGACGCAGGTCTGAGAATCGGGCAAATTTAAGACAATCCTGTATAAAAATTTGACAGAAAGACCATACAGTCAATTTTTAAACAAAGCATAAAGAAAGCCGCAAATCCTGGATCTTGCTTGAGATCCGGAATTTGCGGCTTTCTTTTATCTGCGGATAACAGGACTCGAACCTGCACGTTTGTGACACCAGAACCTAAATCTGGCGCGTCTGCCAATTCCGCCATATCCGCCCGGCGCCGCCGCGGCTTTCCCCGCAGCAGCTATACCGATTATACATATTATCTCTGTCTCTTGTCAAGAGGCAGCTTCCAATTTTCCCCGTCCGTTTCTATTGACGTTTCTATTGTTTCTATTCCGCCGCAGCCGGTACGCCCTCTCCGATATGCCAAATAATTTTCTTGTAGATCCGCGCCAGGAAAAAGGTACTCAGTCCCAAGCTCACCAGCTCGGCTATGGGAAAAGCCCACCATATCAAATTCACATTCCCGCTCAGAGAGAACAGCCATGCCACCGGAAGCAGCACAAACAGCTGCCTTGCGATAGAGACACACATACTGTACACACCGTTTCCCAGAGCCTGGAACACGCTTCCCACCACGATACAGTATCCGGCAAAGAGAAAACTCAGACAGATGGTTCTCAGGGCCGGTATCCCGATGGACAGTAAGTCCGCGGAGGCCGCGTCCGCGTCGAACATCCCGATCAGCTGTCCGGGAAATATCTCCATAACCACCAGACCCGCCAGCATAATACATACAGCGTAGAGAATGCTGCTCTTCATGGCTTTCACCACTCTCTCCCGCTTCCCTGCGCCGAAATTATAGGCAATAATGGGAACCAGGCCATTGTTCAGGCCAAACACCGGCATGAAGATAAAGCTCTGAAGCTTAAAGTAAATGCCAAACACTGTCTGCGCCACCCCGTAAGCCTCCAGAATCAGATTCATACCGTAAGTCATTACCGAGCCGATTGCCTGCATGACAATGGACGGAATACCCACCTTATAAATGTTTCCGATCAGCTCCTTATCAGGTCTGAATCCTTTCAGGGTAATATGTAATTCCTTGTTAAACCTCAAATTAAATACAATGGCCAGCACCGCCGCAGCAATCTGTCCTATGACCGTGGCAGCGGCGGCTCCCGCCACGCCCATGGCCGGAAAGCCAAACAGACCGAATATCAGGATTGGATCCAGGATCAGGTTAACCACCGCTCCCGCTCCCTGGGTGACCATGGCATAGATGGTCTTGCCGGTGGACTGGAGCAGACGCTCAAACGCCATCTGCATGAAGACACCGATACTTGCCGTACAGCAAATAGTCAGGTATGTCGTCCCGTATTCCCGCACCTGTTCAATGGAAGTCTGGCTGGCAAAAAAGGGGCGGCTCACAAAAATGCCGATCAGCGCAAACGCCAGAAAGCTTAGGAACTCTATAAAAATGCCGTTGACCGCAATCCTGTCAGCCTTTTGAAACTCTTTCTCTCCTAATGTCTTTGACAGGAATGAATTGATGCCCACCGCGGTTCCCACGCCCACGGCAATCATCAGGCTCTGGATAGGGAAAGCCAGAGACACGGCCCTCAGGGCATACTCATTGACTCTGGACACAAAAATGCTGTCCACGATATTGTACAGCGCCTGCAACAGCATGGATATCATCATAGGCAGGGACATGGACAGGAGCAGCTTATTTACGGACATGACGCCCATTTTGTTTTCCGCATTTTTTTCTTTCTGCATATGTATCTCCTCTCTTTATCAGTCTGCTGACCATTATACCTCTTCTCGCCGCATATAATCAAGCATAATATCGCGCATTTCTCCTCATGGCAGGGCATTGGAAGAAGATAAAAGAAAAATCGAAAAAAAAAATTTGTGGACAAAGATATAAAAGTGTTGACAAACGGAAGATAATACGTTAAAATATAATTCGTTGGCTTGATTGTTACGAGAAGCGTGTGTCCGTAGCTCAGCTGGATAGAGCAACGGCCTTCTAAGCCGTGGGTCGGGGGTTCGAATCCCTTCGGGCACGTTCGGGATTGCACGGTTCCGGTTTATATGGTGGGTATAGCGCAGTTGGTTAGCGCGCCAGATTGTGGCTCTGGAGGCCAAGGGTTCGAATCCCTTTATCCACCTTTTATCACAAAATATAGTTCACCGCAAGCGGGCTTTGGTTTTTCGCAGATGTATCGCGGCGGCGCGCTTGGTGCAGTATAGGGCTATCGCCAAGCGGTAAGGCACAGCACTTTGACTGCTGCAGACGCTGGTTCGAATCCAGCTAGCCCTGTTTGTTCTACTTACTTTTATATGGGACATTAGCTCAGGCGGTAGAGCACTTGACTTTTAATCAAGTTGTCTGGGGTTCGAATCCCCAATGTCTCACGAAATGCCGAAATCCCCGGAGAATTGTACTCCGGGGATTTTCTTAGATTCGATGTATATTCTACAGGCCCCTGCCATGGCCTGGTATGCGGAAAAAGCACCTGCTTTGTCAAACATGGAAACTAGCCCTCAGTGGAGACACCGGCCGAGACGGCTGCGGCATCCACCACCGCCGGCCCGTCTGTAGGGGCCGATGCATTCTCGGCTGCCTCCTTGGGATCGGCATAGGTTTTCTCCTCCTCGTCCCCCCAGAGAGAATCGTACTTCTCCCGCTTCTGGCGGCGCACCATAGCGCCTACGTTCTTGGCTGTCTGGTACATTTCCTGGTTGTATTCCATCAGCTTCTTCTCATCACAGGCAGGCACGATATCCCCACGCATGATGCGTCTGGCCACCTCCATGATCTTGGCCATGTCCGCCGCATACTCTGCCGAGGCGTCCGCCTGCTGGTCTGCCACCGCTGCGTTCCAGTAGGCGCAGTAGGTCTCCGACAGCCGGCTTAAGTAGTCCTGATACTCCTCCTGCTTTTCATCCAGAGCTTCCAGGGTCAGCTCCAGCATGGCCGCTTCCGACTGAAACCCTTCCTTTTCCTCCGGACGGCTTTCCATCCGTTTGCGGAGGTTCTGCAGCTGTTTTGATATGTTGTTCTTCTCTTTCTGGTATGCCCTCACCTGATCCCTGTAGATTCCCTGCGCTTCCCCTATCTTCATAACGCCCCCTGCCTTTCTTCCATTATATCGTCCCGTCCCCGCGAAAGTTAAGCCCGGCGCAGAATTCCCAGCCATCTTTCGGGCAGCTCCTCATTTCCTCAGAACAATCTCCCCCAGCGTCTGGTACAGCTTCTCCACATCCACCGGCTTGGACAGATGCCCGTTCATCCCGCATTCCACAGACTTTTTCAGGTCATCGTCAAAGGCATTGGCGGACATTGCCACAATGGGAATGGTATGGCAGTCCTCCCGCGCCATGGCCCGGATGGCCCGGGTGGCCGCAAGCCCGTCCATCACCGGCATCATGATATCCATCAAAATCACGTCATAGGTTCCGGGCGGCGTATTCTTTATCCGCTCTACTGCCTCTGCGCCGTTATACGCGCAGTCTACGGCAAATCCCCGGTCCTCCAACAGACACTGGGCAATCTCTGCGTTCAGCTCATTGTCCTCCACCACAAGCACACGACATCCCGCAAAGGAAACCTCTTCCTCCCGCACCTCCGTCTCCATATCCTCACCCAGGCGGATGGAAATCACAAACCGGAACGTACTGCCTGCCCCCGGTTCACTTTCAATCTGAATATTGCTTCCCATCAGCTGCACCAGGCGGCTGCTGATGGACAGGCCCAGACCGGTCCCCTGCTGCTTCGACGGATTGGACGAGGCCTGCTCAAAGGAGCGGAACACTCTCTCCTGATCTTCTTTCGCAATCCCAATGCCCGTATCGGATACCGCAAAGGAAACGCTGGCCCATTCCCCAAAGCTTTCAAGCTCTTCTACCGCCAGAGTCACTTTCCCCTCTGCAGGGGTAAACTTCACCGCGTTGCCCAGCAAATTGATAAGCACCTGACTGATCCGCATCCGGTCTGCCAGAAACCAATTGTGAGTGATCCGGATCTCATTTACAAACTCAATTTGCTTTGCCGCTGCCTGAGGCGCGATCAGCTCGCCTATGGTATCCAGCATCTCATGCATATTAAAATTAGACGGCTCCAGCTTCATCTTGCCGCTCTCAATTTTGGACATATCCAGAATATCATTGATCAGTCCCAGCAGATAATTCGACGAAGACTGTATTTTCTGCAGGCAATCCATGATCCGCTCCCTACCCTGATCATGCTGCAGGGCAATTGCGGTCATGCCGATAATGCCGTTCATAGGCGTGCGGATCTCATGGCTCATGCGGGATAAGAACTCGGATTTCGCCTTGCTGGCAATATCATGCTGCTGCTGGTTTAGCTGACTTTCCACCACCCTGCCAAGCTCCGCAAAGTCCTGGTATTGTTCCGAATCCTCCAAAAAATCAGACGAAATGCCCAGAATGCAGATATTTCCCACATAGTTCCCGCTGTCATACATAGGAAGAACGACGCCGAAATCCCCCTCTTCAATGCCCAAAAAGCGCCGTACCACCTCCTTTTTGCTGTCTTCCGAAGAGATATGGCGCACTTCCTTTTGACCAAGCCACTGATAAAAAGCCTCTTTCTCTTCCTCCATGTATTTCCTTACGGTTTCTGCGCAGACATGCCCGTCTCTGTGCCATTGCCCGCTTAAATAATTGGAATTAAAATCTGCCCGAAGTAAAGATACCAGTACTCCCTGGGCCCGGTAAAACCTGCCTATCTTGCGGATCATAAGCATCATTTGGGCCTCAAATCCGCCTCCTTTGCTGAACAGATTCAGCGCAACGGATACCAGTCCCATCTCTTCCCCATAGCCTGCGGAATGGATGTCACGCCCCTGCAGCGCAGGCAGTGCGGTCCGCTTATCCTCCGGAATATCTGCATAAAAAAGATTTGTTATCTTGTCGTCAGAAACAGCAATTCTGCGCGCCAGCTTGGCCCTGCGGATCAACTCCTCCGTATCCTGGCCGGCCACCGCACAGGCAAGCCCTGCATATGTATCCACACCGAAAAGCTCCGATCCGAAGCATGCCGCGATCTGTCCGGACAGTTCTCTTACCAGGCGTCCGGCCTCCTCCTTTGTACTCCCTCCCAGCCACAGGACGAATTCGTCCGTATTCAGCCGGAATATCACAGGCTCCGAACCTGTCTCACACCAGGCTTTTTCGCAGGTGTCTTTTACCAGACCTCCGATCTCCTCCAAAATCATATCCGAAAAAACAATGCCGCATTTGGTGCTGGACTCTTTTATCCCGTCAAAAAACAGATTTACCATAACGCCTTCCGGAAAAGAACTGCGCTGTTGTGATACATATTTCAGTCCGGCATTAAAAATGTACAGTCCGGTCACACTGTCTGTCTCGTTTTCCCGCAGCTTCCTGGCTTCTCTTTCTTTCTGCTCCTGAATATCCCGAATGCTACCCACCAGCTTCCGCTTTTTGCCGTCTGTATCATAAACCGCGTTTCCCGCGACCGCCACCCATTTGTAAGCTCCCTCTTTGGGCCACCTCAGCCGGAACTCCATGAACAGCTTATCCGTAGGCTCCCTCATGGCGGCTATGGTATCCTCACGGTCCATTTCGTAGATATCCTCCGGGTTGATAAAGCTGTCCCCGTATTCTCCGCACTGCCACCGGCCGTTCATGGTTTTATGGTTTACAAGATCCAGCACATGGGTTTCCAAATCATATGAAAAAAAGATATCATTGGAAGATTCCAGGGCAACCCGGTACCGTTCTTTTTCCTCCAGCAGAATATTTTCCGCTTCCTTCTGCCTGTTCGTCAGATCCTTTACCACATCATAGAGAGCGTCAATCTCATAGATGTTAGAGGGTCTGTAGTCCAAAAGCCCTGCGCTTCCCCTGCTGATACAATGCATCAGCTGTCCCACCGGCTTCGTCAAATACCGCACCAGGAAATAAATCCCCAGCACACCGAATCCCAGACCGCAGAAAACTGCCACAAGCATCCAAAGGTAAAGCCGGCGGCTCATTCCGAACAAATCTTCCTCCGTGTCAAGTCCCAGAAGCACCCATTCCGTATGGTCATATGGCACATTGTTGCTGTACAGCTTCAGCGGACAGACGACGACATAGATTCCCTGTCCGTTTTGCTTTGCGGAGCGGACTTTTGCCAGGCTGCTGTATGCCGTTTCCTGCAAAAAGAATGTGTCCCCCGCGGACTTTACCGTATTTGAGAGAAGTCCCTCCCCAAGCAGCGGTCTGTAACTGCCGTCTGCCTCTTTTACGGCCAGCATATATCCAGACTGCCTGGAAGCATTCAGCTCTTCCGCAGGCAAATACCCCCGCAGAACTTTGGCGGAAATCTCCACGCCAAGCACTCCGTAGACCTTACCTTCATACCGAAGCGGCAGCGAGTACGTGATCATCTCATAAGAACCTGCCGCCCCCTTTTCCAGGGAGAAAGGCAGCGACCAATAGCCCAGATCCTTTGTAGCTGCGTCCGCATACTCTCTCCCTGCCCTCCAGGGCTCGTAGAAAGAAAGCTCGGTGCTGTCCATCCCCTCCCCGGCCATATGGAATTTTGTCGTCCAGTTGGTGTCAAGAGGTATATTCCACTGCCTTGAGAGATTCTTGCTGCCCCGCTCCAGAAGCAGGTCAGAATAGTTTGCAGGATTTTTAGCCGGATCGGAATCCCGGACAAAGAACCCTTCATGCTCGCCCGGCTCCGTCCACTCATCCTTTGTAAACAGAAAGAAAATCCCTGTTGTGGAGCTATTGTGAAGCACCGCAAGGCATTCCGGAAAAATCTGTTCCAAAAACTCGTTTTTCTTCTCGGCAGAAGCCAGAAATGCATCCAAATCCATGCTCTCTTTGTCCAAAAACTCCCGGAGAGCCTTTGTCAGGGCCGATTCCTGTTCATAGGCAGCGGCCCACCGCTGATTCATGTCATTTTGCAGGATGACTTTCCTGTTTTCCACTAAACGGCTCATCATACTGCCCGAATATTCCTGCAGCGTCCCGGTGATCCGTTTTGCCACCAAAGTGCCGATGGTAATCATACTCTGTACCAGCATGATAATGATTAAAGGAATCAGAAACATCCTGAATATGGTTGTTTTTTTCCTTTTTAGACGTTTGCTTTCCATGATTATCCCTGCTCGCCAACTGCCGCATTTAATGCGTCGCAAAATGAGGCATACCATTTTTCAAAGGCTTCCTCCGACACATAGGCCGCGCATGCCTCTTCCAAATCCTGCCCTTCTTTTACCGCTTTTTCTACACTTTCCCTGTCCTGTGCAGCCTGATCCGAAATATGGTACTCAAGTATCTTTCTCGCCGCGGAGCCGCTTCGGAAGCTCTTATTTGTGTACAGAGAAATCTGCTCCATTTCCTCAAACACTGAAGTCAGACAGTCATAGGTCTTCGGCGCCACCTCAAGCTGCACATCCCCGATCACCTGATTCAGCTTTTCTACGCTGTTCGCCTCTTTCAGTACCGGAAGATACCCGGCTACACTGCCAAACTGCAGATTTTTGTCCGCCTGGGTAAACCATTTCAAAAACTCCACTGCAGCATATTCATGGCGCTTATCCGACTTGCTGACCACCATACCCGCGCCCTGCTGTACGGCATAGTGCTGTCCGCCCTCAAATATGGGCGCCTGCATTACTATGTACTCAATGCCGTAAGCGCTGTCATCCTGCTCCACCTGATTCGGGAAGTACATGGCGGAAGTGGTAGAACCTGTATAAGCAAGAAGATCCCCAGTCTTGACATCATCGGAGCGGAACGACCCATACGCACCAAAGTATCCTTTTACCATGGGCACATAGTAATTTTCCCACAGCCTGCGCAATTCTTCTTTGGGCACATTCAGCGTCATCTTCTCATTCTCGACCTGGAAAATCTCCACTCCCAGCTGCCGCATTCCGATGATAAAATAGTTCGCCATTGCGTCCCTGCCGTAAAATGCCCGGCCATCCCCGGGAATATCCGGTGTCTGCCCGTCCGTCCATTCATAATAAGCCTTTGCAGTGGCGGCAACTCCCTCTATGGTTGCCAAATCGTCCAAGCCGGCACCCGTGGCCTGGGCAAACGGCTCCCAGTCCGTCTTATTCAGCATCATAATCTCCGTTGATTTTGCCACAGGAAAAATCCGAAGCGTACCGTCTGAGGCAATACAGCCTTCCTCTATGTAAGAATCCACGTACCGCTCCAGTTCTTCCTCGCTGAAATACTCCGACAGATTTGCAAGAGCGCCGGACTGCTCGATTTCATAAGCGGTATCCGCATAGGAAGAAAAGATATCGGGCATGGAGTCCGCCCCGACTTCGCCGTTAATGGAAGCTCTCACCGCCGTCTCCAGGTCAGAGACGGACCCCTGACTATATCCCTCCACATAAATTCCTTTTTCCTTACCCACAGTGTCGTTAAATTCTTCAACCAGCGCGTCAAACGCCGACTGCTGGGACCCGTTGTAATAGTGCCATATAGTCAATGATACCGGATCTTTGGGATCCAACGGGTTGCTGCCGCAACCTGCCAGTCCAAAGACTGCTGCCGCGCATGTGCACATAATTTTTACGGCTTTTTTTGAATGTTTCATATTCTATACCTCCTGCGTGCTCCGGCACGCGTGCCAATCAGTATTTCCTTTCTGTGTTTGCACAAGACAACTGTAGCACACCGTTATCCATATGTCAATGTGCCCTGCCGTTCCCACGCTGGGGTTATATTATTTTTCAGTTCCCCATCTTTCCAACAGCGATTCCAGATACACCGCGATTCCTTCCTCGTCATTGCTGCCGATCACCAGGTCCGCCGCTTCCTTTACTACATCTAAAGCATTTCCCATGGCGATTCCCCTGCCACACAGCCGAAGCATTCCCATATCCGCATAGTCGTCCCCAAAGGCTGTGACTTCCTCTATTCCTATCCCACAGGCGGCACATGCTTTCCTTATGGCCGCTTCCTTGGTGACTTCTTTTCGGGTGAATTTGTACCAGCAGCCATCGGAGAACCGTATGCAGTCGCAGTCGTCCAGCAGTTCCGCCAGCCTCTGAGCCTGGCGGTCATCGAAAATCTCCACGCACATTTTCAGAGCTCTTTGCCCGAAATCCCTGAAATCCGTATAGATGCTTTCGCCCCAACTCCTGTCCTGCTCTTTCGGATCGGTTTTGTAATTCCAATAGTGGGAGTCCACCGTGTCTATGGTTATCTCACAGTCCGTGCCGCATATGGTTCTGGTCGCCGCGATCATCTGCCTCGTCCGCTCCGCTGAGAACTCGGCCTTGTATATGTATTCGCCCCTATGCTTTATCACAGCCCCGCCGCTGGCAATCAGGATGTCGGGGCGCAACTCCTCTATGAACGACACAGCGATTCCCTCTCCCCTGGAAGTGGACACGCCTATCATCATGCCTTTCTCCCTGCACCTGCCCAGGGCCTGCAGCGTCCTCTCCGTTATCCTTTTGTCACTGGAAAGCAATGTACCGTCCAAATCAAACAAAAGCAGTCTGCACCTCTCCATTCTATGCGTCTTTCCTCCTATCACCGATTTTTTCATGCCCTTATTGTACCAGACTGCTGGCGATGTGACAATGGAGTTCATATGATTTTCTTCAAATGGCATTCGCTCAGAAAAGAATCTATAGGAGACTTACGCATCCGAATCTCAGATCTGTTGCGGTATACTGAAAGAACGAAATAGCCGCGCCAGTAAAACATGCCACGAGTCGCGACTGCAGACTGCCTGCAACGCAAAAGCTTACTCCGGAACCGAAATGCCATCCCCGGACAGGTATCCTCTGGACAGGGAACAGGCCCCTTTCACCACATTTCCCGCTTTCTCGTCGATGTTGCCCGTAAAATAGACTACGACCACATCGCCGACCGTGATTTCCTCAAACTCTATATGGCGGCTGATCCGTATATCGTCCAGACAGATTTTGAAAGTCATGGCATCCTTTTCATCCGCGCACAGAATGGCATCATTCACTAAAATATATTCCTCCGTGATTTCGGTGAGCGTACCTGCAAGAGAGAACATGTACGGCTCCGGTTCGGATTCGGTTCCCTTTTCGGCAGCGTAAGAAAAAATCTTTTCCGCGGCTTCCCTGCCGATTTGAAAGATATAGGCATAGTCGAATATATTCGTCCAGACATAACCGTCCTCCGTGACACGAAACACTGCTTTGTAAACGCCTAGGGCCTCGGACGTGGCGGTAAAGCTTAAACTCCTGCCATTTACGATCCAGTTGTCATCCTTTATGAATGCAGCGCTTCTGCATGCAGTCAGCACCTCCCAGATATATGCGTCATCGTCCAGCCTGAAATGGCCTTTTTCTTCATATCCCTCGCACTCTGTAAATTGCTCCAGGGGCAGCGTCTCCTCCAGCGTGTAGTCGTCCAGCACCTCCCCAAAATCTGCCGGAGGCGCGTATCCGTTGTGACGGAATCCAAAAAAGCCTCCGTCCAGCTTTACAGCTACAATCTTGTCTTCAGAAATTCCCGTGATCCGGTACACCTCTGCCGTCATGTGATGCTCCTGACCGGTATAAGTATCGTAGCCAGCCACATCATAACTGCCCAGGATATCCCCGATCCACGAAGCGTCAATGGCTCTTCCCGCATTGAACTCCTCCCCATTCAGGACGAGTGTGGTATACTGCTCGGAAACCGTTTTATATTCCCATGGCCATTCAATGGCCAGTTCGCTTGCCGTTATATTGGTATTCTTGTATTCCCGCAGGATCCCTCCCAGCGAAATCCGCGCAGAATCATCCTTTCGGTCAGCCATCATTCCCCCAAAGGCCAGGAGGGAGACACATGCTGCTGCCGCGCCCCATTTCATCCAGACTGCCCTGTTCTTTTTCGGCTTAACGTTCATCGGCTCAGCGTCCGCCGCCTCCACATAGGCAGCATCCACAAGCTCCATCTTGTCCAAAAGCTCATTTCCTCTCATATGGTGTAGCCCTCCTTTTCCAGATACTCCCGAAGCCGGCCGCGGCATCGAAAGAGTGTGGTCTTCACTTTGCTCTCGGAGATGGCAAAGCGTCCGGCAATGCAGGCAATGGAGTCCAGATACCAGTAACGTCGTATAAAGATATTCCTTTTCTCCTCGCCCAGCGTGCCGAGAAATCCGTTGATTGCTTCGCGAAGCGCCATATCGTCCATGCGGCTCTCCACATCGTCCGGAGCCGGAATACACTGCTCCATCTCCGCGCTGAGTTCACAGAGAAAAGCGCTGCGCTTTAACCGGCTGCGGCTGCGGCAACAGTTCAGAGAAAGATGGCGGGTGATCCGCGCCAGAAAGGCGTACAGATAGCCTCGCGGTTCATGGGGCGGAATCGCGTTCCATGCTTCCATGTAAGTATCGTTTTCGCATTCTTCTGCAGTCTGTGGGTCATTGACAATCCCATAGGCCAAAGAGCGCAGACGGTTCCCGTATTTTTCAGCTGTATGCCGCACGGCCGCCTCGTCGCGGCCCAGGTACAGATCGATGATCTTACTGTCCTCCAAGGCTCTCGCCCCCTTTCTCTTCCTGCCGGAACGCCTCTACCTTATTAAGCACCGTTCCGGGTGGAAAGGTTACCGGGTCTCCGGAATCTTTTTGTCATCAGTGCAAAGAGGGAATACCCGAAGATATCCCTCCCTACATGTTGAATCACGCTACTATAGCCTATACAGAACTATCGTCCACCAAAACAGCGTACTGCTCAGAAATACCCTCGCGCCCTAAAAGGTATGCTTTCATTTCATCTCGGTACCCTCCACAGTGCCCTCCATCTGAATCCGCCTAAACAGGATATCGTATTTATAGGCTTCTTCCTTTAGGTACTCCGGAAGCTCGCGGGCTTCCTGTCTCTCACCCGAACTTTCCGTTTCCCGTGCCTGAAAGAGGCTGTGGTATAGCATAAAAGCCGCCTGTCGGCAGTGTAAAAGAGGGAAACTAACGAGCTACGGACTCCCACGCACTCCCCTGAGAATTAAGGGAAAGCTTAGCCGGAGGAATTGACAGAAATCCTTGCCTGCCATATAATAACAATGATATATAACTTAGTTATACAAAAAAACGAGGAATATTATGCCACCAAAGGGGTCATTGTCAGGAATCCTGTTTGCTGCTTTGATAGCCTTAGTAGCCATTGAAGCACATCAGGACAAGGTGTTGAATGATATTGCCATGCGTGAAAATAATGAATTGGAGAAAAAACATGAAGTCAGATAGAAATTCTTAAAAACATATTGAAATAATTACGTTTTCACCGCATAATCAATATCAGAGGAAGGAGTACAAAATGGCAGGCCGGAGCGTAGCGCTGCGGCATGCTAAAAATCAAATAGAGAGCGAGGAATCACCCATGGCATTAGCACAAGAAAGAATCTATACGATAGATGACATCTACGCCCTGCCTGAGGGCCAGAGGGCGGAGCTGATTGACGGGAAGATATATATGATGGCCCCGCCAAACACCATACACCAGAATCTTGTCAGCGGATTTACCATCACAATCGGAAGCCACATCAAATCAAAAGGCGGAAGCTGCAAAGTGATACCGGCTCCATTCGCTGTCTTCTTAAATAAGGATGACCGGAACTATGTAGAACCCGACATCTCCGTGGTATGCGACAAAAACAAGCTGGATGACAGGGGGTGCAACGGTGCACCGGACTGGGTGATTGAAGTCGTTTCCCCCAGCACCAGCCGGGTCGATTATGGTGTTAAGCTTTTTAAGTATCGGTCTGCAGGTGTTCGTGAATATTGGATTGTGAACCCCATGAAAAAGACCGTTACAGTATTCGACATGGAAAAAGAAGAAAAATCAAACCAATACGATTTTGATGATACCATTTCCTCCTGCATTTACGAAGACCTGAAAATCAATATCACCAGCTTGCTTTCATAAGAAAGCTATTGCAACGTTGCAACTGCTGCACAAACTCAGGCGTTATTTTGCCAGCGAGATGTCAGCCCTGGGAGTGCCGGAAGCTGATATCTTAAAGATGGGGGGATGGGAGACGGATCATGTCATGAAGTCCGTGTACAGGCATTCGATGATGGAGAAAGAGGAGAAATCCAAGAGGGAGGCTGCGGAACAAAAAAGCCGCAAACCCTTGATTTCCCTGAAAAAATCTTGGATTTGCGGCTTTCATTTGACAATCGGGGTGACAGGATTCGAACCTGCGACTTCCTGGTCCCAAACCAGGCGCTCTAGCCAAGCTGAGCCACACCCCGATAGAATACGGATCCCTTGGCTCTTTCGAAAGCCGGAATCCTGTGTTCGTTTTATTATATCCCACCCGCTCCCCCACTGTCAAGAGCTTTACAGATATTCAATGGCAAAATCCGCCTTTTTCCCCTCCACCTCCATGACAATATAGGAAGGTCTACGTCCCTCCTGCCTGGGATAGGACAGGCTTCCCGGGTTCACGGCGATGACGCCGTCCTTTTTGTCCACCACCGGCTTATGGGTATGGCCATATATCACGATATCCATCCCCCTGACCGCCGCCTCTCTCTTTATTCTCTCGCGGCCCATGGACACATAGTAATTATGTCCGTGAGTCACCCATACCCGAAAGGAACCCAGCCTCAATTCCAGCTCTTTGGGCAGATAGGAAAAGAAGTCGTTGTTCCCCAGCACAATCTGCACCGGGCAGTCTGCAGCTTCGGACAAGGCATATTCGCTGCCTTCCGCATCGCCGCAGTGGATCACCAGCTGCGGCTTCACCAGTTCCAGAGCTTTAAAATAGTTCTCGTTTTTTCTGTGGGTATCACTGACGATCAGCACTCTCATAGCTTCTTCAGCTCCTCTTTCATCAGCCGAAGCGCTTTTCCCCTGTGGCTCACCAGGTTCTTCTCCTCTTCCGTAAGCTCCGCCGTGGTCTTTCCAAACTCCGGCACATAGAAAATAGGATCATATCCAAAGCCATTGGTTCCTTTTTCCTCGTAGTCGATGCGTCCCTCTATGGTGGCCCGTACAGCCCGCTCTCTGCCGTCCGGCAGCACGGCCGCAATGGCGCAGACAAATCTGGCCGTGCGCTGCTCATCCGGCACTCCCTGGAGCCGCCTGATCAGATCCGCATTCTTGATGCGGTAGGAAGTATCCTCCCCCAGATACCTGGCGGAATAGATTCCCGGATCCTTTCCCAGATAGTCGATTTCCAGCCCGGAGTCGTCCGCCAGCACCAGCTCTCCCGGCGCCTCTTTCGCCACCGCTCTGGCCTTGATCAACGCGTTTTCCTCATAAGACTTTCCGTTCTCCTTTATGTCCGGCTGGATGCCGGCCTCTTTCATGGAAAGAATCTCCGGATATGTATCGGCCAGAATGTCCCTGATTTCCCGCATCTTCCCTTCATTTCCCGTGGCAAATATCAATCGTTCCATTTTATCCTCTTATCCTTAACTAATTATTTCTCAAAAATTTCCCCGAAAATATCCGCTGTCCGAATCCGTCTCCGCATCTTTCCCGCTTTGAACGGCATTTTCGCTATTCCCCCGGTTCCATGTCCGCTTCCCGGGCTTTCATTCCACCAGGTTCTCCAGCGCCTGACCATGCATCACCTTTCGGACTCCCGCTGCGCTTTCGGCCTGGGAGGCTTTGGCCCCAGGAACTGATAATAATAAGTCTTCATCATGCCGTTATAGATTTTGCGGTTCTTATCCGCCTTGCGCCCTATGTACTGCTGTGCATGCTCGTAAGCGGATATCAGGTACATGCTCCAGGTATCCAGCAGGGCGAACCGCTCCCCGATGGTCCGGTACAGGGCAGGCAGCTCCTCCTTTTCATGGAGCCTCTCTCCATAGGGCGGATTCATGATCAGGAATCCGTATTTCTTCGGATGACTTAGCCGGGCCACATCCCGCCGCTGAAAATGTATCAGCTTCTCCACACCGGCCCGTCTGGCATTGTCTCTGGCGATCTCCACCATATGCTCGTCAATGTCATATCCCTGAATGTCAGTCTGTATGTCCAGGTTCACCAGATCCTCAGCCTCCTTTTGGGCATCCTGCCACAGGCCTTTACTGACTACATAGGGCCAGTCCTCCGCCGTAAAATCCCGGTCCATCCCAGGCGCTATATTGGCTGCCATCATGGCTGCCTCAATGGGAATCGTTCCGCTGCCGCAGAAAGGATCCACCAGGATCCGCTGGCCGTTCCAGGGTGTCAGCATGATCAAGCCCGCCGCCAGATTCTCCGCAATGGGCGCCTGGGCCACCAGCTTGCGGTATCCTCTCTTGTGCAGGGACACTCCAGTGCTGTCCAGGCCCACCGTAACCTGGTCTTTCATCAGAAATACTCTGACAGGGAACCGGGCGCCGTCCTCCCGGAACCAGTTCACATGATAGATTCCCTTTAGACGTTCTACCATGGCTTTTTTAATAACAGACTGGATGTCCGAGGGACTGAACAGCTTCGATTTGACGCTGGCCGCTTTGGTCACCCAGAATTTCCCATCCTCCGGTATGTAGTCCTCCCAGGGAAGCGCCCTGGTCCCCTCGAACAGCTCTTCGAAGTTCTCCGCATGGAAACTGCCCACTTTGATCAGCACCCGCTCTGCCGTCCGCAGAAAAATGTTGGCCCTGCAAAGCGCCTCCTCGTCTCCCAAAAAAGTAACCCTGCCGTCCACCACTTCCAGGATATCATATCCCAGGTCGTGGATTTCCTGCTTCAGCACTGCTTCCATACCGAAATGGCAGGGAACGATCAACTCATATTTGCGCATGTCTCCCCTCATTCCGCGCCCTGCGCGGCTTTCGTCCGATACTTTGTCGTCTATGTAAATAGGGGCACTGTACAGTGCAGTGTCCCTATCGCCGAAAAGGACTTAGTAGTTGTTGTCCTGGCTGTTCTGGTTCTTGCTCTGATTGTTGCTCTGGTTCTTGCTCTGGTTGTTGTTCTGATTCTTGCTCTGATTGTTGTTCTGGTTCTGATTCTGGCTGTTCTTGCAGTTCTCAGAATTGTTCGCATTGTTGTACTTATTGTTGTCCATTTTCTTTCCTCACATCCTGCCGCCCTTTGCGGCGTTTCTGCCGGAACCTGCCTTTATACTGGGCTTCCGGGAAGCGTGATCTCGCGGTTCCGGGAAACGTTTGTTTTCTGGCGGCTCCGTATTTTCAGTTACAGCAGTAGTATGAGAGGATTTCCAGAAAAATATGCATAACAATTCGATAATTTTTTAATTCACCCAGTCACGGAATACTTTTACCAGAAACAGTACCCCCAAAATAGGCAGCAATATAGGCAATAGAGCCGTGATGACGGAGAATATGGCGCTCAGTATCAGGACCACCACCAGAAGCGCCAGTATCAGCCACACCCACAGAGGTATTTTCCCAAACAGGCTGACTCGTCCATGTCCAAACGGCCCCTGGCGCCGGTTTCTCTCCTCCGCTTCCCTGTCGGACCATCCGCCGTCTTCCCCATATTCCGCGTACTGCCCGGCCTGTCTGCTCCGCGAACCGCTTTCTCCATATCCGGATGTGCCGCCTCCGGCCGCCGCGATGGTACGGGCAATGAGCCTGGGGTCGCCCAGCTCCGAAAGCACTTCCTGCTCGTCCCGCCCCTTGCGGATCTCGGTATTGATGTAATCCTCATAGTAATCCAGGTTCTCTGCCAGCTGTACTGAGGTGATTTTGCCGCTCAGCGCCAGCCGCAGCGACTCTAAAAATTCTCTCTTCGTCATATGACTACCATTTCTTTCCGGGGCGGATGTTTTCGATACCGGCAAAAGCCCCGCTCCCTGCATACCACAGGCCTTTCCTCATACGTGAGCTCAGGCGCGCTGCCCTCCGGGTCCGGGCTTTGCTCTGCTGTTCCGTCTCCGCTCCTATGTTTCCACCGGCTTATGATATTATACTTTCTTTATTATATAAAATCAATCCTTCCGCAGCGGCTTTTTTCAAAAGAATCACAGTATAGTATCACAGCAAAATAATAAAGTTTCCTCCTAATCTGCCACCGGGATTTGGACACAAAAAATGCGCATACATACTCAAAATGTACATATACGCATCCATTAACGTGCGTTAGAGGATTCGAACCCCCGACCTTTTGGTCCGTAGCCAAACGCTCTATCCAGCTGAGCTAAACGCACAAAACCGCTGCCCTCAGTATTGCCTGCAACACAATTTATAATACCCTTTTCCATCAAAAAAGTCAAGTCCTAATTTTCAACTTTTTGTGTGAAATTTTTAATTTTCACCGAAATCATATTTTTTTCTCTTCTTTTATTGCTTTTTACAAAATCTTTTTATATACTGGTACTGTATTTTTTAAGACTTTCCGGCCGGAAAGTCTTTTCAAAGGAGGACTATTTTGAAACATTATACCCAGAAATATATCCCGGAGCTGCACTCATCCCTGACGCCCATGGCGGAAATAGAGGGGTTTCCGGTGCGCCCGGGACTTTTTGATGTGCATGGGGCCATGCTGCTCTCCGTAGGTGTGAATTTCACTGTTCACACCCACCACGGAACCTCCTGCGCCCTGCTGCTCTTTCACAGAAACGAGACCTCCCCTTACGCCCGGCTTCCTTTCCCCCAAGCCTATAAGATCGGCGATGTCTATTCCATGATCGTATTCGGGCTGGATATCGAGGATTTCGAGTATGCCTATCAGGTGGACGGTCCTTATGAGCCCAAACAGGGGCTTCTTTTTAACAGGGATTCCATTCTCCTGGATCCCTATGCCCGTTATGTGACCGGACAGAGGATATGGGGCGACCGGAAATCGGGGTGTTATCACGCACGCGTGGTCAATGATTCTTTCGACTGGGGCGATATGCCGCAGTCAAACCGTACCATGAGCGATCTTGTGATCTATGAACTGCATGTGAGAGGATTCACCTATCATCCGTCCTCGGGTGTGTCCCACCCCGGTACTTTTGCGGGGCTCATGGAGAAAATTCCCTATCTGAAAGAGCTGGGAATCAATGCGGTGGAGCTAATGCCTGTCTTCGAGTTCGACGAAGCCATCAGTTCCAGGGAAGTGGACGGCAAGGTCCTCCTGGACTATTGGGGATACAATACGGTAGGTTTCTTTGCCCCCAATACCAATTACATCGCCGACAACAACCCGGGCCGGGAGGGCACGGAGCTTAAGCTGCTCATTAAAGCCCTGCACGCCAACGGCATCGAGGTCATTTTAGACGTGGTATTTAACCACACCGCGGAGGGAAATGAAAAGGGGCCCGTTTTCTGCTTCAAGGGCTTCGACAACAAGGTCTACTATATGCTGACTCCAAACGGCAACTATTATAATTTCAGCGGCTGCGGCAATACTTTAAACTGTAACAATCCAATCGTCCGTCAGCTGATTCTGGAATGTCTGCGGTATTGGACCGTGAGCTACCGTATCGACGGCTTCCGCTTTGACCTGGCCAGTATTCTGGGCCGCAACGAAGACGGCTCGCCACTGAACAACCCGCCGCTTTTAGAGCTTCTGGCCACGGATCCGATTCTGCGCAATGTAAAGCTCATTGCGGAGGCCTGGGATGCCGGCGGCCTGTATCAGGTGGGAAAATTCCCCGCCAGCAAACGCTGGGCAGAGTGGAACGGCCGCTACCGGGATTCCCTGCGTTCCTTTTTAAAGGGGGACTGCTGGCACTCCTGGGAAGCCTCCTGGAGCATATCAGGCTCCGGCGACCTCTACGGCGGCTTTTATGACGACAACAACAACAATTACGCCGGCTATAATTCCTGCGTGAATTTCCTCACCTGCCATGACGGCTTCACGCTGTACGACCTCTATTCCTACAATGAGAAACACAACGAAGGGAACGGCTGGGAGAATACGGACGGCACAGACGACAACCGAAGCTGGAACTGCGGCATAGAGGGCGACACGGACGACCCGGCAATCCTGGACCTGCGTTTCCGGATGATCCGCAACGCCTGCGCTGTCCTTATGTGCAGCCGGGGGACTCCTATGTTCCTGGCCGGGGATGAATTCGGCAATACCCAGTACGGCAACAACAACGCTTACTGTCAGGATAATGAGATTTCCTGGCTGGACTGGACATTGCTTGAAAAAAACAGGGAACTGTTTGAATTCTTTAAATTCATGATCGCCTACAGACGCAAGCACCCTGTCATACGCAAGATGCTTCCGGAGGCTGTCTGCGGCATGGAACCTCTCTGCACCCACAATGTCAATGCCGAAGAGGAGTATATACCCACTGATGCCATGACATTCGCCATTAGCTTTGCAGGCTACAATCCCACGACCGGCGCGGATGATCTGGTGTATGTGGCAGTGAATACCTATTGGGAAGATGTGCGGATCACGCTTCCCGTGCTGCATCCCAGTCAGACCTGGTTCTTAAGCGTAAACACATGGGGAGACGAACATCGCCGCTATTTTTATCCTGAGGGACAGGAGGTAAAGATTGCCCATGAATTCATTATGCGCCCCCGCTCCGTTGCCGTGTTCACAGGCCGTGAAAAGGACGTTGTATTTCATCAGGGCTAAGGTAAAAATTTTCTAATCATTTTTTATTCTATGTAGATTTTATATGTAGATTTTCTATGTAGATTTTACGATTTCTGTGCTATACTGTAGCAGGAGTTACTATCCACCCGGCGCCGAGAACAGGAATTCCGGCAGGACGGCCGGGAAAAGGAGGATTATCATATATGCTGGAATTAAGAAATTTATGCTTTCAGGTATCCGACGATACAGACACCCATATGGAAGACGAGCATTCCAGGGAAATCATCAGAAATGTGAATCTGACTTTTGAAGATCACGCTTTCATCGCCATCACCGGACCCAACGGCGGCGGAAAATCTACCCTGGCAAAGCTGATCATGGGAATCGAACGGCCCACCTCCGGCCAGATTCTCTATAATGGTACGGACATCACCGGACTGAACATTACAGAACGGGCAAAGCTTGGGATCAGTTTTGCCTTTCAGCAGCCTGTGCGGTTCAAGGGCATCAAGGTCCGGGATCTGATTCAGCTGGCGGCCGGAGACAAGGAAGAGGGGCATTCCAGGATAAAGTTCAACAGTATCTGCGATTATCTGTCAAAAGTAGGCCTGTGCGCAAGGGATTATGTAAACCGCGATATCGACAACAGCCTCTCCGGCGGGGAACTGAAGCGGATTGAGATCGCCACAATCATTGCCCGCAACACACCCCTGTCCGTGTTCGATGAGCCGGAGGCAGGGATCGATCTGTGGAGCTTCAACAATCTGATACAGGTCTTTGAAGAAATGCACCGTGAAAGCCGCAATTCCCTTATCATCATCTCCCATCAGGAACGTATCCTGAACATTGCGGACGAGATCGTGGTATTGGCTGAGGGAACGGTACAGGACAGAGGACGGCGGGGAGATATTCTGCCGGAATTGCTCAAGGGCACGGAGGGCTGCAAATTCTACCGGCAGCCTGCCTCCGCACCGGTTTCGTAAGAGCGGAAAAAGCATTCCGATGGCAATATCGGCAGCCATGGATATATGAAATATGCTATGATAAATAATATCCGGCCTCGTCAGAGGCCTTGAAAAGAAATGAGGAATTCTAATTCTATGGACGAGATACAAAAAAACTTGTTAGAGCAGGTGGCAGGGCTCCATGAGATGCCTGCCGGCGCCTACAACATCCGCGCCAACGGAGCAAGTGTGGAGCGTTCCACCACCGCTCATATCGACATCGTGACAAAGACAGACAAACAGGGCATTGATATCGTCATCAAGCCCGGTACCAAAAAAGAGAGCGTACACATCCCGGTCGTCCTTAGCCAAAGCGGATTGACCGAGATGGTCTATAATGATTTCTATGTAGGAGACGACTGCGATGTAACCATTGTGGCCGGCTGCGGCATCCACAACAGCGGCGACAGCGACAGCCGCCACGACGGCCTCCACAGCTTTTACATAGGAAAGAACTCCCATGTAAAATATGTGGAAAAGCATTACGGCAGCGGAGACGGACAGGGCAGCCGCATTATGAACCCCGAGACAAAAGTGGAGGTGGGCGAGAACAGCTTCATGGAAATGGAGACGGTACAGATCAAGGGCGTGGACTCCACCAAGCGCTTCACCGGCGCAAAACTGGCAAAAGGCGCAAAAATCGTCGTCACGGAAAAGCTTATGACCCATGGCCGCCAGGTAGCCGAGACTTCTTTCCAGGTGGATTTGGAGGGCGAGGGCTCCAGCGCCAACATCATCTCCCGCTCCGTGGCAAGAGATGATTCGCGCCAGGTTTTCTATTCCAGGATAAACGGCAGCAATCGCTGCACGGGCCACTCCGAATGCGACGGCATCATCATGGACAGAGCCCATATCAGCGCCATTCCGGAGATCACTGCCTCCCATCTGGACGCAGAGCTGATCCACGAGGCGGCCATCGGCAAGATTGCCGGAGACCAGATCACCAAGCTCATGACCCTGGGGCTTACGGAAGCCGAAGCCGAGGCCCAGATTGTGAACGGATTCCTGAAATAGCGCAATAAATAAGAGCATAAATAAAATGCCTCCGGGTAATGATAGTAGCAATGTAACCTTTACTACTATATCAGATACCCGGAGGATTTTTTATGCAGGATATGACATCAAACGCTACCCCCCATACCCCGTCCCGGCTTTACCGGACCATGGACGGCTGTCAGGCCGCGGCCCATGTGGCCTATGCTTACAGCGAGGCCGCGGCCATCTACCCCATCACTCCCTCCTCCCCTATGGCGGAGTTTGTGGACGAATGGGCCGGACAGGGCAGAAAAAACATCTACGGACACAACATGGTAATCTCCCAGATGCAGTCCGAGGCCGGCGCGGCTTCAGCCGTCCACGGCGCGCTTCTGGCCGGTTCCCTGGCCACTACTTTCACCGCTTCCCAGGGACTGCTGCTCATGCTGCCCGGTCTCTACCGCATGGCAGGGGAGCTGCTGCCCGGCGTCATCCATGTGGCCGCCAGAACCATCGCCACCCATGCCCTGTCCATCTTCGGCGACCATTCCGACATCTATGCCTGCCGACAGACCGGCGTGGCCATTTTCTCCGAGAGCAGCGTGCAGGAAGTTATGGACCTGTCTCCCGCAGCCCATCTGGCGGCTCTGGAGGGAAGAATCCCTTTTCTGAACTTCTTTGACGGCTTCCGCACCTCCCATGAGCTGCACAAGATACAGGTCTGGGATTACAGCGACTTAAAAGAAATGCTGTTCGGTGAGGCCGGGGCATACGGCCCGGAGGGAAATGACCAACTGCCGGAATCCCTGGTCAGCTTCCGCAGGCGCTCCCTGCACCCGCATAACGGAAAAGTGTATGGTTCTGCCCAGAATCCCGATATCTTTTTCCAGACCAGAGAAGCGTCCAATCCTTTCTATCAGGCCCTGCCCGGAATCGTGGAACAGCAGCTGGAGAAGATCAATAAAAGGCTGGGCACGGACTACGGCCTGTTCGACTACTACGGCTCCCCGGAGGCGGAGCATGTCCTCATCGCCATGGGCAGCATCTGCGAGACCATAAAGGAATACATCGACAGCGTACCGGAGAAAAGGTACGGCCTGATTAATGTACATCTCTATCGGCCTTTCAGCAGCCGCCATCTGGCGGAAAAGCTGCCGGAAAGCGTGCGCAGGATCACGGTGCTGGACCGCACCAGGGAGCCGGGATCTGCCGGGGAGCCGCTGTATCTGGATGTGGTGGCAGCGCTGGTTCGGCAGGGGATTTTGGTATCGGGTGCGGCAGTTCCTGCCCCGGATTCTCCGGCCTCCGACACGGCCCGGGCGGTTCCGAATCCGGTTTCCGGCATGGCTTCCCCGACAGCACACAGAATGGGGCATGGCCGCAGTCCCGTCAGAATCTTCTCCGGCCGCTACGGTTTAAGCTCCAAGGACACCACTCCTGCCCAGGTGGCGGCGGTCTTCGAAAACCGCGCCAAGCCCTTTTTTACCGTAGGCATCACGGACGATGTGACCCATCTGTCCCTGGATGTCGCCCCCATCCATGACACCGCCAGCCGGGACATCGTCTCCTGCAAGTTCTGGGGTCTGGGCGGGGACGGCACGGTCAGCGCCACCAAGAACGCCATCAAGATCATCGGCAACCACACGGACATGACTGCCCAGGGGTATTTTGAATACGACTCCAAAAAATCCAGGGGCCTGACCATCTCCCACCTGCGCTTCGGGAAAAGTCCCATCCGCAGCGCCTACCTGATACACAAGGCCGACTTCGTAGCCTGCCACAACCCTGTGTACCTGCACAAATATGACATGGTACAGGAGCTGAAAGACGGCGGCTCTTTCCTGCTGAACTTCCGCTTTCCGGAGCGGCCGGCAGGTGCCTCGGCTTCTTCTGCCCCAAACACTGCCCTGGCAGCGGAACTGGAAGCTTTCCTGCCCGACGCCATGAAAGCACATATGGCAGCCCATGCCATACGGCTCTATGTCATAGACGCCCTTGGCATCGGCAAGGAAATCGGTCTGAACAATAAAATCAGCACCATTCTCCAGGCGGCCTTTTTCGCCGTATCAGGTCTCCTGGCGCCGGAGGACGCAAAGAAACGGATGTTTGAAGCCGCGGAGAAAAGCTATGGAAAAAGCGGCGGCAAAATCCTGGAGATGAATAAGCTGGCAATCCACAGAGGTTTTCAGGAGGTCAGGCAGATTCCGGTTCCTGACAGCTGGATCGGATGCGGCGGCGGTTCCGTCTCCTCCAACGGGGCCAGTTCGAATACCGCGGATAATCCAGGCTCCCGAAATCGCGCCTGCCCTTCTTGTGCGGCTTCCTCACAGACCGCCCTGGACAATGCACCGCTTCCCGACCGCCGGCCAATGATGGATTTCGTCAGGAATATCCAGCAGCCTGTCACCGACCAGCGGGGCAACGACCTGCCCGTATCCGCTTTCCTGCCCTATGCGGACGGGTATACGCCCCCCGGCAGCACCGCCCACGAAAGGAGGGCCGTGGCCACGGAGATTCCGGTGTGGAAGCCGGAAAACTGTATCCAGTGTGCCCGCTGCTCCTTTGTCTGCCCCCATGCGGTCATCCGGCCCGCGGCTTTGACAGAAGACTTGCTGGCCCAGGCGCCGGAGGGCATGAAGACCGTCCCCATGATGGGGATGGACGGCCGCTCTTTCGCCATCACTATCTCCCGGGTGGACTGCACCGGCTGCGGCACCTGCGCCGCCGTCTGCCCCGGCAAGCGGAAGCGCCCGGATGCGGAACCCGAAAAGGCTCTGGAAATGGTACCGGTAAACAAACTCTCCGAAGAGGATTCCTCCCGTTGCCAACAGGTCTTCGATTACTGCAAGCCCCTGCTCCCCTGCCCGGAGGTCACGGAGAAATTCCCCGTGAACACGCTTAAGGGCAGCCAGTTCCTGCGGCCCCTGATGGAGTTCTCCGGAGCCTGCGCAGGCTGCGGGGAGACCGCCTATGTCAAGCTCCTGACCCAGCTCTTCGGCCCCCGAATGTATATTGCCAATGCCACGGGCTGCAGTTCCATCTGGGGCAATTCCGCGCCCTCCTGCGCGTATGCCCTGGACGGGGACGGCAGAGGCCCCGCCTGGTCCAACTCCCTGTTCGAGGACGCCGCGGAATTCGGCTACGGCATGCTGATGGCACAGGAGGTGCTGGCGAAACGCGGCGAAGACGTACCCTGCTGCGGAGCGGATCACCAGACCGCGGAGGCCGTCGGGCACGGCGCAAAACACCGGGCCACAGCCCCCCATGCCCAAGGCGCTGATCAGATCGCGGAAACGCCAGACAGCCGGCACGGCGGCACGGCGGCCCCGGATACCATACAATGGGTCATCGGCGGCGACGGCTGGGCCTACGACATCGGCTTCGGCGGCCTGGATCACGTCCTGGCCAGCGGTAAAAATATCAACATCCTCGTGTTGGACACGGAGGTGTACTCCAACACCGGCGGCCAGGCCTCCAAAGCCACTCCTACCGGCTCCACCGCCAGGTTCGTCACCGGCGGCAAACAGACCCGGAAGAAAGACCTGGCCTCCATGGCCATGACCTATGGCAATGTATACGTGGCGCAGATTGCCATGGGAGCCGACTTCAGCCAGACCGTCCGCGCATTCACGGAGGCTGCGGCCTACCCTGGCCCGGCCCTGATCATCGCCTACGCCACCTGTATCGCCCATGGCATCCGGGCGGGACTGGGTTCCACGCCCCACGAGGCGAAAAAAGCCGTGGACGCAGGCTATTACCATCTCTTCCGCTTCAATCCGGCTCTGAAAGAACAGGGGAAAAATCCCTTTACGCTGGACAGCGGGGAGCCGTCTCTTGATTACGAGGAGTTTCTGAACGGGGAAATCCGCTACGACGCCCTGCGCCGCTACCATCCCGAACAAGCGAAAGTCCTCTTCCAAAAGGCTCAGGTTCAGGCAAGAGAGCGCTACCGCTACCTGAAGAGACTGGAAGCCCTCTATGCGCCGGAGGCAGACTGACTTCTCTGCGGCGGCAGGTTCCTTTTCTGCCGCCGTCACACCGCAGCGGACCGTTCTCCCCATGTAAGCTATTCATCCACCTTATCCAAGTCTGCGCAGTTTCCGGGCTTCCTTTGCCGTTTCTGATGCCGGTTTTCGCAAAAAGGCCCATCCCCATACGCCCGAAAGCATATGGACATGAGCCCTTTTCTTCTTCCGCTTTTTTACTAAACCGCCTCCTGGGGCAGCACGCCCTCTTTCTGATATTTACTCCACAGGCCGTGGAACTTAAATGTATAAGCCACGGCCCAGGCGCCGGCCAAAGGAATCAGCCATCCCTGAATCTGCCCTGCCGTTATGGCTACAATAGCCATATTGTAGATGCCGTAACACAAAGTAAGGATGGCGCACACTCTGCTCTTCCCCAGCTGAAGCCACAGCCCCAGCGCCAGAAGCAGAATCCCGTCTATGACAGAAGCCATGAGTATATCCTGCAGTAATACGCTCGCCATAAGTGTCATACCCGCCGCGAAATACAGTACAATGGCGCAGCCTCTGATATTGCCTCTGCAGGCTTTCATACCGGGCAGCTTGTAGAATTCCTTTTTTGTCAGCTTACCGCCCTCCGATTTCTGCCTCACCACGTCCGCCGAGGACAATACCCTCCCGCATGAGGGGCAAAGTAACGCTCCCTCCGGCAATTCCGTCCCACATGCAATACATTTCATCTTGATCTCTCCTCCTTGAGTCTCATTTTTATGATCCCAGGCGGTCAATTTCTTAGATTCCCGCCGAGAAAAACGCCACACCGATGGCCCCGGGGCCTACATGGGTCCCGATGGTCCCCCCTACGCTGGAGGTTTCCAGCGCGTCCACGGAGGACTTCCAAAAGGCCTCATGATCCGCAATATACTTTTTCAGCATGGAATCGTCAAGCCCTGTATAGCCCAGGAAGAACGGCTTCTCAAAGTCGATTCCCCCTGTTTTGGTAATCTGCTCCGCAAGCAGGTTATTGCCCTGCCTGGATCCCCTGGCTTTCCCCAGTATGGCCACCTCTCCGCCCTGAATGGCGATCACGGGCTTGATGGAAAGCAGGTTTCCCGCCATGGCCGCCGCCTTGGAGATACGGCCCCCCTTTTTCAGATATTCCAGCGTATCTAACAGCGCTACCAGCCGTATTCTGCCTTTGTCCGCATTCAGCCGCTGCGTGACCTCCTCAAACGAGAGGCCGGCATCTTTGAGCCTCAGCGCATACTCTACCAGGGCATGCTGCCCAAGGCTTGCATTCTCGCTGTCCACTACACGCACCTTATCCCCGAATTTTTCCGCCGCTATACATGCGCTTTGCCATGTGCCCGACAGCTTTGAAGACAATGTGACCGCAATTACCTGATGGCCCGCCTCCACAGCCTCCCGAAAAGCTTCCTCAAAGGCAAACGGAGACACCTGGCTGGTGACAGGAAGCGCATCGCATTCTATCAGCTTTTCATAGAACATCTCATGGGTCAGCGTAATGCCGTCCTGAAACTCCTCCTCGCCAAAGGTGATGCTCACCGGCAGAATCACCAGATCCTCCCTCTTATTATCCACGATGTCCGACGCGGAATCCGTAATGATCTTGATCATAAACCCCCCTTTTGATAACTGTTTTTCGTTTTCTATGTAGACAAAAATGGGGCCTATAGGGCTCGAACCTATGACCCTCTGCTTGTAAGGCAGATGCTCTCCCAGCTGAGCTAAGACCCCTTTACACACCAATACGATGTGCCGCTTGAATAAAACACACCGTATCACTGTCCCTATATAAAGAAATACAAACGACCCAGATCGGACTCGAACCGACGACCTCCGCCGTGACAGGGCGGCGCTCTAACCAACTGAGCCACTGGGCCTTATTCTATAGCAAAATCTAAGTTTGTATGCGGTATCATCGTTCTTTAGGCGGAACAATGATTGCGAGTACATTCCGATACACTGAAAAACAGAATCCTTTCAGTGGGTTCGGAACTTCGCTCCGTAATGGACCTTCGGGGACTCGAACCCAGGACCGACCGGTTATGAGCCGGTTGCTCTAACCAACTGAGCTAAAGGTCCGCATACCCTTTCGGGAATGAAAATTTATATGAATCTCAATGACTCCAACGGGAATCGAACCCGTGTTACCGCCGTGAAAGGGCGATGTCTTAACCGCTTGACCATGGAGCCGTAATAGCCATGCCTCTCCGGCTGTGCTCTGCAATTCCGAACCGCCTCTGCATGACGGCCTGACATTTATAATATCATAGTCGTCCTTATTTGACAAGAGGGATTTTAAAGTTTTTTACAAATTTGGGTGGAAAGTGGAGAATTTGGGCGGGGTGAAAGCCCCGCCCGGAAATCAGTCGGCGTTTGTCTTCAGGAACTCCAGAGCCTGTTCCCGCATCTTGGCATACACGGTCTCCGCCCCTGCCGCAGTCATCTTCTCTTTCAGCTTTGCGATATCGCCGGCAGGGTCGTCCGTAAAGCCCAGACCCAGCAGCTTGTAGTCCGAGTTAAAGATTTCCGTGATGGCGGCAATCTCATTTTTCACTTCAGAGTCGTCGAATACGAATGTCTGGTAGCGTCTGCTGCGCGCATTCTCTTTCCATACAGCGTTCAGCTCTTCCAGCCCGGGTATGCCGCCTTCCACCACGCGCCAGATGGCGTCGTTGCGCACGCCCCAGTTGCAGTTTCCGTCATAGGCATAATTGGAGCTGTCAGGCAGAGAAACCAGCGCATTGTCCCCCGAAGCCTCCCAGTGCTTTCCCTCTATTCCATAGCAGAACAGATTGTTGATCTCCACATCGTTGCGCAGAAAGTCAAGAGCCATAAGCGCGCGCTCCGGATGTTTGGATTTGGAGAAAATGCTCATGCCGTTGGCCAGATAGGAATTCAGCACAGGCGGCACGCCCTCCTGGGCATCGAATACGCGCACGTCCCATTCCGGATGCTCAGCCGACATCTGGGCATAGAGACTCTTTGCCGTGTTTGCGTTGCACAGCGCCAATGCAGACTTTCCCGCCTGGAAGCTCTCTGTGTTGTTCTGGGTATTTACCACCGCGTTCTTGCTCCAGAATCCCCGGTCTCTCCAGTCTTTCAGACGCTCGATGACGCCCTGGAACAGAGCCTGGTCATAATTTCCCTTTACTTCAGCATTGTCGTCAAGTTCGCTTACGCTGCCCATTAACTGCCAGTTGCCGATGCCGGCTACCTTTTCCTCGGACTCCCAGTTGGCCTTTTCCCACATACGGTCAAAGACGAACAGCTTATCGTAATCGGAACCCACATCCAAAGGGATCAGGGTAGGCTCATTTGCCACGATGGCGTCCATATATGCCTGGGCCTCGTCCAGAGAGGCAACGGATTTGATTTCGTATTTGTCCATCAGATCGCCTCTTGCCATATACACATAGGAAGTGATCTCCTTGTAGTTCATGGGCAGCATGTACACCTGCCCGTTTACCTTTGCCTGCTCCCATGCTTCCGGGTACATGGTCTGAGCCGTCATGGGCGCGTAGGTGTCCAGCGCTTCTTGGGTGATCTCCCAGAAGCCCTGTTTGGTGGCCTGCGCATTGTAGAAGCACCAGTCAGCCGTGTAGATGATGTCCCAGTCTTCGCCGGAGGCAAAGATCAGGGGGTATTTCTGTTCGTACTCGCCCCAGCTCATGAATTTCACTTCAATGGTGGCGTTGATTTCCGCTTTCAGCTTTTCGTTGATCTTTGCAAATACTTCATCATTGTCCGCGGGGCGGTCTCCGATGAGATACATGACCAAGGTCACTTCCTCAGATGTGTCAGGGACGCCCGCTTCCGCCTGGGACCCGGCTGCCGATTCGGATTCCTGGGCCGTGTCGGATTCCTGTGCATCTGATTCCTGTGCCGCGGATCCGGCGGAAGACTCCGGCGTATCCGATACCTTTGAGTCCGCAGGTTTGCTGCCGCACCCGCCCAGCATGCTGATCCCAAGCAGCAATGCCAGAAGCAGGCCGGTGATTCTCGTTCTCTTTCTCATAAACAGTTCCTCCTTTTTCAGGTTTAAAAAAATGTGGTTTTCGTATAAAAAAGTCTTGCGAACTTTTTATCGACTGTCAGCCTTTTACGGCTCCGATGGTAACGCCTTTTACAAAGTATTTCTGCAAAAAAGGGTACAGCAATATGATGGGTCCTGTGGCCACCACGGTCATAGCCAGCTTCATGGGCTCGCTGGGCACATCGCTGGCAGGAATGCCGCTTCTCGCCGCCGCTGCGTTCATGGCCTGGGCTTTGGTGAGGATATTGTTCAGGAAATACTGCAGCGGATACATGTCCCGCCTGCCCTCGTCCAAAAAAAGCATGGCATTGTACCAGTCATTCCAGTAGTTCAGGGCAATGAACAGTCCCACCGTGGCAAGTCCCGCTTTCGACAGGGGCAGCGCGATATTCAGATACGTTCTCAGATCCCCGGCCCCGTCCAGCTTCGCCGATTCGTACAAAGCTTCCGGAATGCTCATCATGTAGCTTTTCAGAATCAGCAGATAAGTCACATTGACCAGTATCGGAAGAATCAGCGCTATCACACTATTGTGAAAGTGGAGATACTTTGTGTTAAAAATGTACCATGGCACCAGGCCTCCTCCGAAAATGGAGGTAAAGTAGAAGAAAAACGAAACCTGGTACCGATACCGGAAGTCCCTGCTGGAAAGCACATAAGCCGCCATGCTGGTGAGCCACAGCCCCAGAAACGTCCCCGTCACCGTCACAAAAATCGTGACGCCGTAGGCCTGCAGCAATTCCTCCGGAATCCGAAACAGCATCTTATACGCCTCAAAGGAGATGGTCTTTGGGATCAGTCTGTAGCCGTGGAGCTGGATGGCGTACTGTTCCGACACGGAGCCGCTCAGCACCAGCAAAAAGGGCAGCAGACATGCGGCTGAAAGGACCGTCAGTATCACATAGGAAAGTATATTGAATACGATGCGGTCCCTCCCAATGGGCTTCCCGCTGCGCCGTTTGCTTCCTGTCATAGATATGTTCTCCTCTCCGCCGCCTCTTTCTTTTCATCAGGCTCTTCTTCGAGCCTGCCGCTGTTTAGAACAGCGCATAATCAGGCTCCACCTTTTTCACCGCATAATTTGCAATCAGAACCAGGATAAAGGACAGCCCTGACTGGTAGAGCCCTGCCGCACTGGTCATGCCGAATTCCTGGAGGTTCAGCAGGGAACGGGTCACATAGGTGTCAATCACGTCCGTCACGTCCAAAACCATGGGATTGTTGCCGGTGACCTGCCAGAACATCTGGAAGTCTCCTTTCATGATGGTGCCTATGGCCATCAGGAACAGAATCACTACCGTTGGCCTTATGCAGGGCAGCGTGATATACCTGATCTTCTGCCACATGGTGGCGCCGTCCAAATCCGCCGCCTCAAACATCTCCCCGTCAATGCCCACGATACTGGCCAGGTACATTACCGTGCCATACCCCACATTCTTAAAGGCGCTGACCACGATCAGGATCAGAGGCCACGCGGCCTTGTTGGAGTATATGTCCACAGGTTCCATTCCCAGGGACTTCAAAAAGCCGTTCACCGCGCCGAATTCATAGTTGAACAGATTGTAGATGAACGCGCCTACCACCACCCAGGAAATAAAGTAGGGCAGGAACATGACGGACTGGGTAATCCGCTTAAAATATTTCCCCGCAAGCTCGCTAAGCAGTATGGCGCAAGTGATCTGGAGCAATGTGTTCACGCACAGAAACGCCATGTTGTAAAGGATGGTGTTCCGGGTGGTGGTCCATGCCTTTCCGGACTGGAAAAAATAGGTGAAGTTCTTAAGTCCCACCCAAGGGCTGCCAAAAATCCCTCCGTGATAGTTGAACTCCTTAAATGCCAACACGATTCCGGCCATGGGAATATAGCACATCAAAATCACAACGATGGCAGCGGGCAGGATCATTAGCCACTTTGTGCGGTTCTTTTTCAGGTCTTTCAAGAACGGGTGCGTCTTCTTTTTCATCGCGGTACCTCCCCGGTGTCTGGGCTATGGCTTTTTGTGTCCGGTGCAAATCTGATGGTTCTATCCTAACAGAGGAATGTCCCCGGGACAATGGGACAGAATTTCGAAAAGAGGGTATTTTTATGTTCTTTATTCACTTTTATCTTTTGGCGTTGGAATCCGCTTGCTTTTTTGTGATATTTTATATATGATTGAATCAAGGAACAGAAACTATGAGGTGAATATGATGAATTTTACTGTACTGATTGCCGATGACGAGCCAATGCCCCGCAGGGTTTTACAGGCTTATATTCCCTGGGATGAGCTGTCCGTATCACAGGTGTATCTTGCCACCGACGGGGAAGAGGCCCTGGCGCAAGCCCGGAAATTCCGGCCGGATATTATCGTCAGCGATATCAAAATGCCTCATTTAAACGGCCTGGAGATGGCTGCCGCCGTGCGGGAGTTTCTGCCGGATTGTCAGTTTATCTTCCTAAGCGGCTATTCCGATAAAGAATATCTCAAAGGCGCCATTCGGCTAAAGGCGGCAAGCTATGTGGAGAAGCCCCTGAATCTGGAGGAGATCACGGAAGCCCTCCGGGAGATCACCACACAGCTAAAGCGTCAGGCAAAGCCTACGGCAGAGGAATTGTTTTTTCAGGGCGGGCATTTCCCTGACAAGCCCCTGAACACAGATGTATTCCGGGACGGGGAAGCCGTCCTGAATCAGCTGGATGCCCTGATCCGCCAGGATAAGAAAGAGGAGGCTTTCTTTGCCCTGCGCAGGCTGGGCGACAGGACCAGCCGCTGCCAGGGAACCCCTCCCCAGGATTTGCGTCATTTATACTGTCAGATTCTGCTGGTGTTTTTGCACGCTGCAGAAATCCGCAACATCCGTGTTGTCACCGGGCAGACCGATCATCTCTTATATACCATGTCCCGGCAGGAAACCCTGGCGGGGGTGCAGGAGGTACTGCTGCAGACGGCGGAGGCGTATTTTGACGCCCTGCATCCCTCCTGTCCGGATATCGCTTCCCAGGTGGAGGGCTATCTTAAGAGCCATTATCAGGACTGTGCCCTTACGGTGCAGACCATCGCCGCAGATCTGGGCTTTACCAACTCTTATCTGTGTGCCGCCTACAAAAAAAGCAGCGGCAAAACCGTGAATCAGCGGCTCACCGAAATCCGCCTTTTCCACGCAAAGCAGCTGCTTTCCTGCGCCGGCCCAAAGCTCTATGAGGTGGCCAACGCCGTGGGCTATGGAGATGCCAAATATTTCGTAAAGTTATTCACCCGGGAAATGGGCCTTTCCCCAAAAGAGTACCAGAAGAGGCATGCCTATGAAGAATAAGTTCCTGCAGTGGTTCGCCGTCTGCGGCAGGCTTGGCAGCAAGCTCATGTGCATTTATTTCCTGCTGATCGTCTTCCCTCTTGGGATGTTTTCTTTCTATGCCTATCTGCGGGTTAAGGACATGGTACAGGAGCAGACCTTTTCCGCCGCGCAGACCGCTTTCGACGATACCTGCCTGTCTCTGGAACGTCTCTTAGGGCGGCTGGACGGCGTGGTGGACATTCTGTCCACGGATCCTTTGATCTATATGATGGCCTCCAATGACCCCCGGGACTACAGCTATATTCACCGGCTGGAGGACTCGGCCCAGCTTGCCACCACCTTTGAGCATCTGTGCATGCTGGCGGACATCGACCTGATAAGGCTCTATGTGAACAATGATTATTCTTATTCCAATACCATGACCAATATCATCCAGATCAGCCAAGTGGAGCACAGCGGATGGTACCAGACCGCCCTAAAGAGCAGCGACCGTCTCTGGTGCGCCCCCGCCGATTTTGAGGAAGCCTCCCCGGACGGGCAGCGACAGTGTTTTTCGTCCGTGCAGATCCTTTATAATCCCAACCACGTAAAGGAGCCTCTGGCTTTTCTGCGGGCCGATATCGATGCCGGACGGGTGGAGCAGCTTGTGCAGGGCGCCTCCATCACGGAGAACGGTATGCTGCTGCTTTTACGGGGAGATCAGATCCTGCTCTCCTCCGACTCCGAAACTCTCCTGCCCCATCCGGACAGTCTGGTAGAGCAGGTACAGAATCTGTCTGTGGGCACTTGGGAGACCATTCAGGCCCAGGGAAAAGAATACTATGCCCGCTGCGAGACAATCGGCCCCTCCGGCTGGCTGATTGTCAGCATTCTGCCCCACAGGGATGTGTTCCGGTTAAGCCGTGAAATGAGTCTGGAGATGTTTCTGATCGTGGTCCTCGTCTCCCTGGCCGCCTATCTGCTGGCCTACCTGATCAGTCAATCCACCCTGAAGCGCATCGGCCAGCTTGCAGGGACCATGCAGGCCGTGGAAAAAGGCAATGTGGCGGTGCGCCTGGAATCCTCAGGCAACGACGAGATCGCCCAGCTTATGAGAGGCTTCAACCAGATGATGGACCAGGTGGACGCCCTGATGGAAGAAAGGGAGGCAAACGGCCGCCAGATCAAGAATCTGGAGCTGAAAGCGCTTCAGGCCCAGATCAATCCCCACTTTCTATATAATTCCCTGGACCTGATCAACTGCACCGCCATCAGCCGCAATGTGCCCGAAATCAGCCGTATGGTCAATTCCCTGGGGCAGTTTTACCGCCTGTCTCTAAACAGGGGCCGGGAAGTGGTTTCCCTGGCCGAGGAAATAAAACACGCCAGACTCTATGTGGAGATCCAGAATCTGCGTTTTGAAGACAAAGTATTCGCCGAATGGGACACGGACGCTTCCGCGGAGGGCTGCCAAATCATCAAAATCGTCCTGCAGCCCCTGATTGAAAATGCCATTGTGCACGGTATCTTCGAAAAACCGTCAAAATCCGGATGCCTGAAAGTCACCTCCAGACGCTCGGCGGACGGTATCCGCATCACCGTGGAGGACGACGGCATGGGAATGGACCAGGATACGGTTCTGAACAACTTTTCCAGTAAGGCGTCGCCTGCACATACAGTCACCTCCAGCGGTTACGGCATACGCAATGTCCAGGAGCGACTGCGTCTGGCCTATGGAACCCCCTACGGTCTGACCTGTGTGAGCCGCCCCGGAAAGGGGACCGTGGTGACGGTATATATTCCGGCCGTCATGCCCTGATTTGCTCCGTTGCCGCATCTCCATCCCCCCTTTTGATCAGCAGCACCGCAACATCGTTTACATTGGTGCCGGTGGGGCCTGTCTTTATGAGCCCCCCTGCCTCCTCCAGGGCCATATAGGCATTGTTGTCCCGAAGCACCTGGTAGAGATCGATGCCTTTGGAAAGGAGCCTGTCTTTCGTGGAGCCGTCGCAGTATCCCCCGGCAGCGTCCGTGGGGCCGTCGGTGCCGTCGCTTCCGATGCTGAATACGGCTGTGTCCCTTAGTCCCCGGATGCCCTCCGCCGCAGCCAGGGCCAGTTCTTGGTTCCGGCCGCCCTTTCCGGTTCCGGTCAGGTGCACCACGGTCTCGCCCCCTGCCAGAAAGGCCAGGCTCCTTTCCGTATCCTGATGGGTTCTTGCAATGGACGCCAGAAAGCTGCCCGCCTCCCTGGCCTCGCAGCAGAGTCCGTCCGTGAGGAGAATGGGCTCATACCCCAGCTCCCGGCAGGCCCTTGCCGCCCCCCGGCACAGATTTCTCACGCTCCCTGTCACAATGGTTTCCACATTGTCCAGTTCCTTTGGCGTCTCCTCCCTTAGCAGCTCCATGGCCCCGGGGCTTAGCCGGAGCCTGTATTTCTCCGCCACCGCCAGGGCCTGTCCGCAGGTACTGCTGTCCGGATAGGCGGGGCCCGAGGCAATCATGTCCAGAGGATCCCCCAGAATATCGCTGAGCACAATGCCGTACACCCTGGCAGGGGCGCAGAACTTTGCAAACCGCCCTCCCTTTACCCCGGACAGCCGCTTGCGTATCACGTTCATCTCCGTAATGTCCGCCCCGCAGGCCAAAAGCTGCGCCGTGATATCCGCAAGCTCCTGCCTGGGAAGCAAAGGCTTCTCAAAAAGCGCCGACCCTCCCCCGGACAGCAGGAAAACCACCGTATCCTTTTCCTTTAAACCGCTCACCAGGTCCAAAGCCGCCTGGGTGCCCCGAAAGGAATTCTCGTCCGGCACGGGATGTCCGGCTTCATGGCATGTGATCTTCGGTATTTCTCCTTTCACATGTCCGTACTTTGTCACGCACACGCCTGCCTGGAGCCTCTCCCCCAGCATGGCTGCCGCCGTTTTCGCCATCTGCCATGCCGCTTTTCCCGCCGCCACCAAATATACCCTGCCCTCTCCGAAGCATTTTCCGGACAGTGCCTGAATCACCGCCTGATCCGGCATCACGCTCTGCAGCGCGGCTTCTATGATCCTGTCAGCGTCTTTTCTCATATCCATGGGCTGTCTCCTGTTCTTTGGAATCTTTACATAATGATAACTTATTATCATTGTAACATATCCTTGATAATTTACCATAAGGGTAAAGTCAAAGACTTTTTTCCAGGCCATGCCGCCTAAGCCGCTTTGTCTTTGCTACGACCAGGATATTCGGATTCGCCGGCCGGGGACACCCGGTGCCTACAATTACTGCGCATCCCTCAACTGCTCCACAATGCTGTATCCGGCGGCGTAGTCATACGTGACACAGGGAACCAGCCATGAAGCGTTTTGTCAAGTGCTTTTTAAGTTATTGACGCAAACCCTTGTTAGTGCGGCGGGAAACGGGGCAGGAAAAGAGGCGCAAAACGCGCCTGTGGACGTTTAGAAGTCGTTTTCGCGGGTGGGTAGTATAAAACCCTTACCCGGTGGGTTTTCGTGTCTGAAACGCCTTAAAAATCAAGCCTTTTCAAGCCCTATTGCGTAACATTCCCTTCTGTTCCTTGGGAGAGGTCGGGGGCGCGGGGGCAGGTTTTTTTATCCTGTTCCCCGTTTTCGGCGGCGAAATGGCAACGGCAAAAATCCAGTCGGTCAAGGGTTTAAGAAAATACTATTCGTCCATTGACGGTCTGGATAGTCGGAACGCACGTAGGACGGAGATTGTTTTTTGTAATTGGGTATGGTATAATTTTCCCC
>Ga0137308_100241_pt1 | contig 101335 bp, 73 predicted proteins | sample Inofrocosms_June_FD_97181 | JGI IMG/M metagenome (GOLD analysis project Ga0137308, IMG submission 97181) | Mouse cecal microbial communities from Vienna, Austria - N-Acetylneuraminic and N-Acetylglucosamine D2O microcosms_June | ecosystem: Host-associated > Mammals > Digestive system > Large...
GGCATAAAACAATTTCAATAAAATTCATCATAATCGTATGGTCAACCACTGGAAAGTATGGTAAACTCACACATGAAATAACTCTTTCCGTGGTGTTTGTATCTTTCTTAAGTGTGATAACTTAAAGATACCATAAATCCATATGGAAGAGTTATTTTTTTGATAGAACTTTTTACTCTCAAGAAGTAGTAATTATGAAACGAAAAAACACTCCTGTATTTTACAAAAGTGTCTTAAAGAAGTATAACGGTCTCTACACATTCTCGGCGCGTCCGCGCTGAACTGCTGAGCGGTCATAAGATACTTTGAGTATCGGACTTAGTGGCTTGTAGAGCAAAAATGTGAGGACAGACACAAATGTGCCCTTCAGCAGATTGAGCGGCGCCACACAAAATGCCACAAACGTGACGATATTTGTGACGGCTGGATTGATGGCTGTGCCCATCTCAATGAGTCCCTCGAGCGGCATGCTGTACATTACTGCAAAGGTAGGCAGCAGATACACTGCATTGAAAAATGTGCCAAACAGGGTCATGCAGAGTGTGCCGACTGCACTTCCTGCGATGGCTGTCGTCTTTTTCTTTTTGATATGATAGAGGATTACCGCTGGTAAAATCATCGAACAGCCCACACAGAAATTGGCAAGCTCTCCGACAAATGCCGTGGTCGTCGGCTTCAGCAGCAGCTTTATGATGATCTTGACAAACTCAGTGAGCACGCCAGCCACGGGACCAAATGCAAATCCACAGAGCAGCGCAGGAAGTTCACTCGCATCAATGGCATAAAAAGGCGGTGCAAAAGGCATAGGGACTTCGATGATCATCAAAACGCCTGCAATGGCTGCAAACATGCCAATTGTAGCAGTTTTTCTGGCAGTCAGGCTTCCGCTCTTCTCTCCATTTCGCCTTGCAATCAGCTTTTCTGCAATCAGTGCAACAAGCACTAACACTGCGACAATTCCCACAAACTCTAAGACAAAAGTGAGGTTTTCTACAATATTTGCGAAAAATTGTTTCATGGGTTCTATCTCCTTTACTGAATCACTCTCCGAAGCAAAAAACCCGAATGTTTTTACATTCGGGCGTCTATACAGTACTGTTTCCTCCGCATGTGCTGCGAAAGAAGTTGACCTGCTCATAGATCTTCTCTCATCCAGACTTTACTGTCGGTTATGGAATCGCACCATATCAGCCTGCCTGCGTCTGCAGACAGGGTCGCGGACTTTACCGCCGGTAGGGAATCGCACCCTGCCCCGAAGATTTGTTATGTTATTTACGTGAATTAATATAGCACAGAAAAGCTTAAAAATCAAGGGGTATGATATTTTTTGCTGTCCTGATCAAGCCGCATCGTCAGAGAGATTCGTTTCTTGGGCAGATCGACATCGAGCACCTTGACATCTACAATATCGCCAACACTCACTGCCTCGAGCGGGTGCTTGATGAATTTGTTGGTAATCTGGGAGATGTGCACCAGTCCGTCCTGATGGACGCCAATATCCACAAACACGCCAAAATCAATGACATTTCGGACTGTTCCCTTCAAGATCATATCGGGCTTGAGATCCTTCATCTCAAGGACATCACTTCTCAAGATGGGCTTTGGCATGTTTTCGCGCGGGTCCCTTGCGGGCTTCTCGAGCTCCTTTAGGATATCTGTCAAGGTAATTTCGCCGATGCCTAGCTCCTCCGCCATTTTCTTCTTGTCCCTGACGCGCTTTTCCAGTCCGCCTGTGGTCTGCATGGACGCTTCTTTTGCGGTGTTTTGATCAGGTGCGTCGAGTGTCATGCCGCCCATCGCAGCCGCAAGCGCTTTTCCCATCGCAGTATTGGTATTTTTAATGACCATCTGTTGTTTTTTGTTTGCTTTATTTTTGCCGTTGTCCTGCTTTGCCGGCTTTACAGACTTTACAGACTTTGCAGAGGCCGCTTTTTTCTGGATTTCCTTCAAATCCTCCATTGAAATATTTAACTTCTCCAGAAGTTTGAGCGCTGCATCGTAGGATTCAGGATGGACACTGGTGGCGTCAAGGGGATTGTCGCCGTCTAAGATGCGCATAAAACCTGCGCACTGCTCAAAAGCTTTGGGCCCTAACTTTGCCACCTTTAAGAGCTGCTTCCTGCTGGTGAAGCGTCCGTTTGTCTCCCTGTAATCCACAATATTTTTGGCAATCGTCTTGTTGATGCCTGAGATGTATTCCAGCAAAGAGGCGGAGGCAGTGTTCAGATCCACGCCGACTTTGTTCACGGAATCTTCCACGACACCGTGGAGCGCTTCAGAGAGTTTCTTTTGATTCATGTCGTGCTGGTACTGGCCTACGCCGATGGACTTGGGATCAATCTTGACAAGCTCTGCCAGCGGGTCCTGCAAGCGCCTTGCAATAGATGCCGCACTCCGCTGTCCTACATCAAAATTTGGAAACTCCTCTGTCGCAAGTTTGCTTGCAGAGTAGACGGAAGCCCCCGCCTCACTCACGATCACATACTGTACCGGGGTGTCAAGCTCTTTGATCAGCTCGACGATCACCTGCTCAGACTCGCGTGAAGCAGTGCCGTTTCCAACAGAAATCAGGCTGACTTGGTACTTGCTGATCAGTTTTTTTAACTCCTTTTTTGCCTCCTCGACTTTGTTCTGGGGTGCTGTCGGGTAAATTACTTTGGTGTCAAGGACTTTTCCGGTCGCGTCCACTACGGCGAGCTTGCAGCCTGTCCTGAACGCCGGGTCCCAGCCAAGCACCACCTTTCCGGCGATGGGCGGCTGCATGAGCAGCTGCTCTAAATTCTTGCCAAAGACTGAGATTGCACCGTCCTCCGCCTTCTCGGTCAGCTCGTTTCTAAGGTCGCGTTCAATCGCTGGCGCAATCAGCCTGCTGTAGCTGTCTGCGACGGTTTCCTGCAATGCCGGTGTTGTGTTTTCATTGTCCTTCGTGATCACCTTTTTCTCGAGAAAACGAAGAATGCGCTCTGTGGGCGCCTCGATCTTAACTGTGAGTATTTTCTCATTTTCGCCTCTGTTGAGCGCGAGCACTCTGTGCCCTGCAACTTTGCTTACCGGCTCTTCAAAATCATAGTACATCTCGTAGACGCTCTGCACTTTTGTATCCTTTGCAGTGCTGACAAGCTTTCCTTCCTCAAAGGTCGCCTGACGGATATATGCCCTGTACTCCGCCTCATCGGAGATCCTCTCTGCGATAATGTCCATCGCCCCCTGCAAGGCTTCTTTGACATTGTTAACGCCTTTCTCCTCGCTCACATAGGCTGCTGCCTCCTCAGGCAAAGACTGGGTGGTCTCCTGTGCAAGTAGAACCGCAGCAAGCCCGTCAAGCCCTTTTTCCTTGGCAATGCTGGCGCGCGTCTTTCTTTTAGGTCTGTAGGGCAGATACAAATCTTCCACTGCCACCATGGTCTCGGCTGCAAGAATTTTCTCTTTCAGCTCGTCAGTGAGTTTTCCCTGTTCCTCGATGCTGCCTAGCACCTGCTCTTTCTTTTCCTCCAGATTTCTAAGATACCCTAATCTTTCGTTTAGATTTCTCAGAACCTCATCATTGAGCGAGCCTGTGACTTCTTTGCGGTAACGGGAGATGAACGGAATGGTGTTTCCCTCATCTATCAGTTTCACGGCAGCTTCAACCTGCCATTTTTCAACATTTAATTCGTCTTTTAACTTTGCTATAATGTCCATTGCTGTGCCTTTTCCCTCTTAATCCTAATATTGCTGTATACAAATAAGCTGAAACAGCGATATTACAATTATATGATAAAATAAAGCGCGATTCAAGAACATTTCATATGGATTTCATTGTTTTATTGTATGAAACATGATACAATCATTTTTATATGAATAAGGTATTTATAGAAGGGATGAATGACTATGCAGCAATCACACTATAAAAGCAACTATGAGCTAAAATCTCTGGCAAGGGTACAGACCAGTCAGCATATGGGCATCTTGGCAGGCTCTCTCCTGCTAAAGCTGCTCATCAGTTTTATGTCTGTAAATCTGATCACTGCCCTCATTCCCACACGCACCACAACTGGATATATCCTCAATTATCTCATGACAGTCCTCGTGCAGATCGCTGTCTGTGTGCTGAGTGTCGGGGCAGCATTTATTTTTCTGAAAACTGCCTGCAATATGCCGGCGGCGATTGGCGATTTGTTCTGCGGTTTTCAGCAGGATCTTGTCAAGATATTGAAAATCGGCACGGTCATCGCCATCATCAACTCCATTTGCATGATTCCGCTTGATATCGCCTCCATTCAGTACAGTGATATGGTCAACTCCGTTCCGCTTCTCGAGCTCTCAAGAACCAATTCTATTCTTGACAACTATGAACTGCTTGAGGCATACAATATTTTTTACAGCGCTACGTTAAAGTTTTACCTGATTATGCTGGTGTGCACTGTCGTTTCCACCATTTTGACGCTGCCGTTTTTTCCGGCATTTTACATGGTGCTTGACTTTCCTAATCTGAGTGCGGGTGAAATTCTCAAAAAGTGCTTTGAGGTCATGAACGGCAACAAAATCCGTCTGTTTATGCTGTATCTGAGCTTTGTTCCTTCCTTTCTGCTCAGCATCCTCACCTGCGGCATCTCGTTAATCTGGGTGATTCCTTATATGAGCATGGCAGAGACAAACTTTTATCTGGATCTGATGTCTGTGCGGAATAAATCTGTTGCCGGTCAATAACCCCGCTGTATGCGGAAAAGACGCGCAGGAAGGCAAACGAAATACAGAAAAAGCCAGACTCCAACATATGAAGGGATCTGGCTTTTCTTTTACTGTCTGTTATAGTAATCAATGTCTGCAATAAAATACGTCCGGATATATCCATCTGTGGATACCACCACAAATTCATTCGTATCCTCAACAAAATAGACATCGTCCCCGTCTTCTTTCTCAAGCTTATGGAGTGCATCGGGGTTGTTAATCACGTTGTTGGCGCCTTGCAGATAGGCTTCCTCCGTATCGTAGGGAAACTCGTCACCGTGCTTCTCGAAATGCTCGGTAAGATAACGGTGTTTCCGAAATTCGTATGTGCGTTCTGACGCTGTCTCATACGCGCCTTCAAACTCTGCGCTCTGCGGTGTCTGCGGTGCTGAGTCAAAAACGTCTGGCGCAATATATTTTCCCAAAAAAGAAACGAGAAACAGAAGCACCACCGCAGCGGCTGCCACAGTACGCTTAGGACGATTGCCCGTTTTTTGCTCCCTGCACTGCTGACAGCGTTTGGGCAGATCGAGTCCTTTCTTTTCGTAAAAACGAAGCTCACCTTCTGACAGTTCAAATTCTTTTCCGCACTGTTTGCATACTCTTTTCATAAAAAAGTTTCTCCTGCGTCTGTTTACTGTGCCGTACCGCTGCTCTTCCATTTCAGATAGGCATTGATAAATCCGTCCAGACTGCCGTCCATGACTGCATCAACGTTGCCGGACTCAAAGTTGGTTCTGTGATCTTTGACCATCGTATAGGGCTGCATCACATAGGAACGAATCTGATTGCCCCAGCCGATCTCCTTTACCTCCCCGCGGATATCCGAAAGCTTTTCTGCATTTGCCTCCTGTTTGAGCAAAAACAGTTTTGCCTTTAACATCTGCATCGCCTTATCTTTATTCTGGAACTGTGAGCGCTCATTCTGACACTGGACAACGGTTCCAGTCGGAATGTGCGTGATACGGATTGCGGAGGAGGTCTTGTTGATATGCTGGCCTCCTGCGCCGCTGCTTCGGTATGTGTCAATCCGCAAGTCATCCTCGTTGATCTCCACGTCCAAATCTTCCTCGATATCCGGCATGACATCCAGTGACACGAAAGAAGTCTGCCGCTTGCCCTGCGCATTGAACGGAGAGATGCGCACAAGTCTGTGCACGCCCTTCTCCGACTTGAGATATCCATAGGCATTCTCGCCGTTTACCTGAAACGTAATGGACTTGATGCCCGCCTCGTCTCCGTCAAGGAAATCCAGTACATCAATGGAAAATCCTCTGCGCTCTGCCCATCTCGTGTACATGCGGTAGAGCATTCCTGCCCAGTCACAGCTCTCCGTGCCGCCGGCTCCCGCATTGAGCTTTAAAATGGCATTGCACTTGTCATATTCCTCTGACAAGAGCGTGCTGATGCGAAGTGTCTCAAATGCCTCGATGAAACGATCCAGCTCTTCGCGAATCTCCGGTATCATCTCCGCATCTTCCGCCTCGTAGCCCATCTCAATCAGTGTCTCAATATCCTCATACTGCGATTTGAGACCATTGCACTGCGCCACCGTGTCCTTTAGCTGTTTTAGTTCCTTCATCTGCCGATTAGAGCGGTCGGGTTCGTCCCAGAAGCCGGGCGCCTCCATCTCCCGCTCTAGCTCTTCTATACGCCTCTCTTTATTTGCGAGGTCAAAGTGAATCCCTCACTTCCGCTAATGGACTTTCATAGGTCTGTAACTCCTGTTTCATCTGGTCGAGTTCTACCATTGCGTTCACCACCTTTTATATTTTATAATTAAACTATTTTCAGGCTTTTCTGCCACAGCACTGCTTGTACTTCTTGCCGCTGCCGCATGGACACGGATCATTTGGATAGACCTTTGCCTCCGCGCGCATCTTAGGTCCCTTCTGCAACGTCTCATCTTTGTTCGTTCCTGTAACCTTGGCAACCTCTTCACGCTCTACCTTCTGTTCTACCTTGACGTGCAGTAGCATCCGCACTGTATCCTGTTTGATGTTGGCTGTCATGGCATCAAACATCTCATATCCGTTCATTTTATACTCTACAAGTGGGTCGCGCTGGCCGTATGCCTGCAAGCCGACCCCCTGACGAAGCTGGTCCATGTCATCAATGTGATCCATCCACTTGCGGTCAATCACTTTGAGCAGAATGACGCGCTCGATCTCACGGATGTTCTCCGGTTCAGGGAACTCTGCCTCCTTGCTCTCATAGAGTTTGACTGCCTCCTCCTTTAACTGGTGCTTTAATCCGTTCTTCGTCTGCTTCGAGACGCGCTCTAAGACGATGGGATGAATCGGCACGATCGGAAGCAGCAGTGTATTGAGTTCATTCAAATCCCACTCTTCCGGCTCTAAATCATCATTGATCGCAGTGTCCACCGAGCTCTCAACGATATCTGTGATCATCTTGTAGATGGCATCGCGCATACTCTCTCCGTCGAGCACACGGCGGCGCTCCTCATAGATGATCTCGCGCTGTTCATTCATAACCTGATCATATTCCAGCAGATTCTTACGAATGCCAAAGTTGTTGCTCTCAATCTTTTTCTGCGCGTTTTCAATGGCGCTCGTGAGCATCTTGTGCTCAATCTCCTGCCCCTCTGGAATCCCCAGCGTATTGAACATATTGATCAGACGCTCAGAGCCAAACAGACGCATCAGATCATCTTCAAGGGAGATATAAAACCGGGACATACCGGGATCTCCCTGACGCCCTGCACGGCCTCGAAGCTGATTGTCAATACGTCTCGACTCATGCCGCTCTGTACCGATGATCATCAACCCGCCGGCAGCTCTCGACTCCTCGTCGAGCTTGATGTCTGTACCACGTCCTGCCATGTTTGTCGCAATGGTGACAGCGCCATGCTGTCCAGCGTCCGCCACGATCTCCGCCTCCAACTCGTGAAATTTCGCGTTCAGTACCTTGTGGGGAATACCGCGCCTTGTGAGCATTTTGCTCAACTCCTCACTCGCCTCGATCGTGATCGTACCCACCAATACAGGCTGCCCTGTCTCATGCGCCTTCCCCACAGCATCCACGATCGCGTGCAGCTTCTCCTTCTTGGTCTTGTATACACTGTCCTGATTGTCGATACGGATGACCGGGCGGTTTGTGGGCACAACGACAACGTCCATGCCATAGATATCGCGGAACTCTTTCTCCTCAGTGAGCGCTGTACCTGTCATGCCGCACTTCTTGTCAAACTTGTTGAAGAAGTTCTGGAAGGTAATGGTTGCAAGCGTCTTGCTCTCACGCTTTACTTTGACATGTTCTTTGGCCTCGATCGCCTGATGCAAGCCGTCGGAGTAACGGCGCCCCGGCATGATACGTCCTGTAAACTCATCTACAATCAGTACCTGATCGTCTTTTACCACATAATCCTGATCGCGGAACATGAGATTGTGCGCCCGCAGCGCTAAGATGATATTGTGCTGTATTTCAAGGTTTTCGGGGTCTGCAAGATTTTCAATCTGGAAAAACTTTTCCACGCGCTCGACGCCTGCTGCCGTGAGGTTCACAACCTTATCCTTCTCATTGACGATAAAGTCTCCTGTCTCCTCCTGCTCCACACCCATGACGAAATCCATCTTGGTCATCTCAGGCACATCCTCGCCGCGCTTCATCTGTCTGGCGAGAATGTCACACACTTCGTAGAGCTTTGTGGATTTGCTGCTCTGCCCTGATATGATCAGCGGTGTTCTCGCCTCGTCGATCAATACAGAGTCCACCTCGTCGATAATGGCAAAGTGCAGGTCTCTGAGCACCAACTGTTCTTTATAAATGACCATATTGTCGCGGAGGTAATCAAATCCAAGTTCATTGTTGGTGACATAGGTGATGTCACAATTGTACGCCTCACGCCTCTCATCTGGCTTCATGTCGTTTAACACGACACCGACTTTGAGTCCGAGAAACTCATGCACCTGTCCCATCCACTCGGCATCTCGCTTTGCCAGATAGTCGTTGACTGTGACAACATGTACACCTTTTCCCTCCAATGCATTCAGATAGGCGGGCAAAAGCGCAGTCTGTGTCTTTCCTTCACCAGTTCTCATCTCTGCGATTCGTCCCTGATGCAGAACGATACCACCGATTAACTGTACTCTGTAATGCTCCTGATTCAATACACGCTTTGCACCCTCGCGGACAACGGCGTATGCCTCCGGGAGAATGTCATCGAGGCTCGTGCCCTCCGCCACTCTCTTTTTGAACTCCGCAGTCTTTTCGCGAAGCCCCTCATCGGAGAGCTTTCCCATCTCATCGCGATAGCTCTCAATCTTTTTTACAATGGGTTCAATCCTTTTTAATTCGCGTTCACTGTGTGTACCGAATACTTTTTCTATAATACTCATGTGCGGCTCCAATCTAAATAATCTTTTCATAACTGTGCAGCCAGATTCCTTACTTTTGGCACATCAATATGCTTTTCGTGCCTTCTAAAATGACTGTCATCGCTACAAATACCTCTTTTCACAGTGCATTTTTGTCCATCTATTCAGCCAGCACTGTACAAACCAATGACTATTGTAGCAGATAACGCGCATAAATTCAATGAATTTTAAGTGAACTTTATTTGAATGTGTCATTCGGATTGCACTATTTGTCCAAAATCCTGTCTCAGCCAGTATCGCTCACACTATGATCCCTCTCCACCATTAGTATGTGAAATTTTTCGCCTTCCCGATAGCCAAAACACCTAACCTGTGAGTGCTGACCGCATCTAAATTTATCAATATCCTTTTCTCCAAATCCCATATTCGCAAAGTAATTTTTCTTTTTTGATACCGGCTGATAACTCTTATAATAAAAAAATGGGTCTATGCATATATCTCTCCAAGAATCCATACTTTCAAACCGGTCCAAAGCTTGTGTCAATTCAACAAGTTCTGATTTTTGCAGTTTTTTCACGCTCTCCATATCCAATTGCTCTAATACCAGTCTTTTACCTGTATATCTTGTCCGCAAAAAATAAAGGAAATCAATCACTTTGCGCATCAGCAAAATAGTCAGCAAATGGTTTGTTGTGACAGAAGAATATACAATGTGGGTATTATACTCAGAATCCACTACTTTCAATTCCTTATCCTCATAATCAGGATGCTGAAAGGAAATTACATCCGTATTACGCCTTGCAGCTTCAGAGATGGAGTCCTCACACTTCTGGCTTTCTGTATCCCAAAATGGAGGACTTGTTGTCAGCATCGATAAATCTCTCTTCCATTTTCTAAGCACATCCCTATATTCTGGCAGAATATTCCCTTTGCTGTTTTGCAGGTCCATCAAGGACAGTTCGTTTGTGACAGTTCTGGCATACAGAGAACTATGCTTATATAATATTAAATTCCTCTCCTTTAGTATTTTCATGTTTCTGCTCATTTCTGGTAACGTTTTTAAAAATGCTTCCAAAGAATCAAACTGCCCATCAAGCGATTTCTCGTTTAGTAATATTTCCATTCTTCACCTACAATCCCAGCAATTCATCCAGATCGTCATCAAACTGGTCAAACATTCCATATGGATGATTTTCTTCTGCACCTTCGTCATTCAGGCGGATTCGCTCTACCCTTGTCTGCATCGTATTGTCCAACTCAAAAAAATAAGCTGCTGCCTTTTCCTTGTCCAAGGTATTCCTCTTGATACATTTTCTCATTCCATTATAAATGTGATCACTGTGTGTCTCCACAATAACCTGTAATCCCCTATTTGCTAAAAATGCAAGAAATTCCATAAAACGCGACTGTGCTCTTGGATGAAGGTGAATTTCAGGATTCTCGATAATCAAAATGTCCTCCTGTTTACATGCCAATGCAGCAATCACCAAAATTGACATATATGTCACTCCTGTTCCGACATTTTTTCCTCTGTAATATCGGTTGCTCTTTGCATTTGAATACGTGACTACCACCTGATCTACATCCTGCACAATATTTGTCTGCACATTAAATCCCATTAGATATTCCAGCCAGTAATTTACTTGATTGTTGAGACTTTGACCTACCTCTTCCGGCTTATAGGCAAATTCCTCCGCGGGTATAGATTCCTGTCCATATAATGCGAGATAAGAATATGCATATTCACCGCGCTCTCCAATTATCCTTTCCTGCTGTGTATTTAATTCATATGTGCGCATAATCCCTACTCGTTCCACAGGCAAGTAGACAATCTTATTTCTTTGAATAAAATCAATCAGGCTAAATCCTGATGGCTGTTGCAAGTCCATGCCTACTCCGTTCTCCTTCTGCGTCAGAATCACCTTCACTGTCGTTGTTTTTTCATGTCTTCGCAAATCCAACTCAAAATAAATTTCCCGATTGCCCTTAATGCTATTTCTGATATCCATAAACCGCCCAATGTCAGGTTTCCTTTGCCGTCCATATTGATGATGTGCTTGCGTGACGTACATCACAGCCTGAATGACAGAGGATTTTCCTGCCGAATTGACCCCCGCCAGCAATGTAAAATTAGATAATTCCAATTCACTCCTGTCAATACTTTTATACCCATCTACTAATATTCTACTTAACATTCAATAACTCCTTATATTTTTGAGTGACTACCCTAAACCGTTCCTCAACATGAAACGCACTGTCAACATTATAAGTCAGTGCCTCCAGAAAAACACTGTCCTCCAATATTTCTTCTACCGACTTTACGATATCAGATGGTGCAAAGTCTTTTTTATCGTTCAACACCAGCCCCATAAAATAAAAAAGACTTTCAAACAAGGTCATACTAACAGGTCTCCTCTTTGTATTCTCCGTCGGAATACGAAATGCGTCCTCTCCCAAAATATCATACGCCACTTTCATTTCCGCACGAAATACTTTTGAGATGTCCTCAATTTCCTGTTCACTCATTCTATTTAACTGTTCCATTACATAACCGAGAAATTCTTCGATATCACTTCGATATCTTACAAATTTTCCTTCACGATCTGTAAGTTTTCCTTCTTTCCAAATCCAAAAACCAATCGCTCTCAATATAATATATCTATCTTTCATGTGAATAGGGCTTATTGAATTTCCTGTTGCGCATTGGAACTCCTCACTCGCTGCCAAAGCAGATAGTAATTTGGTAGACTTCCCCTGATATAACGCATTGCGCATTTCCTGATTATTTAATGGTGTTCCGCCTCTGTTTACTCTGTCAAAAATATCAAACCGAACTCTGTCAGGCGTTGGATATTTTATGATCTGTATAACCAACTGAAAATCTTCAATATCTGCCGCAAACTTACGTTTGGTTTTATCTTTTTCAAAATCCATGAATCTACATCCGTTTAAATCTGGCAATATTTTTAAACCATTCAGCGAAAACTTATTTTCCATAAAATGAAAAAAAGTAGTCAGTCTCTGTCTGCCATCAACAATAACCAGATTCCCCTCCATTGTCTCAGCAAGATAGATTAACGGAAGTGGAATCCCCATAATGATAGATTCAATTAATTCAGACTTCTGCTTTTGTTTCCACACATAATTTCTTTGAAAATCTGGATCCAGACAAATCAATCCTCTGTCATACCTGCGCTTTAATTCAAAGATGGAAAACTGAACCCTGTCAATTTTTATTTTGGAAGCTGGATAAATACATTGGACTTTATTCTCATCTTCACTGTCATATCTTATTGTGCCAGCATCCTCCACCCCATCATTCTGCGCCAATTCCTGAACATATTCTTCCATACAATGCCTCTTTCCATATCAACCTCACATTTGTCATTCCCATTTTATCATTGATCGGTTCTTTGTACAACTATGAAATCTCAGAAGGCTTTCAATTGTAAAGGGCAGACTCCATTCAAAAGAGTCTGCCCTTGTATTGCTATTATTTTTTAGTCAAAATCAAACTTCGTAAACCGCTTCGCTCTGTCGAGGTAGCGGAAACGCACCATCTCGTTTTTCTCAAGAACATCTGCTTCTGTTCCTCTGTACTGGCAGCGGATACAGCTGTAGATGCCTGTATCTTTATTGTAAAACATGTCGATGTCGAGGTCTCGCATAAAGCAGGATGGACATCTGTAATTTAGTTTGCCTTTTCCAAGTTGAGCCATGTTGCAAATACCTCCTTATCAGAAATTGTCTTTTTGTAGCCGAGCTTGAACATCGGTGAAAATGCATATCCCTCCTCGATATAGCCAAGCGCCTTGTCCGAAGCAGTGAGGGAAACTTTTGTCTCGATTGCAGGAATCACCGCACTCACTGCGCTCGCACCGTCAAGCTTCGCATCGCGGCATCTGTATTCATAGTTGATGGTCTCTCCGCCTGCACCCTCACATGCAAGTGTGATGCCAGTCATGTCCTCAGGATACTCTGTCGTGCCATAGCATGCTGTAATATACTCGTCAAGCGTAATCTCCGCGGACGGGTCGCTGATTTCAAGAATATTCCGCTCAATCTTGATGTTGGACGCGCCTTCCTCAAAGTATTCCTTGGTCTGAAGCTTCACGGTCACGCCGTTGAATTTGATTTCAACTGGATCCAGTGTCAGAATGCGCGTCTTTTTGCCGTCAATCACTTCCTCGGAGAAGTGGCTGTGTGTCGGGCAGAGGCAGAGATCTACTTCCTCGCCCTTGTATGAGAGCTTCGCACTTCTCACGGTGCCTGCCCCTGCATAGTGCGTGAAGTACCCTGCGCGGTATTTCTCCTGAATTAAGAATGGATAGGAGGCATCCTGTACATGCGGTGTGCCGATGCCGACAGGCCAGTTTAATTTTGCCACATAGGGACGAAGGTCCACAATGGCGCCGCCCTGATCCATGTTGACGCAGGCTCTCATATATGGGTCGCAGTACCAGAATAACTGCTTGTCTGATCCGTAGAGGATATCCCGCCAAGGCGCACACTCCGGCTCGTTGTAGTTGCCAGCATTGACACCCTTCTTTTCTCTATAATAGTCAGCAAACTCTGCCATGGTCATGTCGATGAGCTTGCCCTCTTTCTTCAACTCACCGTAATACTTGCAGCCGTCACTGTATGATTTATACAAAAGCTCATACGGCTGCTCCCAGCGCCCCATTTTGTTCATCCAGCCTGGTCCGACAAACATCATGTTGTAGGAATAGCCGTTATTGTACTTTGCGAGGTCGCGGTACTGGTCAATCAAGTTATAGAGATACGGATATTCCCATGTCTTTGTGTCGTAAATCATGCCGCGGAGTACGTTCTGCGGATGGGTGCCGAAGTTCGAACCATTTCCGTCATAGCAGGCAATCAGATCTCTTGACAGATGCGGAATTGCAACGATGCCAGAGTCCTCTGCCGCGTTCGCCGCAGGTGCATGGGTATTTTGCTTGGAAGGAATCCACGGCGCCCATGGACCGCCGTCAAACAGGGTGTACCATGAGTTGTTGCAAGTGTGGTATGCCTTTGGTCCTTCCTCCCAGCATGTCGCAACCGCACATTTCACAGTCGGATACTTCTCCTTGATGTAGTTTGTCAGCTCGGCATCCATGTAGTAAGAACCAGTTGACTCTGGATAAAAACCGAACTTATCATGGAATTTCTCGAAAACATCATTGACGATGGCTTTCTTGTCCTCCATTGAGAACATCCAGATGCAGAAGTCCTTTGTCTTGTACTTCTCGCGGAACTCCTCGCAGGGAAGTCCGAGCAGGGAGAGCGCAATCTCGTCGCCAAACTCCTCATGGTCATGCTTTGCAAGCTCCACTGCCTCATCATTGAAAAGTGACGCGTATGTCATTTGGATTGTCACCTTCAGACCATTCTCGTGCGCCAGCCTCTGCTGTGTTTTGAAAATATCGAGCGATTCAGTCAAGAGTGCCTTATCCCCGATATCCTCCTCCTTTCCCTGTCCTGTCACAGTCGCAGAATACTCTGGAACCATCTCTGGACGATGGATAATGTTTAATACAAATTTATCCACTTTTCATTCCTCCTTATTTGTTTTTCATATCCCTTTGAAATCAAAAGACGAGACGATTTTATTCGCAGATTCCTCTGAAATCAAAAGATAAGGTTAACTTGTTCACTGTATCCAGCAGATACTCCTTGTGCGTTCTTGAACCCCAGCTGTCGTCGCCGGATACACCCATCTGCTTTAGGTCAATCCTCGCCACCGTGTAGTAGACAGGCGGCAGTTCATAGACATGCATTGCGTTTTCAAGCTCATGCGGCGTGTATGGCAGTACATTCACACTCAAATCGTTTCCGGTGAAACAAACGCCGCGTCCTTTGTTGTCCGTGATGCTGACACTGCGCACGCCCGTGTGATTTCCACACTCCTGCGGCACGAGATACTCTGCTAAATTTTCTGTTACTTTTTTATGATAAACACCAAGCTTCCCGCCCCTTTCGCGGTCGCAGTAGGTTTCTGCCGGTCCGAGTCCGTACCAAGTCACATTCTCCAAATCCGCATCGAATTTGAACAGCATACCAAACTCGGGAATGTCGGTGACGCCGTCTGGCGCTTGGTATTCCAGCGTCGTATTGATTTTGCCGTCCCCTGTCACCTTGTAGGCCACAAAGCATTCTGACACCGGCGTTGTCGGCAGTACATAACAATATTGAATTGTGACATCTGTGTCATTCTTGGTGATGACTGGCTCCTTTGTCTGCTGGTACAGGCTTGCGGTATTCCACTGTGCATACCGGAACGGCATCTGATTGCCGCAGTCGTTGTCTGTCGGCGCACGCCAGAAATTCGGTTTTGGTATGGCTTTGATCAGCTCTCTGCCTGCGTACACATAGGACACCAGACCCTTTCCGCCCTTGTCAAACAACGCCTCAAAATGCATGCCGCGCACGCCGATATTGTAGGCGCCGTCGGCAATTTCAAACATTTGCGGCTCCGGAACATCACTGCCATCATCTGCTCCCTCGACGGTGTACACACCCTGTCCAAAGGCAACCTCATGCCCGCGCTTTGCCCAGATGGTGTCATCGGGCAGCACGAAGCTCACTGTCACGACATACTCACCGCCCCGCACCGCCTTCCACGCTTCCTCGCTGCGCCACGGTGTCATATAGCCAAATACAGGCAGTTGATATACCTTAGCGGAGAGCGGCGCCACGTCCGTGACAACCGTTGCTTTTGCAAGCTCCTCACCCTCTAACGCCAATGTGACAATGCACTGGTAACTCGAGGTATTGGTAAACAGATTCTTGTTGATGACTTCAAAGCTGTCGCCCTCCACGCGAACCTGTATATTTTGATAGTTAAATTTCACTTCCTGCATCTTGGGCGACGGTTTTCTGCTGCCGCCGTAGACAATGCCGTTTCCACTGAAATTATAATCGCATGGACGGTCGTCAAAGTCTCCGCCGTAGCCAAGTACTTCCTTTCCATACCGGTCCTTGTGGTAAAGCGACTGATCAATATAATCCCAGATAAAACCTCCCTGAAAAAGCGGCTCCTCATCTGTCAAATCCGTGTACTTGTGCATGGCGCCGCAGGAATTTCCCATCGCGTGCGTATACTCGCAGAGTATAAAGGGCTTGCTCCGATCCTTCTTCAAAAATTCTTTGATCGAAGCCACGCTGGAATACATCTGGCTCTCCATGTCGGAGATGGTATTGACACGCCTGTCATTGAACACCCCTTCATAGTGGACTAGCCGCGTGTCGTCAAGCTCGCGGAACTTCTGTGACATCGCGTGAATGACAGAACCGCCAAACGATTCATTTCCACATGACCAGATTAAGATGGAAGGATGATTCTTGTCCCGCTGGTACATCGAACAACCCCTGTCTAACAGAAGCGGCTCCCATTCTTTTTTGTCGCCCGGAATCGCCGTTTCAATAGGCTTTTTCCCCCGGAGCACCTGATCCCATGCCCCATGCGTCTCCATGTTGCACTCGTCAATCAGGTACAATCCATATACATCACACAGCTCATACAATTTTGAATCATTTGGGTAATGACTGGTTCGGATTGCATTGATATTGTGCTGTTTCATGGTGATGATATCCTGCAGCATCTCCTCATAGTTCGGAACCCTTCCAAACCGTCCGCTAAATTCATGCCGGTTGACACCTTTAAACACAATGCGCTGCCCGTTGAGCTTCATGATGCCATTGTCTAATGCAAAGTGCCGGAACCCGACCTTTTGCGGAATGATTTCCACAATAGTTCCGTCCGCATCATACAGTGTAATCAGCAGCTCATACAGATTCGGCGACTCTGCACTCCAGAGCATCGGCGCGTCAACTGCCATGTGCACCGCCGGATTTTCGCCGTTTACAAGCGCTATTTCTGCCTCGGCGACTTCCGAGATGTCGGAGAGCGTCAGTTTTGCCCTGACAGAACCTGCTGCTTTTGTCGTTGTCACGTTCAGTGAAACCACCAAATCCGCAGTGGTGAAATCCGCATTCAGGTTTGTCTGAATCTTGACATCACTGACATGCGTGTCAGGTATCGCATACAGATAGACGCTTCGGAAGATGCCTGAGAACCGGAAGAAATCCTGATCCTCGCACCAGCTTCCGCTCGTCCATTTATAAACCTGAACGGCAAGCTTGTTTTCGCCTGCTTTCAATACATCTGTCAGCTCAAATTCTGACGGTGTAAAGCTGTCCTCGCTGTAGCCGATATAGCTGCCGTTACACCAGAGTGCGAAGCCGCTCTCGACGCCCTGAAAAGAGAGAAAGACCCGTTTCCCGACAAACTGTGCCGGTACTGAGAAATACTTGACATAGCTTGCTGTGGGATTGAAGCGCGTTGGAACCTCGCCGGGTTCAATGACCTCATGTCCGTCCCACGGATACTGCACATTGACATACTGCGGCTTATCGTATCCCTCAAGCTGTATGTGCGCCGGTACATGAATGTCCTCCCAATTTCGGCAGTCTGTGTCGTTTTTGTAAAAGCCGTCCGGCGCTTCTGCCATATTTTTTGCATAGTGGAATTTCCAGACGCCATCCAGCGGTTTTTTCAGGCTCTGGATTTGCTGTACAAACTCGGCTTCGCTCACATAATACTTGTGGTCGGAGTGTGCCGCTATTCTATTCTCCTCATAAAACAGGGGATTTTTTATTTTATTCTGCATTTGAATGCCCTCTTATTTGAATTAGGAATGTATCAACCATACTTCCATTATATCACCCGCAACGATATTCTTGTTTTTAGAATCATCTTCGTTTCGTGCAAATTCGTTTTCCTTTATAATTCTGACAATTGCTCCTCTATATGTTGAATCCTCTTTACTTGTTCTGGCTTATAATATTCTGAATGTTTTTGCATATAGTCGATCTTTTCGTGAACCCATTTCTGATACAATTTTTTAATATGATCTTTTGCAGTCCTAAGCGGCGTCACAATGTCAAACTGTCTGTCCGCATGCCAAAAGAAAAACATGATAATCAAATATGACATACACCCCTCTGAATCTTCTTCCAGAAGGGAATCTGACCGCTCGACAATGATATTCACAGCCTCTTGTCCATGCTTCTCAACAATCGTATCGAGCAGTTCTACGATATACTCATTCTGTGCAGGACTTGCCTCTGTATTTTCATTGAACATCTTCATCAAATCCGGTATCTGTCCAAGTCCCAATTTTCCATCATATTTCTCGCAAAAATCAAGAACTGCATAAATATCACTCTCATTTTTGGCTCTGTACAGATTTTGCAAATCTGCTGCATACCCTTCATCTACCATTGCCATCTCCTCCTTCTTACCACCCTTTCAAAGCAGAAATTTTGTATTCTAAAAGTTTCCCTTCGTGGTTATCAGGGCGTTTTTTCCATTGATAGGGCGACGTGCCAATGATGCGCCGGAAATTTCGATTGAATGTTGACGGAGTGATAAATCCGACTTTTTCCGCCACATCTTCCATGCTGATATCGGTTTTGTCAATCAGCTCACACGCTTTTTTGATACGGACAAAGTTCACATACTCGACCGGCGTCATGTTCATCTTCTCCTGAAAGACGCGTCTGAAATGGGTCTCGCTCATATGGCACTCGTTTGCGAGGTCTGCAATCTTAAAATTATTGGGATAATTTCTTTCTACGTACTCGATTGCGTTTTCCAACTGTAAACTATTATTTTTGCCACAGGACTGTGCATTGCCTCTTCCATTGAACCTTGCAATCTCATACAGCAGTGTGTACGCCAGCCCGCCGACGCACTCCCGGTAATAGGCGTTTTTATTCTGCATCTCCTCAAAGATGGCGCGAATCAAGGTCACAAAGATTGGATTCTCTTCTACTTTTATAAAAAATGCGCTCCTGTTGACTGCATCTATAATATTGCGGGTCTCCTGCATCGGTTTTCCCTGCTGCTTTAGGATATCTGCCGGGCTGATATACAGATACTCCCAGAATGCCCTGACATGAGTGTCACTTTTTGTCACATGCAGAAAATTCGCCGGAATGCAGGAGACCATGCCCGCCCCGAAACGGTACTGATCCTCTTCTATGACGAGCTCTCCCGCCCCATAATGACAGTATCCAATCTCGATCAAATTGTGAAAATGCAGGTTATTGATATTCTCACCATAGACCTGTATCCACTTATTTCCCATCAGCGCAAGCACCGCTTCCTCTCGCGGCACTTCATAGTACCGAAACTCCGCAGACCCCTTTTTCTTCTTCGACATGATACTCCCTCCAGAAAATCTTTACAGACTTTTTCAATCAAAGAGTGTGGACTCCCTGACCGCCAGCTCATACCCAAGCAGGGTCTTGGGCTTGACTTCCTCCCCCTGTATGCAGTGCAGTAACACCTTGCAGGTGAGCGCCCCGAGCGCCCTGTCGTCGAACAGAAGAGACGTAACTGCCGGCTTCGCATGTCTCAGCAGGGTACTGTCATAAAATGAGGCCACCTGAATCTGCTGCGGCACCAAAATATCTCTGTCCGCCAAAACCTGTAATACCACAGAACAAATCAAGTCGTCCATACAGACGATTGCGCCGGCACCTGCCTGAATGAGCTTTGACGCCGCGGACTCAATTTTTGCCACGCTGTCGCAGTCCTCTATGCACAGTGTCATATCCGGCTTTATGCCGGCTTCCTGAAATGCCTCCTCGTACCCCTGTTTTCTGGTCCGGTTGACGACATAGTTCCTGCTGCCGCCAATCAATCCGATTCTGGCAATCCCGCTGTGCAGCATGCGGCTTACCAGTGCGCTGCAACCCGCTCTGTGGTCATTGTCCACTTGAAGAATCTTAGCGTCCCGCGAAGTTCCCATCATCACAAAGGGGATGTTCTCTTTCTGTAACAGCACCGCGCGGGTATCCTTCACCAGTGAACGGCTGAGTATCACGCCGTCTACTTTGCTGTTGGCAATCATACGTTCTAAATTTCCTAAGTTGCTGCCTGTCACGGGCACAAGCATGACATCGTAATCATGCGCCGACGCCTCCTCGCAAATTCCCTGCATACTGTTCTGAAAAAAGGGCATATCCACGAGATTGCAGTCGCCGGGAAGCACCAGCGCGATATTGTATGTCTTTTTCTGTGCCAGTCCTTTTGCGATCACATTCGGCTTGTAGTCGTTCGCTTCGATATAGGCAAGCACCCGCTTTCTGGTCGCATCACCAATGCGCCCTTTGCCAGATATTGCACGCGATACCGTCGTCTTGGATACTTGGAGTGCTTCTGCGACATCTGCAATCGTAATCTTGTCGCTCTTCATATTTACAGCCCGTCGATAAACCGCTGGAATGCTGCCCTGCCAGCCTCATCTCTCTTATAAACGCCTGCGTGCTCCAACACTTTGCCAAACACAATGCCAACTTCTTTTTGTATGATCTCCATCACCGTATCCTTGGTCACATGGTCATATTTTGGCAGAAACTCCTCCACCCAGTCCGCGTGTTTTTCGAGCACTTCATTTTTGCGAAGGTCCTCTTTTGCAAGAATCGCATCCGCTAACTGTTTCAACTCTGATTTGAGTCTTGACGGCAGCACTGCCAGCCCCATCACTTCGATTAAACCAATATTTTCCTTCTTGATATGATGAAGCTCTGCATGGGGATGATAAACGCCGAGCGGATGCTCTTCTGTCGTAATATTATTTCTTAGTACCAAGTCCAGCTCATAGTTCTCTCCGCGCTTTCTGGCAATTGGCGTGATGGTGTTATGCGGCTCCCCATCCGTCTCGGCAAAGATAAATGCCGCCTCGTCCGTGTACCCGCGCCATTTTGCAAGAATCACATCTGCAAGCTCAATCAGCCTGTTGTAATCCTTGTGTGAAAGCCGGATCACGGACATCGGCCACTTGACGATGCCTGCTGTAATGTCCTCAAAGCCCTTCACTGTAAATTCCTTCTCGACTGGCGCCTTCGCCATCGCAAACTCATAATTACCACCCTGAAAATGGTCATGGCTTAATATCGAGCCGCCCACAATCGGAAGGTCTGCGTTGGAGCCCACAAAATAATGCGGAAACTGCTCTACAAAGTGAAAAAGCTTCACAAAGGTATCATGCTCAATCTTCATCGGAATATGCCGGCTGTTAAACACGATGCAGTGCTCATTGTAATACACATACGGCGAATACTGAAATCCCCATTGATTTCCCTGAATCGTGACTGGAATGATTCTGTGATTCTGCCGTGCTGGATGATTTACCCGGCCGGCATAGCCCTCATTTTCCATGCAGAGCTGGCACTTGGGATAACCGCTTTGCTTTGCATTTTTAGCCGCCGCAATCGCCTTGGGGTCCTTCTCCGGCTTGGACAGATTGATGGTGATATCCATCTCCCCGTACTCGGTGTCCGCCTTCCACTTTCTGTCGCGCGCAATGCGGTAGCGCCTGATGTAATCTGTATTCTGGCTGAATGTATAATACCAGTCTGTCGCTGCCTTGGCGCCCTGCTCCTCATAGAGCTTCTGAAATTTGCTGATGACCTCTGACGGGCGCGGCAGCAGCAGGCTCATCACTTTTGTGTCAAACAAATCCCGGTACACAATGCTGTCGTCGGGAAGGATTCCCTTCTCTGCCGCGTAGTCAAGCATCTGTTTGAGCAGCCCCTCCAGGTCAAAATCCGCCGCATTTGTGATCACCACTGGATTCTGAGGCTCCTCATAATCGTCCAGCCCAAACAGCTCCAAAAGTCTGTTGATGGTATAAATCCTGTCCGCTTCATCGAGAAGCCCTGCCGCAATACCATAGTTTACAAGCGTCGAAATGTTTTCTGTGATCATTGAAATCCCTCCTATATTTATTGACAGACTCTCGGAAGATCGCTGCGTTATCCGAAATTCTGTTTATATTTTGTAATCCCTGATAATCTCCAGCGCTGGAAGCGCATTGCCGTCATAGTCAAACAGTGCTTGATTTGCCCATTCATTGCCGCAAGGCCCTTTCTCCTTGATATAGGGGAGCGCCGCATCTGTCGCCCAGCCACTTCCTGCCACTGGCAGCCAGCCCGGCTCCCAGTAAAAGAAACCTCTGCCCTTTTGCTCCGGCACCTTCTCGACTACCTCCAAAAATGCTTTCAGAAAGTCACACTGTCCCTCTTTTGTCATGGCAAATGGCACTTTTTCGCACAACTCGGATTTTGTCGCCATGCCCTTTCTCTGCTCCGGCGCAAGCTTCTCATACGCGGCGTAGTCCTCGGTGGTATGTCCCATTGAAACCTCTGCGATGACAAGCTCTTTTCCATAGCGCACTGCGATATCGTTCATATTGTTCGACAAATCGTCCAGCGTGCCATGCCAGAACGGATAGTAAGAAAGTCCAATCACATCGAAATCCGCGCCGTTGTTCACATTGATATACTGGTCAAACCACTCCCTGTACAGTGCGTTGTTGCCGCCGTTGTCGAGATGTATCATAATCTTTGCAGCAGGACAGACCTCCTTCACGGCGCTGACGCCTGCGCTGACAAAGCGTGCAATATTTGCATAATTTGGAACCTGTCCCTCCGGCCAGAGCAGTCCATTTGACAGCTCATTGCCGACCTGCACCATATCTGGCACGATATTCTCCTGCGCCAGACGATTTAAGATTTCCTTGGTAAAATCATACACTGCCTGCTCGAGCTGGTCCGCATTGTAGTCCGCCCACGCCTTCGGTTTACGCTGCTTGCCGGGGTCCGCCCAGAAATCACTGTAATGAAAATCCAGCAAAAAGCCAAGTCCTGCCGCCTTCACACGCTTTGCCATGCGAAGCATTGTCTCATAGTCCGTGTTGCCTGCACCGTAGGGCTTGCCGTCAGGAGACTTGGGATCGTTCCAAATCCGCAGGCGGATATAATTTGTCCCGTAGTCCTTGAGAATCTGAATCAAATCCCCCTCCCCTCCATGGTCATAAAACTTTGCACCGAGCTTCTCAATCTCATCTAGTGACGAGATGTCCATTCCCTTGATATAATCCAACATACTTTTTCTCCATTCTTATTCTCATGACAGTGCAGCAGAATCCAGCCCGCCTGCCAAACACTTGCAGTTGCGGATACTGCACTGTATTCTGCAACGCCATTCTGTTTGTTTTGCGCAACCGCTTGCGCATCTGTATTCATCATATCAGCATGACGGCCATAAGTCAATACATCAAGGCCAAATAAATGTGTGAAAAAATAAGAGACGCTTTTTAGTACTTTTATACAAATACTATCCGATCAGGCACTCTTTTCCCCTAAATACAATCCCATATTTTCTGATGCGCTCTGGCGCTATTCCCTCTGCGGTGAGTTCCGCTTCATATTGTTTCTCCTCGATTTGCAGGCGTGCATTTGCAAGCGTCTGCTCCAAATCCTTTTCTTTTCTCGGCTTGTGCACCTTAAATTCTATGATATAAGCACAGTCCTTCTCCTGATTGTGAGGCTTCAGCATAATATCATAGCGTCCAAATCCGCTCTCTCTGTTGGATTTTATCGTAAATCTGTCCGCTAAGTCTACGATTAGCCCCAGCACAAATCCATGGTAAAACCGCTCTGGCGCATCTTTTGAGGAGGCACTCTTTGACACGTCAAAATTTGAGAAGCTCGCAAGCGCAATATCATTCATAAACTCGTTCATGGAGTCCACATCATCAAGCAGCATTGCCTTGATAAAATCATTGTATGGAATGCGGCTATTGTCCCTAAACCAGCTATTCACCATATTTTCAAACAGAATCGACACTTCCAGATTCGTAAGCGTCAATGTAAATACTTCTTTTTTGCGTTCTCCCACAGTCTCCGCCGCAACAACTTTTAAGTACCCGGTGGCAAGCAGGAGGCTCCAGAGGGCTGTCTCACTAGATCCTAGCTGGTTAAAAACAATCTGTTCATCAAGCATAGTCTGAAAGCTGCCGCCCCTGATCAGCGTCTCTATGGTTTTTTTCATCTCTGCTTTACCAGTCTGTACCAAAGAATGAAGGAGTCCGTTTGAGCTCGTATTTACCCAGTATGCGCTGTACTTTCCATTATTTTTGACAAACGAAGTAATTGACCAAGGATTGTAAATATCTGTATGACTGCCAAAAATAAATCCGTCATACCAGTGCTTTACCTGCTCCTTCTCCTCTCCAAGCCCAACACGCTCGAGAATCCCAAACACCTCCTCCTCTGTAAAGCCAAATGAAACTGCATACTCCTCTGAGGTTGTCGTGATCACATTCAGATTGTTCAGGTCTGAAAAAATGCTTTCTTTTGAAATTCTTGTAATTCCTGTGATAATTCCGTGGTACAAACATGGATTTGTCTTGAATGTATTGTCAAAAAAGCTTCGGAAAAATCCGGCAGCCTCCTCCCAGTAGCCGCCAATCCATGCCTCCTGCATCGGTGTGTCGTACTCATCCAGCAGCACGAGCACTTCTTTTTCATAATACTTTTGAAGAAATAGACAAAGCATGTTGATGGCTGTCTGCGCCTTGACATCTTCCATCTTTTCATTGACCGCCCTAAATGCTTCCCGGTCATTTTCGTCAAACTTGTCTGACTTTAAAATCTCCCTGTACCTCCCATACAGATTGGCAATGACAATCTTTACCATTGCCTTCATGTCTTTCATATTGCCAGCCTTCACGCCGGCAAAGCTGAAAAATATCACAGGGTAGGTTCCCTGGAGTTGTCTGTACTTTTCGTTCTTCCAGATTTCAAGCCCTTCAAACAGATCTCCCCTGCCTGCATATTGGTTTGAAAAAAAGCACTCCAGCATACTCATATTCAATGTCTTTCCAAATCTCCGCGGGCGTGTGATGAGTGTCACATCCGCTCCGCTCTCCCACCACTCTTGAATAAATGCTGTCTTGTCCACATAAAGACCTCCCCGCTCCCGAAGTCTGTCAAACTGCTGTGCACCTAAACTGACGATCATACTGCTGTCCATATCCATACCTCCTGTGCTGCCCTATTCTAAATACAGTATACATATATTTCAGAGAGAGTGCAACATACTTCCTCTGCATGGGGCTGTGCATCAAAAAAGAGACAACGTTTTGCAACGAAGTCTCCTTTTTGATTATTTATATCGTTCACTCTGTGCCTGAATCAGTTCCATATCTTCAAAGTAGTCTATCCGCATCGCGTGCTTAACCTCCGCCAGCGTCTGCGCTGCCACCTCCCTTGCCGCCTCCGAGCCTTTTTTGAGAATGTTATAAATCTCCGGAATATCCTTCTCAAATGCGGCGCGGCGGTTTCTGATTGGCTCAAGCTCTTCCTGCATAATATTGTTCAAAAACTTCTTGACCTTCACATCGCCAAGACCGCCTTTTGTATAGTGCGCCTTCATCTCCTCAAGGTTTGCATAGTCTGGGCAGTAGCGCGCAAAGTGCTCATCGCGCGCAAACGCATCGAGATACGTAAACACGGTATTGCCCTCGAGGTGCCCGGGATCGCTCACCTGCAAATGCAGCGGGTCGGTGTACATACTCATAATCTTGGTGCGCACCTCATCTGCGCTGTCCGCAAGATAGATACAGTTGCCAAGGGACTTGCTCATCTTTGCCTTTCCGTCTGTGCCCGGCAGCCGCTTGCACGCCTCCATCTCTGGCACCAGCGCTTTTGGCTCTACAAGCACAGGATTTTCCGGCGCATAGACAGCATTAAATTTGTGTACGATCTCCTTGGTCTGCTCGATCATGGGAAGCTGATCCTCCCCCACTGGCACCACATTCGCCTTACAGAAAGTGATATCTGCTGCCTGACTGATCGGATACGTAAAAAACCCTACGGGAATGCTTGCCTCGAAGTTCCGAAGCTGTATCTCACTCTTTACTGTCGGGTTGCGCTGTAGTCTTGAGACTGTGACAAGATCCATATAATAAAAGGTCAGCTCTGTGAGCTCTGAGATCTGTGACTGTATAAAAAGGGTGGACTTTGCCGGGTCCAGTCCAGCCGAGAGATAATCCAGCGCCACCTCAATCACATTCTGTCTGACCTTCTCTGGATTTTCAATATTGTCTGTGAGTGCCTGCGCGTCTGCAATCATAATGTAAATCTTGTCATACACTCCTGAATTTTGCAGCTCTACCCTGCGACGGAGCGACCCTGCATAATGACCGATATGCAGCCTTCCTGTCGGTCTGTCTCCTGTTAATATGATATTGCTCATGTTGTTCCTCCTGTTTCAAGCTCTGTCTCATGCCCGCAATGTGGATATCCTTTGTATTTAAAACATATGTTCTATATTCTGACCACCTCACGGGAAATTCTGCTGTTTTAATTTGCAGACTTGGCGTTTGCCGTCTCTAAATCCTGATAGCCGTAAAACTGCACGGTATTTTTCATAATCTCACACGCCACATTTTTGCCCGCCTGCGCGTGCGCTACAATATAACGCCCATACATTTCCAGCATTCTGTCTGAATATGTGCAAAGCTCACCTCTTAAATAAGTCTCGTAGGAGGTGTCATACGCCAAGTCCTCGGCTGTATGAATTGCGCGGGCATCCTCCGCAAGATTGGGATACTGCGCAGCAAACTCCTCCATCCATTTTACCTGCAGCGCGACAATCTGCTCTACAATCGCCTTCTTTGCCTCTGAGACTTCCGGAAGCCGTTTTGCAAACCGCGCATACTCAAGCGGCGCAGTCGATTCCATCATGCGGGCATACTTCTCTTCGATCATATTGCGCCCGTTGGCATAATTTGTCTTAAACTCATACAAATACTGTAAAAGCATATCCTCTGTCCATGTCATATACTGGCTCATGCGCATCACTTTAAACGTCGGCCAGTTGTTCTGGCAGCTCGCCCTGCCGCCCTCATTCTGTACTTTGTCAAACGCCTCAAATTCACTCTTTGCAATCGAGAGCGAAAGGGCTGTCACAATGGGCGTATTGGCGACAATCGCTGTCAGGAGCGCATCGCTTTTTGTCATAAGCTCTTTCGTGCACACATCCAGATATAAGTCACACTTTCCTACCATATTGAGTTTTTCAAGTTCATTTGCAAAAATCACTGCAAGCGATTCAACCGCCGTGGTGAGTGCCGCTTCGTGTGCCTTGTCCGCTGGCAGGAGACTGAGCTTCTCCACCAGCTTGGGCACGTCTGCATTCTCCATGCCCTCTTCACCGAGAGTCATCTGCGCGTTTTCGGGCATTCCTCTGTATAACCACTTGTCATGTGGTGCGTACTTTCTATTCAATAAATAATACAGTTTCATCGCCTGCTTCGCGCACTCTGCTTTCGCAAGCTCTGCGGCCACGAGCTGCCCCCGCCGGCGCATACGGGGCAGATTGTACTGCCCGCTCTGGGAAAAAAGTGCACAGGTCTGCGCAGCTTTCCGATACCAGACCGCTTTTGGGTAATACGCCGACAGCAGATTTCTGTACTGTGTAAAAATGCCCTCGTCATCGCGGAACACTTCACCGTTCACCGCCGCTGCAAGCGCGTACTCCTGAACAGACAGCCAGCACTTGATGGTATCCAAGTTTTCTTTGCCAGACGCGGTATCTTCATTGTTGTGCGCCAGCATTCCAGCTAAGTCAAATCCGAGAAGGCTCTTGTAAAACTCCTCAATAATCATGACTCCTGAGCGGTCTTTTCCGTGAAAAGTCTCTATCCGATCTATTCCTAAGAACTGGCTGGGCAGCTTGTCATACGCTTCCTGAAGTTCCTCGCCAATCTCGTCATATACTTTCTTCGTCACCCACATCACAAAGCGCGGCCCAAAATCATGATCCTGCGACAATACATCATCAAATCCAAAACAGTCAGACCCTTTGCCCACAAGCCCCACTGCAATCCGGGACTCGTATGCCTGAAACTTGCCTGCAATCATGGGGCATCCATACTCCTCATAATAGCGGCGGCAGAGGTCTATTCCGGTGATGGAAGGGGTGAGGTCCTCCTGCTCGGGTGACTTTGCTGGGCTTGCTGCTTGCTCTAGTGTCTCTGTAAGTGACGCTTCAGCAAATGCTTCCTTCTTGGGTTCCTCTAGAACTGGTTCAAGTGCTGGTTCTTCTGTAGACAACACTTCAACGGCTGCCTCCCCGTTGGATTCTTCTATTGGTATTGCTTCCACTTCTGACGTATTTACAGATGCCTCTGCAACAAATACTTCCTCTTCTGATTCTGACACCTCTGTAGGCGACTCCTCAACGGATGTCTGTGCCGGCTCTGATTCCTGTTCGGATTCCTCCAGCACTGCTGTTTCCAGTTCTGGCACTTCTCCTGATGCCGCTTCCTGCCCTGACTCCTCCTGCATAAATGTTTCCGCTTCCTGCTCTACTTCCTCCTCTGGCATTACTTCTGCTTCCGGCGTCTCTGTAAATGACTCCTGCACAGATGTCTGCGATGGCTTTGATTCCTGTTCGGATTCCTCTGGGGTTTCAACAAATGCTTCCTGTTCAGATACCCCCGCCGGCTCGGCTTTCTTCTCCGGCACAAATGCTTCTAACACTGGCATCTCCTCTGACAACACCAGTGTTTCCAGCTCGGACGCCTCCGCAGCCAGTGTTTCCAGCGCTGGCACCTCTGCCAAGTTTTCCAGCACTGGCACCTCCACTGGCACTTCTCCCAGCGCTTCCGGCTCAGATGCCTCCACAGCAGGCACCGATGCCGTCTCTTCCTGTGCTGGTTTCTCCGCCTCTGAAAGCTTCTCACTGGTTCTGATTTTATCCTGAATGATTTCAATATTTTCACTCAATCGCTGATACTGGATATTGTCTGTCCCCAGGTATTTTGCCACACACTCACGGCTCTTTTCCATCGCACGGAGTGCGCTGTTATAGTCTTTATCCATATAATACAAGCTGCCAAGCGCCGACAATGCCGCACTGTAATGCGCATCATCAACTCCCAGCTCCTCAAAGATGCGGATCGCCTCCTCCGCACGCGCACGCGCCTCATCGTCCTGCCCAAGCTCGATGCAGGTATTGGCAAGATTTGCCTGTGTCACTGCTGCCTCAAACTGCCGGTCCGGCTTGTGGCTCACAATCGACAGCGCGTTGACTAACTGGTCCTTTGCCGATGCAAAATCGCCCATTTCCTGATACAGCAGACTTAAATTGTTGTAGAAATTGGCAAAATACATATCATTCTCGTCAAGATGTGCCACGTAGATTGGGCGAACCCGGTTATAGAGCTCGAGCGATTCCTGAAGCAGCCCTGCCGCGCGGTGGGCATTGGCAATGTTTAGCAGCGTGGTCGCATATGGTATCGTATCCTGTATTCCCATCTCCTTCATAAGTGCAACCGCTTTATGACAGTTCTCGATGGACAGGGCATATTGTCCTGTCTCCCTGTAAAATCCGATGATTTCATTGTAAAGAGTCAGCAATACCTCCTGAGCTCCCTCCTGAGCCGCCTGTGCAATATGTGACTCCAGAAACTGTGGTATCTCCGCAATCTTTTCCTGTGCAAAGAGTGTATCAAGCTCCTCTGTGATTTGATTTATGTCCATATTGTCCCTCCTCACTATTTTTATTCATTGATCTCCCTGTTCAATCCCTTCTCAGTATATCCACCGTGTGCGCACCCGCACCAATCAAATCCGCACGCTCGCAGACCGCCATCTGATAGCGGACAAACAACTCAAACTCCTCCTCCGTCAACTGGTTCAGAAACGGTCTCATATAATTTGCCGGTCCGTCCGGCGACAAAATCTTGAGCCGGCGAAGCCCCGCCGCTGCATTCAAGGCGTCAATGTCCTCAATGCGCATATAATCATACAGTTGTTCTGGCGACGAAATGGTCTTAAAGTCTTCTGTGAAGCGTTGTTCCGCCATGCACGAGAGCACATTGCGCTCCTTAAAACCATAGGTGATCACACCGTACTCATTCATACAATACGCAACGAGAAGCACGCCACCCGGTTTGGTGACACGCTTTGCCTCACACAGCGCCCTGAGTTTCTGCTCAAATCCAAACAGATGATACATCGGGCCAAATAAAAGGGTCACATCAAAGCTGGCGCTTTCGAGCTTTTTTAAATTCAGGGCGTTTCCCTGCATCGCCTTGACACTGCTCGCCTTCTTTTTCAGGACGCCCAGATTATACCGCACAAGCTCAACCGCGGTGACATCATAGCCCTCCTCTGCAAGCGCCACGCTATAGCGCCCTGTTCCCGCACCGATATCCAGCAGCCGAATGTTGGATTTCGACCCCGTATCAGAAACACCAGTTCGTTCCCCCGCCTCCTCAAGATACGCATGGATATATTTCATGGAAATACGGTATTCGACTTGTCCATGACGTGAATTTAGCCGCTTTTCCTCATTAAATTTATTATAATATGCCTCAAGTTCTGTCATCTATGCAATCAATACCTCCAGCTTCTTCTGAACGCCGGTGATGATAGGTCCAAGGAAAAATGCCACCAGAATCGTGACAATGCCGACATCACCGCCAAGCACAAAGCCTGCTGCCATAAAACTAATATCCCACAGCATGCGCACAATCTTAAAAGGAAACCGCCTGACATGCCCTGATATGATAAACGGCAGCGCATCATACGGCGAAGATCCAAGCCCTGCGCACATGTAGGCAGCCGCGCCCAGCAAAAAGACGGCAAGGGACGGAAGCAGCAGTATGTAACGGTTTAATACGACTTCAAAAAATCCAGCCGGGAGCAGCAGAGACCAAATCCATTGGAAAAAATCTGAAATATAGCCCAAAAAGCACATATTCCCGATCGTGCCAAAGCCGATCATGCTCAAGTCGTACCTGAGCACAAAGACAAAAGTCACCAGATGGCACAACAACTGGCAGGTGCCAAAGCTAAGCGGCACAAAGTTTGTGACACCCTGTGTCAGACAAGAGCATGGGTCTGTCCCTAAATTGACCGCCCTTAACAGCGACAAGCCTAATCCCTGCGCCATGATGCCGCACAGCATCATAATCATACGGTTCTTAAATTTGGGCGGGCGCACAAAACATTTTTTATGATTGGTATCAAAACTCATAGAAGTTAAACTCCTCCGCCTTTTTGGGCTCTTCTGCGGCTTGTGTTTCCTCCGCTGCCGGCGCGGGCGCAGGATGCTTGACATGAACCTGATCTGTCCGAATGTCAATCACCGGTCCGCCTGTACCGTTGATGTAATCTCCTGTGATCGTCACCTCGCCGATATTGTCATCCTTTGGAATCTCGTACATAATATCAAGCATAAACTCCTCGATGATCGCCCTGAGCGCACGCGCCCCTGTATCCCGCTCTAACGCCTTCTTTGCGATTGCCTCCAGCGCACTGTCGTCAAAATTGAGCTTCACCTCATCCAGCTCTAAGAGCTTTTGATACTGTTTTAAGATTGCATTCTTAGGCTCTTTTAAAATCTTGATATAGCTTTCTTCTGTGAGGCTGTCCATCGGGCATACAATCGGCAGACGGCCGATAAACTCTGGAATCATGCCAAATTTCTTGATATCCTCGATTGTGACCTTTTTTAAAATATTCGCCTCTTTATCATAGGCGTCCTTGAGCTCCGCATTAAAGCCGATGGAGGACTGTCTGGTAAGTCTCTGCTTGATGATGTCCTCAAGGTCTGGGAACGCACCGCCACAGATAAACAAAATATTTCTGGTATTGATTGTCGTGAGCGGCACCATCGCATTTTTGCTGTTTGCCCCTACAGGCACCTCCACGTCAGAGCCTTCCAAGAGCTTTAACATGCCCTGCTGGACGGACTCCCCGCTCACATCGCGCGAGGTCGTATTCTTTTTCTTGGCAATCTTATCAATCTCATCAATAAATACGATTCCCTGTTCTGCCTTCTCCACATCATTCTCCGCGGCATTCAAAAGTTTGGAGATCACGGACTCAATGTCATCGCCGATATAGCCCGCCTCTGTCAAGGAGGTCGCATCTGCAATGGCAAGCGGCACATCGAGAAGCCTTGCGAGCGTTTTTACCATATAGGTCTTGCCGCAGCCTGTCGGTCCTAGCAGTAAGATATTGGATTTCTCAATCTCAATCTCATCCATCGTGCCTGTCGTGACACGCTTATAGTGGTTGTACACCGCCACGGAGATTACTTTCTTGGCATAATCCTGTCCGACGACAAAATCATCGAGCTGCGCCTTAATCTTGTGCGGCGCGGGCAGGTCATTGATGTTAAAGACGGCCTTCTCCTTCTTTTCCTTTGGCTTTTTCTTCTTGAGCTTCTGCCGGTTTGGAATGCCGCCGTCCCCCTGTAAATCCGCAATATTTACGAAGCTGATATTGGGAAACCGCTTCTTTCCATCCTTGGTATTGTCCTTGTCAAAATTAAAGTTTGTATTGTTCAGCATTCCCTGATAATCAAACTGGCTGACCGTGTCCATTGTCTTGTGCATACAGTCTGAGCACACGGAGATATGGTTGGGCAGCTTGAACATTTTGCCCGTCTTGCTTTCCGGCCGTCTGCATATAAAACATACATCTTCATACTCGCTTTCCTTCTCCTCCTCGCCTGCACTGTCTGTCGTCTTTTTCTCTTCTTTTACTTCTTCCTCCGCTTTGGACTCATCTTCTGTTATGTTCACAATCTCGAGCTCTTCATTGTTGTCAAAGTTGTTGTCTAACATCATGCCCTCCATTTTCTTATCAATCCTCTTTATATTCAAGTATTACCTCAATCGTCCGTTCCTTATATTCACCGTCTTTTAGTCTCATCAGGACAACTTCAACCTCTGTATCCCCTGCATAGTACTCGAGCAGTCCTTGCAGCTCATCCATGCCTGTAATCTTCTCGCCGTCTATGTAAGTGATAATATCTCCCTTTAAGATTCCCGCTTTCTCTGCCGCAGTATCCTCTAGTACATTTGTCACAAACACGCCCTCCGGCATCTCATACCGCGCAGTTGCCTCCTCAATCACATCTGTACCTGCAACGCCCAGAAATGCTCTCTCCTGTGCCGGCACTTTCTTCCGTGTCTCCTTTAGCATCAGCTCTTCGATGATTGGTTTTGCGGTGGAAATCGGAATCGCATAGCCCATTCCCTCGATCACATAGTCTGCAATCTTGCTGGAATTGATGCCGACTACCTCCCCTTTCACATTCAAGAGCGCGCCGCCTGAATTGCCGGGATTGATCGCTGCATCGGTCTGAATCAGATATCCCTGATTGTTCATCTCAAGATCTTCCTCAAACACATTCCTGTTCAGTGCACTGATCACGCCTGTTGTCACAGACTGCCCATAGCCCAGCGAATTCCCGATCGCGATCGCAGGCTCACCCACCTGAAGGCTGTCTGAATCGCCAAGCGCCGCAATGGAGATGCTTCTGAGTGTTTTGTCCGACATATCATCCAGGAATACAGACACGATGGCAAGGTCATTCTCCGGCGAGGTTCCCTTCACGTACGCCATCGCCTCCCTGTCGTCGATAAACTGCACATATAAATTGTTGTTATCCTGAATGACATGGTAATTCGTCACGATTAAAATCTCCTCGTTGCTTTGTGCCACGACAATTCCTGAGCCGTTTGCGCGCTCGTCGTACTCCTCATCATACCAGTAGTCATATGCTGTATATTCGTTGGTGATGGACACCACGCAGGGCATTGCGGCCTTTACCACTGCCGTCACATCCGAAAGAACTGCAAGCTCCTTTTCGTCCTGCTCGATGACTTGTACCTGCTCGACCTCGACGGGCTTCTTTTTTTTGCTGCCGCTGGCTTCTTTTGTATCAGATTCCATTTCAGTCTCTATGTCAATATTTATGTCAGTATTTGTTTCATTTTCTGCATCAGCTTCTGTCTCGCTCTCCGCTTCAGGGTCTGTCTGTGTCTCGAGAGCGGTATCTGTCTCGCTCTCTGCTTCACTTTCTGTTTCCGTTTCATCTGTAGTCTCTGTCTCTTCTTCCTTCTCCTCAAAACGCGGCTTCTGCGGCACTTTTCCAAAATCAAAAGGATTGTTGTTGGAAGCCTCCGTGACACCGCCGCTGGCATTTTGCTCATCGACATGGATTTCTACCCGGTCAAGCCACGCTGGCTGCGTGTTGCCTGTGCCGCCTAAGAGTTTGTAGGCGGCATATCCCCCGCCCAGTGCATACACCCCTGCAAACACGGTACACCCCAGCGTCACCATAATATTCTTAAACGTTGATTTTTTCTTTCCCATACCCTCGCGTCTCCTTCACGCCCTAAATTCAATCCTACTCGACTGTCACGGATTTTGCAAGATTCCTCGGCTTATCCACATCGCAGCCCTTTCCGACCGCCACATAATAGCCAAATAGCTGTAGCGGGATAATCGCCAGTGAATTTGTAAAATACTGGTTTGTCCTCGGTATATAAATCACGTAATCGGCTGCCTTCTCAATCTCCGTGTTGCCTTCATTGGTGACTGCAAGCACAAATGCCCCTCTCGCCTTCACCTCAACCATGTTGCTGAGCGTCTTTTGAAACAGGTCATCCTGTGTGGCGACAGCCGCAACAAGTGTTCCCTTCTCAATCAAAGAAATCGTGCCATGCTTTAACTCCCCTGCTGCATACGCCTCTGAGTGGATATAAGAAATCTCCTTGAGCTTGAGCGACCCCTCCATAGAAATCGCATAGTCCACCCCTCTGCCGATAAAAAATACATCCTTTGCCCCGATATAGCGGTTTGCAAAGCGCTGGAGCCGCTGCTTGTTGGATAACAGCATCTCGATCTGCGCCGGAAGCCGCTTCAAATCCTCTATCATGCCAAGAAATGACGCAGGTTCGAGCTTTTCCCGCACCTTGGCAAACTTCATGGCAAGCAGATAGAGCGCTGTCAGCTGGGCGCTGTATGCCTTCGTTGTGGCGACGGCAATCTCTGGTCCTGCCCATGTATACATCACGTTATCTGCCTCTCTGGCAATCGAGCTGCCCACCACATTGACAATGCCCAGCACCTTGTGGCCAAGCTGCTGCGATTCCCTAAGCGCCGCAAGAGTATCTGCGGTCTCTCCTGACTGGCTGATCACGATAACCATCGTCCCTTCCTCCAAGATCGGTCTGCGGTAGCGAAACTCACTCGCCACATCTACCTCCACAGGGATTCTCGCAATTCCCTCAATGACATATTTTCCAGTCACACCCGCGTGGTAGGCAGAACCGCACGCCACAATAAAGATTTTGCGGATTGCGCGGATCTCCTCCTCGGACATATTCAGCTCTTCGATCACAATATCGCGGTCCTTGATGCGGGGGCTGATGGTATCCGTCACGGTCTTTGGCTGCTCGTACATCTCCTTTAGCATAAAATGCTCATAACCGCCCTTTTCCGCAGCGTTGGCGTCCCACTCGATTGTGACAGACTGCTTGGTGAGCTCCTCCTCATCTACGGTATAGAAATGCATGTGGTCAGCGCGCAGGCGGACCACCTCCTGATTTTCGATAAAATAAACCTTTCTGGTATACTTGAGCAGTGCCGGCACATCGGACGCGATAAAGCAGCCATCTTCGTTCTGTCCGACAATCAGCGGGCTGTCCTTCCTGACTGCAAAAATCTGGTCGGGGTGCTCTGCAAACATGATGCCCAGCGCATAGGACCCCTGCACGCGGTGCATAACTTTTGTGATCGCCTCCAACGGATTTCCCTTATAATAATAATCAATCAGATGCGCCAGCACTTCCGTGTCCGTATCGGAGACAAACGTGTAGCCCTTTGAGAGCAGTTTTTCTTTTAACGGCAGATAATTCTCTATAATGCCGTTGTGGACGACTGCGATCGTCTCCTCGGCATTATAGTGCGGATGGGAGTTGGCATCGCTTGGCGCGCCGTGTGTCGCCCATCTGGTATGTCCGATTCCGATTGTACCCGGCATCGTCGCCCCGCCGTGTGTCAGCTCCTCGAGCACCTTGAGCCTTCCTGCGGATTTCTTGATCTGAATCTGTTCCCCGTCAAACACTGCCATTCCCGCAGAGTCGTATCCTCTGTACTCCAGCTTCGAAAGCCCCTCCAAAATCACCGGCGCCGCCTGATGTTTTCCAATATACCCCACAATTCCGCACATAGTTATATCCTCCAATATATTTTATTCGTCCCAATAGTTTCTGCTTGCACTGCACCACCTCACCAGAGGCGCCGGCAGGCTTCTGTAGTGTTTTCCCAGCTTGTATCCTATGAATTTACAGCCGCTTGACAAGATCAGATACGGTATTTGTATCCATTTCCTTGTCTTTTCGAGATGTCTGATTGTATTTTTGATCAGTCTCGCCCCCTCATTCTCGGACGACACCACCTCAAACACCTCCGGGTGGTCTGCCTGCGATACGCCCAAGTCAAAATTCCGGTGAAACTGCTGCATACAGGTATAATTGTGCGAATGGCGCACTTTTGCCTCCGCCGCATAGGCGATGCAGCAGCCTGCCATGACGGCATGCCCCGCATAGACCATATCTTCATTAAAAATTGCCTTCTTGACAAATCCGCCAATGTGCTCGTAGATTTCGCGGTTGTATGCCGCACATACATTCGAGCAAAAAAATGTCTTGATGCCGAGTCTGTCCAGATCTGCCGCCGACTTTACAAAGGATTTGTCAGGATAGTTAAATGCCCTTGTGTAGCGCTCGATCTCACGGCAGTTTGGATAGGGGAGCTGTCTGGCATACGCTGCCGCGATGTCCTCCCGCTCTGTGAGCGCCTCCACCAGCCGCTGTATCAGCCAGTCATCTTCTGGCACTGCATCTTGTGTCATACACACAAAGATATCTGCCTTTGAGTACTGCACTGCCTTCGCTCTCGTTCTTCCGTGATCAAACTCCCGTTCTGAGAGATGATGAATCTCGATATTTTTGTATTTTTCCAGAAATCCCGTCCCGTAAAAAAGGTTGTAAAAATACCGCTCTTCGGTATTCATGATAATAATTTTCCGTATGGGATATCTCTGCTTCTCCAATGCCTCGATCAACTCCATGACCTGTTTGCCGGGCTTGTATGTCAACAGTATGGCGTCAACACTGTACTGCATTTTTATCCCCCCATTCCACGCAAAGGTGCTGTGCACTGCCCTGTATAGCACATATGCCAAAAAGGAACCGGTTTCGGTTCCTGATCGGCTCCTCTATTCTCCATTATAACTGATTCCTGTGTCAGATGCAATGCGCTGACTGCACTTCTCCACCGTAGTAGATGGCGTGTACTCCTGATCTTCGAATAAAAATTCATGCAACAGAATGACATTCTGTTTGAGATCAATCGGCACTACCACACTGGCATTCCCGACATGCCCGTTCATCTTGACATGGTCGTTGAACGGGAAACCGGAAGTCTCGCCAATCTCATAGCTTGCGATGTCTGCAAGCAGCGACAGGATTTCCGGCAAGTCAAGCGATGTCTTGATCTCGCTGCACACCGCCGTCGCAATTTTGTCGAGCGTCGTCGGGTTGAGCGTCATTGCCTTCTTTGCCATCAGTGTGAGCACTGTCCGCTGCCGCTCGGTTCTCGCACCGTCTCCGCCGACATAGCGAATACGGCAGTACGCCGTCGCCTGTAGTCCGTTGAGCTTCTGCATACCGGCCTTGGTGACTGGCGTGTAGTCCACGCCGGGCGTCGCGGTATAATTGGGCTCGCCTGCGGCATTGAGATCGCCTGTCGGTTTTCCAACCATCGAGATCTGATAGCTGTTCAGATACGGAATCTCCTCCTCTGTCACATTGATCTCAATGCCGCCAACAGCATCGACCGTCTTGATCACCGCCTCGAATCCCACCGTGACAAAATCTGTGATATCAAGATCGAGATTCATATTGAGCATACCGATCGCCTGCTTTGAGCCGCCCTTTGCGTAGGCGGCATTTGCCTTGCTATACTTGTCATTCGTCATATTGAGCCACGTATCACGGTAAACGGATACCAGCTTGACCTTCTTCGTGTCCTGATTGATAGATGCGATCATAATGACATCAGTACGTGTGTTCTTGTCCAATTCCTGATCCCGCGAATCGACGCCGAACAGCGCAATATTCCTGTACCCCTTCATATTGCTGGTTCCTTGGTCAATCTTGTCGATGACCGAATCATTGATAAAGACATCTTCCCGCTTAATATCAACATACTGAATCGTCTGCGCCTTCTTCACTGCCCAGAGCGCCCCCACCAAGATCAGCAGCAGAAAAATTTCTGCCACAAACATCACGATTTTTCTCCGCTTTTTCTTTGCCGCCTGATCCGGCGTCAAATTCTTTGGCGTTTTCCTTGGTCTGCCTTTTGCTGGTGCCTGCTGCCTGCGTTCCGGTCTGGTGTTTGCCCGCTGTTGTCCGTCTGCGGCCTGCCGTCTTGGCTGGCCTGCCGGCCTTGCCTGGCCGCTGACGCGTCCTGCACCGTCCGCTCTCTGCGGCCCTGCGGGTCTTGGCTGTCCTGCGGGTCTTGGCTGGCCTGCGGGTCTTGCCTGTCCGGAAGTTCTTGTCTGCCCGCTTGGGCGCGATCCTCCTGCTGGTCTTTGCGGTCCGTCCACTGCCTGCCGCCTTGGCTGGCCTGCCGGTCTTTGCGGTCCGCTGGCGCGTCCTGCACCGTCCGCTCTCTGCGCTCCCGTGGGTCTTGCCTGTCCAGACGGTCTTGGCTGTCCGCCGGCACGCGGCGTACCGTCCGCTCTCTGCGGCCTGCTGGGTCTTGGCTGCCGCTCACCGGTTGGCATTCTCCTTATATTACTGTTTTTGTTGTTATCATTTTCTTGCATTTTATCCACTCTCCTATGATGAATAGGTTTTTAATAGGCATTTTTATTGATAAACCCTCTAAAAAAAGTAAGAAATAAGATCTTCATATCAAATGCCATAGACCAGTTCTCAATGTAGTACAAGTCATACTCAATCCGCTTTTTGATCGACGTATCCCCCCTGTATCCATTGACCTGCGCCCAGCCTGTGATTCCCGGACGCACCTGATGCTTTATCATATACCTAGGTATTTCCTCCCTGAATTTCTCAACAAAAAGAGGCCGTTCCGGGCGTGGGCCAATCATGCTCATATCGCCTTTGAGCACATTAAATAGCTGCGGCAGCTCATCAATGCTGGTGCTGCGCAGAAGCCTGCCCACCTTTGTGACTCTCGGATCATTTTTGACCGTCCAGCCTTTCTTCTCTTCCGCATCACTCTGAACCTCCATGCTGCGGAATTTGTACATCTGAAATGGTTTGTTGTGCAGCCCGACACGCTCCTGCTTAAAGATGAGCGGGCCTCTGCTTGTCACCTTCACCGCAATCGCAGCCGTCAGCATGAACGGGGAGCACAGCACAATCGCTGCGAGCGCACCCGCGATATCAACCAGCCGCTTCATCAGCATATTTGCCATATTATTTAACGGCACCCTGCGGATATTGACCACCGCAAGCCCATCCAAATCCTCCAGATACGGCCTGCTTGGTATAACACTATTGTAGTCCGGTATAAACTTGGTATGCACCCCCGACTTTTCACAGAGCTTGACGATCGCTTCGAGCCTGTCATAATCCGACAGCGAGAGCGTGATGCCAATCTCGTCCAGCTGGTTGTCTGTCAGGACGGTCTGGAGGGTCTCAATCTCTCCTGTCACCCGGACACCTTTATAGACAGCGCCCACCGGCACATGGTCATCTAGTATGCCGCACACCTCATATCCCCACTCGGGATTTGCCTTGATTTTGTTTATATACTCTTCACCTGCGCGCGAGTATCCCACCAATAAAATATGCTTGACATTGTAGCCCTTCCTGCGCATTCTGCGAAGCCCGTACCTGACAGACTTGCGCATCAGCGATTCTGCTACAATGTTAATCCCATAGAAAACACCAACCATTCCTCGTGAGAAATCTGGTATATTGATGGCATAAAGCACGACCATGACTGCCAAAAGCCCAACTGTGTTTGCCTTTATAATGTTAAAAATCTCGTAAATCGTCTTAGCAGTACGCTTTGACGAATACAGATCAAATGTATTGTACAAAATCAGATATCCCGGCACAATGGCAGCCAGTACGGCAAAGTACGTCTCCACTGACAAAATACCTATGCCGGGGTCGTTCTCCTTCACATATCCGCTGAGCCACAAAAACCAAGAGAACCAGTAAGCAGCCGCTATGACCATTGCATCGAGCAGAACCAGCAGTTTATTAAAATACTTCTGATGATCTCTTATCAATTTTCTCACCCTTATTCCAATGGAAAGAATTTAACTCATTTCATTCTACAATATTTGAGCCAAAAGTACAACTTATTTTTTACTCATGCAAAAAGTCTGAACAAATTTCTCCATAGATCGAACTGTACCGACACGTAATTTCCTATCCTGTGCCTGTCGAATTTTTGTCTGTGCCGTCTCCCGCAAGGACTTGCAGAGAGCCTGATTCCCTGAACCAGCCCCGACACATAGTCCCGTCCCATTCCTTTTCTTGCAAAAAAAACCGTTTTGATCAAAAATCCCATGACAAGAAACGGCAGATTGAGCAGAATCTGTAAAGCGGGCATATTTTTATAGATCAGATAGACGCTGTTTCTCGATGCCAGCTTCGTCTTGAAGGTGTTGTAGCGGGAACCGCTCGCCGCACTCCCAGCATGGTATACTATAGAGTTTGCCGCAAATTTGTTTCTATATCCATAAATTTTTGCCCTGTAGCCAATGTCTATATCCTCAAAATAGGCAAAATGTTCTTCATCAAACAATCCTACCTTTGTTTCTTCCAGCAATTCCCTGCGGTAGATTGCAGCTCCCGCGCACGCTGCAAAAATATCACAGTTCTTCTCATAGCGGGCGGGCGCCTTTCCCTTGCCTCTGGCAAATGCCCAGCCAAGCGCACAGTAATAGTCTCCCGCATCATCTACTTTGTCCTTATCATACAGGGAAATCAGTTTTGCCGAGGCAGAAAAAAGCTTCTTATCCATATCGTTGTCCATCACCTTCTCAAGCTCATGGACAAACGAAAAATCTGCCCGCGTGTCATTGTTGAGCAGGATTACATACGGCGTGGCGCTCGCACGAATGCCCTGATTGACGGCGTGGCTAAAGCCCGTATTCTGCTTATTGGCAATCAGACGCACCTGCGGAAACTGGTCCCGCACCAGCTCCATGCTGCCGTCCGTCGAGGCGTTATCCACCACGACCACCTCAATCTCCTTTGTCGTCCCGCCGTACAGGCTTTCGAGACATGCCTGAATATACTTGCTTCCATTATAGTTTGGTATCACAATCGTTGATTTTGTCATTGTCACAATTTCCTCACACACACGGGGTCCAAAAGCAGCCTCGCACCCTTTTTGACAAGCGCGCTGCCCAGTGCTTCCCCTAGCCTTGCAAGCTGTGCCTCCCCGTCCGCAGCGCGCTCTAAATCCTGTATCCACTGCGGCAGCTCTTTCTTTTCTGTGCACAGCGTGCTCTCATACGGATGCCCTGTGACCGCCTCGTAAACGTCCTGATATGCCTTATTGACCGCCATATTTCTCAGGTCGAGCGCATTCGTATTTTGATACAAATCCATGCGGTTCATATACCCTGCATACAATAACGGCTGTCCTTGATAGACGCCCGACGCCACCTTGCCGTGCCGCGCGACAAAACCGCCCACGGCGGCTACATCCGGCCGGTGTGTCAGCACATGATCCCTGTATTCAATGCGGTAGAAGCCCAGATGTTTGTTGTGGCGAACCTCCGCCTTCCAGCCCATGCGCTGCGCGAAATCCACCAGCGCCTTTTTTCCTGCCTCGTAGGCATACATCTTGCTCTGGGGATTGTCCGCCGTGGAATTTTCGTGGCAGCGCCAGTGGTACAGCACCTTGGGCACATGCACGATGCAATCCTCCACGGACTCCGCCTCCTTGTTTCCCTTTTCTTTGATGAGGAGGCTGCTCACAATCCTGAGAATCAGATCATAATCCTGTGAGCCGTCGTATTCTTTTCTGATTTCAAGTTTTCGGAGCACGTCTGCGCGAACGGTCATAAAATGACAGATGTAATTATTGGTTAACAGCAAATCCAGATTAAAATCCAGCTTGAAATGCGGGTCATAAAAATGGGTGCCTGACGCATCACACTTATCTTCATCCGAGTACGCCAGTATCGGCTTGCGCTCACGGACGGCACGCGCCATCTCATACAGCGCGTCCGCAGTCAGAAGGTCATCATGGTCCAGCAGTCCATAATAATCCCCTGTGGCGAGCTGTATCGCGCGGTTTGTGTTCTCTGCAATTCCATGGTTTTCCTCCAGCTTCACATACCGTATGCGGGCATCCTCATACCTGCGCACGGTCTCATGGACAACTTCCGTGGCGCTGCCATCGGCGATGACCAGCTCCCAGTTTTCATAAGACTGTCCGAGACAGCTTTCAATCAATGCCTCCATATACACGCGCTGCGTCTCGTATGCCGGTACGAGAATCGAGAATTTGAGCGCTGACGCCTGACTGTCCGCCCGCTGCCTCTCCAGCGCCAAAGCGTCCGGCGCCTGATACGAATAATCCGCGTAATACTTTGCCGTCACACGCTCCCACGCCGCGACCACCGCCTCCCCGTATCCGTTTTTCTTACTGTAATTTATTGTCTTTTTAATATTCTGTGCCAGTGACATCGCTTTCCCCCATGTCCTATTCCTACTGCTGTTTCTACGCCTCTTCTTTCTTTTCCAAAAAAATCTTCCTGCTGATAAAGTTGTAAACCATTACGATCGCTGTCGCGATGACCTTCGCCCCCGTGTAGGCAAGGTCATAGTTTAACAGTCTCTGCAAAAACGCGATATTGCCGTAAACCGGACCTACGCAGAACCAGATGATGAGCGAATTCAGCCCCAGCCCGATCACGCTCAGGACAATAAACGCCACAAACTCCTTCCTGCGGTCAAGATCATCCTTGCGCTCAAAGACAAATTTAAAACTCAGGATATAATTTATCACGACGGAAACTGTAAACCCCAGCGCAGAGCCTGCCATTGATGCCGCCTTAAAGACTTCATCGCCGCCCAGTTTCACGATTATTTTCATCACCGATAGACCAATAACATAGTCGATGCCAAAGCAGATGACACCCACGATACCGAATTTCATAATCTGTGCATATAATTTTTTCATGCAGCTTCTCCTATATTTTTCTCATTTTCTTACGAAATGAAACCAGACGGTTTGTGCCAACCGTCCGGTTTCATGGTCATCCATTATTCTTCAATGACTGCCTTCACCTCATTGGTCAGAGCCTCTACCCTCTTCTGGGCATCTTCAAGGCTGGTTCCCTTCACGCCCATGTAGAATTTAATCTTTGGCTCTGTGCCGGAAGGTCTTGCACAGCACCATGAATCATTGGTGAGGTCAAAATAGAGCACGTTGGACTTCGGAAGCCCTGTAGGATAGGTCTTTCCTGTCTCAAGCTCTGTGATCACATCATTTTCATAATCTCTCACGCGCACCACCTGAAGCTCGCCAAACTGCTTGGGCGGATTGTTCCTGAACTTATCCATCAGCGCCGCAATCTGCTTCGTACCGTCGATGCCCTTCATGGTGATCGCATACTGTGTCTCTTTGTAATATCCATATTTCTCATAGATTTCAAGCATCATGTCATACAGGGTCTTTCCGTTCTTCTTGCACCATGCAGCAACCTCGCACAGACACATTACCGCGACAACGGCGTCCTTATCCCTTGCATGTGTTCCCGCAAGGCAGCCATAGCTCTCCTCAAGGCCAAACACATAGTTATTCGAGCCTGTCTGTTCAAACAGCTTAATCTGCTCGCCGATAAACTTAAAGCCTGTGAGCACCTCGATGAGCTTCACGCCATACTCTTTTGTGATCGGCGCTGTCATGTTTGTGGTGACGATCGTGGTCACAAGCGCTGGATTCTCAGGCATGATTCCTGTTGCCTTGCGCTCTCTCAAAATGTACTCTGCAATCAGCATACCTGACATATTGCCTGTAAACGCCTTGTACTCTCCGCTCTTCGTATCCAGTGCGTAGATGCCAAGTCTGTCCGCATCCGGGTCTGTCGCAAGCACGATATCCGCATTTTTTTCTTTCGCAAGCTTCAAGGCATATGTAAATGCCTTCGGGTCCTCTGGATTTGGATAATCCAATGTGGTAAACTTCGGGTCTGGATTCTCCTGCTCAGGAACAACATACACATTCTTGAAGCCAAGCTCGGACAAAATTCTTCTAACGGGCTTATTTCCTGTGCCGCAAAGCGGGGTGTACACAATCTTGATATCATCTGCAACTGCCTGAATCACATCGGGATGGATAATCTGCTTCTTTAACTCTGCCATATACGCATCGTCAATCTCTGCGCCAATCACCTGATACAAGCCGGCGTTAATTGCCTCCTGCTTGTCCATCGTCTTTACGGTGTGGTAGTCTGTCACTGCCTTCACCTCGCCGATGATGTCTTTGTCCTTGGGCGCTGTGATCTGTGCGCCGTCCTCCCAGTATACCTTGTAGCCGTTGTACTCTGGCGGATTGTGGCTCGCTGTGATGACAATACCGGAGATGCAGCCGAGTGTTCTCAGTGCAAACGAGAGTTCTGGCGTCGGCCGGAGCGACTCAAACACATATGCCTTGATGCCGTTTGCTGCCATACAAAGCGCTGCCTCGTCTGCAAATTCGGGTGACATGAAACGTGAATCGTATGCGATCGCAATTCCCTTGCTCTGTCCGTTATTTTTGATAATATAGTTCGCCAGACCTTGTGATGCCTTTCTCACAGTGTAGATGTTCATGCGGTTTGTACCCGCGCCAATCACACCTCTGAGTCCGCCAGTACCAAATTCAAGCTCCTTGTAAAAACGTTCCTCGATCTCACTCTCATTGTCCTTAATCTTTAAGAGCTCATCCTTTGTTGTCTGGTCAAAGTAATCATCACTCAGCCAGAAGTTAAATTCATCCATAAAACCCATACTGCTACCTCCATATAAATTCAATATAATCAGTGCGTTGTCAATTTGCACTACGTTCCATATCCATTAAACCAAAAAATTGGAAATTTTTCAAGATTATAAGCAAATTTAACCAAATTTAATCCATTTTTTATGATACATCTATCCTCAGCGAATAATCACTGTGGTCCAGCGAAAAGTTTGGATTGTAATACGGGTCCCCCTTTGCGAGCTGCTCCTTCCAGCGCTCGCGGAACAGCAAGGACTCCTCCTCGTAGCGCGCCGCCTTCTGTTCATCCACAAGATCGCTGCCGCGCGACGCCGACTCAAAATGATACAGCTCGGCAAACGGCGTAAAGACATTCAGATAACCTTTTTCCCGGATACGCAGACAAAAATCCACATCGTTGAGCGCCACCGCAAACGCCGCATCAAGCCCGCCGAGCGCGTCATACAGGCTCTTTCGCACCATGAGGCAGGCGCCTGTCACCGCGGACACATTCTGCGCATAGCACAGCCGCCCCATATAGCCGAGATTGTCATAGTTGATTTTATAGTGGGTGTGTCCTGCCGTGCGGTGTGCGCCAAGCCCGATGACCACGCCCGCATGCTGGATTGTCCTGTCTGCGTAATAGAGCTTTGCGCCGACGGCGCCTACGTCGGGACGCTGGGCATACATCAGCATCGCCTCAAGCCAGTTCATCGAGATCACCTGTGTGTCATTATTTAATAACAGCAGATATTTCCCTGTGGCAAAGCCTGCGCCGAAGTTGTTAATCTTGGCATAGTTAAATTCCCCTTTGTAGGTAACAACCGTTATGTTCTTCTGTTGTTTCAGCGTGTCATAATACGCAAACACCGCCTTATCCGTACTATTATTTTCTATTATTATAATTTCATAATTACTGTACGTGCTGCGCTCCTGAATGGAATGGATACAGCGCCTTAAATCCTCCAAATGGTCCTTGTTCGGTATCAGAATCGAGATTCTGTCCTCACTTAATATTTCATATTTTATTTCAAAAATGGTGTCAAATGCCCGCGTGCTCTTGATCTCAAAATTCTTGAATCCGCACCGCGCAAGATGGTCTGCCACTGCGCCCTTTGCCGCCGCGATCGCATAGGGTTTTGCACTGATGTCGCTGGCGGTACTCGCCTTGTGCGAACGCCAGTAATACAAAAGCTTGGGCACATGCACGACCTTGCGGGCGCTGCTGGTCAGCCGCAGTATCATGTCATGGTCCTGACTGCCGTCAAAACCGCTGCGAAACAGCTCTGTCCCCTCCAGAAGCCTGCGTGAAAACACACTAAAATGACAGATGTAATTGTTTGCCCTGAGATTGTCCGGTGCAAAGTCCGGCTTAAAGTGCAGTGTAATCATATTGTTGATGCTGTCGCCCTTAAAGGTCGTCTCGTCACAGTAGAGGTAGTCCGCCCCCTGCTCATTGATCACCTTCACATACTCATACAGCGCAGACGGGTGCAGCACATCATCATGGTCAAACAGGCCGATATACTCGCCGGTCGCCATTGTATAACACTCGTTTGTATTCTTGGAGATTCCCCCGTTTTCTGCGAGCTTTTTATAGATGATGCGCTTGTCTTTTTCGCAGTATTCCTGACAGCGCGCCCCCACACCGCCATGTGCGTCGTCAGAACCGTCTGCCAGACAAAGCTCCCAGTTTTGGTAGGTCTGCCGGAGCACGGACTCAATCATCTCGTCAAGAAACTTGATCGGTGTATTATAAAGTGGTACCAAGATACTGATTTTGACCATCTTGTCAAATTTGGCATTTCGCTGCTGCGCTTCCTGCTCCGGCGTGGGAAAGCTCGCTGTACCGTGAAGTTTTTTCGCCTCCGCCTCGATTTTTTTCTGTTTTAATTTCCGGGCAATTCCTTTCGGCCCGCCCAGATTCCGCACGCGCCTGTAATTGCGCAGCCCCCAGTGCATCGTCTGGCGCAGAGGCTTCGATGCCTTCCACAGGGGATTGTTCTTGATGCGGTCAAGCTGGAACTGCAAAGAATCCGCCTCGTTCTTTGCATCTGCAAGCCGTCCTGCGAGGGACGCCGCGCGCGCCTTCTCCTGCTCATACGCCTGTTTATAGAATTGCACATCCTGCACTTCCTTATTCTGCTCTCTGCCTAGATTGTCAAAATTATCATTTGCCATGACGCCTCACACCTTTCTGGTATTGATATCCGATTTATATTTATATTTCGAGCCTGGCCTGCTCACCCTTGTCATCTGTCGCCCACAATAGCAGCTTTTCATGAAATAAAACCGCAAGCTTGTAACAGCCCCGTCTCAAATCACGCGTTTCAAACCGCACCTGTATGCCGGACAGCGCCACCTGCGCCGTCTTTTGATCTGCCGCAAAGGCTTCTGCCACGTCCTCGCGGAGCTTTGGCGGTATCTCAAATAAATAGACCGCCTCCGCACTGCACAGGCACAATTTTCTGGAAATCCCTGCATTGCTGCGCGCCCGCTGCAGGCACCACCCGTTGACTGTCACAGTCTGCTCCTCCTGCCCGATGCTGTCAATATGCGCCATCAGCAGATGATACCCTGTCACCCTGTCATAAAGTTTTCCCAGAATGCCAGCCCTTCCATGCCACCCCAGAAGCTTTTTTATGCCAGAGACCGCCATCTGGCTTGGCGCGGCAAGTTTATCACACGCATACAAATAATTTGCAGTATAGTCTGTATCGCGCTTCCACTGTACCAGATGGGGACTGTAAAAAGGGTCCCACGCCCGAAATGCCTGATACTGCGCATACAGCCTTGCCTTCTCGTCTGCCAGCCGTTTTTGCTTTTCCGGCGCTTTGTCCTGCCCTCTGCTGAGGGATTCATGATGAATCAGCACCGCCTCATTGACCTGTACATTAAAGTAGCCGGACTCGTACAGCCGAAAACAGAGCGCCACATCATTGTACGCCACTGCAAAGGACTCGTCAAAACCGCCTGCCTCGTCAAACACGCTTTTTCTGACCAGCATACACGCCGCCGTGACCGCCAGCATATCATAGTTTACCGTGTTATGCCCATGATACAGGCAGCCTGTGTCCGCCATGCCGCCAAGCTTGTGCGCCGGCCCGATGCCCATGTTCGTAATCCCGGTATGCTGGATTCTGTACTGTGCCTTCTCATTTTGTGCAGATGAATCAAACGGCTTTGGATAATACAGCTTTGCCCCGACCGCGCCGACATGCTGCCTGCGCGCATAATCCATCATACGCGCAAGCCACTGCGCGCCCTCCTTGGTATCCATGACCTCGATATCGTCATTGAGAAACAATAGAAAACTGCCTGACGCCGCCCGTGCCCCGCTGTTGCACATCGCCGAGAAATTAAATGGCCCCGCTTCATACAGATACAAAATCTCTAGTCCCGGCTTCCTGTGCGCCGCCTCCTTGAGCAGCCTTTCCACCTCTTTGCGCTGCGCCGTGCTGCTGCCGTTATCCACAAGAATCAGCTCATACCTGTCATACGCGGTGTACGCTGTCAGGGTTTCCAGACACCGCTGTAATATTTTTGCATTGTCCTTGCTGGGAATGATGACAGATACCAGCTCTTGCGGCACAATTGTTTCTGATTTATATTGTTTATATAGATTTTTGAGCTGCCCTGCGCATTCCAGACAGTCAGCAGACGCCAAGCTGTCATTGGTGTACAGCACCTTTGCAAGATGCACCACCTTTCCAGCCTGCGCAAACTTATGTTCCGACAAGGCTTCCCTAAAAATCCAGTACACCAGCTCATAGATGCTGATGCCGTCTCCATGTTCTTTTGTCATTTGCAAAAGCGCACCGCCCCGCACTGCAAAGACACTGCCCAGATAAAAAAAGGAGCACAGTGTATCCAGTGAAAAATCAGGTTTAAACCAAGGCGCCCCCCGGTAGGTGCCATTTGTCCTGTCCTCATAGCATGCCGCTGCTGCCTCGGAAGCTGAATCTATGCCGTAAAGCGCGCGCAGGCTGCCGCGGTAATCCTCGTCTGCATAGACCAGCACTGTCCCCGCATTCTTATGAAAAGCTTCCGCAATCACGGCCGGGGCATTGGGGGTCAGGCTGCCGCCTGTCCGCGCAAATAAGTAAATTTTTTCTGCATTGAAGGCGCCATACCCCGACACACTGTCCATACACGAAGAAAAGGGAAGCGTGCATATCTGCTTCCCTGCATCTGGTCTGTCAATGGTCCACTCCTCTTGCTGCTGCGCGTTCAGCCATTGCAGATAGGGTGTCCTCTGTGCAAAAAGTTCCTGTTCATACATACGTTCATACGTCTTATCTCTCATTTACTTATTCTCTCAATCAACTGTCAGCTTTTTCTCCATGCTTCGATACAGCCGTTGTCTGGAGCAGCCATCTTTGGCTGTCAGCCACAGCTCGTAGGTGCCGGGCGGCAGCGCCCCCTCCATAATCCAGTTGCAGAAGCCTGTCATCAAGACATTTGTCTCGTCGGGCAGAATCGCCGCCACATCTTTGCGGTACCGCTTCTGCACTGGCATCGCCCACACCTTGCCCGCACTGTTGACCAGAAGGAGTTTGAACGCATAGCGGGCATTGTCCGCCCCGGGCACATACGCCCAGCCCTTGATCAGATAATACGGCTTTTCCTTCTTCTGAAAATGCTCCTTGCCGCATTCCTCCACCGAAATCATGATCGCCTGATTCATGGTTTCCGGTGCTGGAAGCCGTTCTCCCTCCGCAAGCGGCGGCTCTGTTTTGACCACATCAGTCAATTCATATCCCTCAAGCCAGCGGCAGAGATACTCCGAATCTCCACTGTTTAACAGCGTACCGATAAACGGGTCCTGCCTGTACAGCGCGGAATGCCTGCTGTACAGCGTATCCTTCTCTGCCGTCAGGCGCTTTAGCTTCCGCTCATCTTTTAGATCATCACCGCGGCTGAGCGACTCATGGTGATAGAGCACCACATCATTGCGCTGGACATTGTACAAGCCGCGGCTGTGCAGCCGAAAGCACAAATCCACATCATTGTACGCCACTGCCAGCCCTTCATACAATCCCTCCATCTCAAGAAAACACGCACGGCGCATCAGCAGGCACGCCGCAGTAACGCCGACCAGATCATACACAAAGCGGTTCCTTCCATAATAATAGGACACGTTATCGTCCAGCAGCTTGAGCTTATGGCCGGGTCCGGAGATGGTGTTGGTGATGCCCACATGCTGTATCAGCGTCGTCCCCGGATACAAAAGCTTTGCGCCGACCGCACCGACATGCGCAAGCGACGCCTGACCAACCATTCTCGTCAGCCAAGAGGACTCATAAACCTCCATATCGTCGTTGAGCAGCAGCAGATACGTTCCTTTTGCCCGCTGCGCCCCGAGATTACACATGCGTGAAAAATTAAAGTCCATCGGCTGATAGAGATAGTCAAACGGACATTCCTGCCGGAACGCCTCCAGCGTACTGCGCACCGTCCCGGCGCTGCCATTGTCTACGACAATGATTTCATAATTCGGATACGCGGTGTGGCGCTGAATCGAGCGGATACACTGCATCAGTACCTCTGGGTTGTCCTTTGAGGGAATGACAATGCTGACCAGCGGCGTATCCGGCAGACTGTACACTGGATAGGTGATGCCCGCTGCCGCATCCAGCGCCATCTCGGCATGAATCCCTCGTCTAGCAAACGCCCGTTCTCGAATCGAGTCATATGCAGCGCCCACACCGATAAAATCCGTCTCGTGCATGAGCGTCTCCTCGATTTCTGCCCGGTTTTTTCCTGTTCTGTATGCATGAAATAAGACTTTCTCAAGATGCCCCGGACAGTGTTCTCCCTCCGACGCCTTGAGCACAAAATCATAGATATTCTTGCGGTAGTCGTCGTCACCAAGCCATTCAAGTCCCAAAAATGCCGCCCTGCGCACCGCAAAGACATTGCCAAAATAAAGAAAGGAAAGCAGTGTGTCCGGCGACCACATCGGTTTTGTCCACGGGAAAATCCTGTGCGCGCTCTCGTCCTCTGGCAGCGCCTGCTCCTCTGGCAGCATCCACGTGTCCTCATCTGCGTAGACAATATCCACATCCGCATGCATCTCAAAATACTGAGCAAACTCAGCAGCTGCCCTGTCTGCAGGCCTGCCTGACTCCGACACAAACAAAATATAATCCTGCCTGAGCGCTGCGAGGGAGAACGTCCGCCCGCACTTCTCCAGATACACGACGCCAACGGCATTCTTGGCAGTAGCCGGACTGCCCTGCTCAGTCTCTTTTACCCACGCCAGATACGGCTCGGTCTGGCAGCGCAGCTCACGCTCATACTCCTCTATGCATTTTCTGTACAACCTGCCCTGTATGGCATCTTTGATCTTCCCTAACATTCTATCCCCGCTCTCTCCATCTGAGCTTTATTTTTATCTGAATTTTATTTCAGTCTGGTTCTTAAAAACGACTTTGTCCTCGTGACCAGCCCTTCTTTTGTCTCCTGCGTTGCAAGCTGGCTGGCAAGCGGCTGCGGCAGCTCCAGCACATCCATATCCACACTCAGATGCCCGCCTCCCGTCACCTGAATGACAAAATTGGGGTCTCCATTGTCAAACACCACCCAGCCGCACGCCTGCCACACGCCATTTACCTGAATCTCATCTGTTGTGTACACCCTGCCATTTACCCGAAGCGCACGCAGCTCAACCGCACACGAAAATGAACAGGGGTCAATGCGCACGCCCACAGCGCCCGCCGGAATATCATACTCAATTGTAAGATATCGTTCCTTGACATAACAGTCCAGCAGCCTGACAGAATCCTTCTCGCTGAAGCCTTCCCCGTAGTCCACAAAAATCTGCGCCGCATACTGAAGATCCGCATGATTACAGTATTTGAGCATCCCCTCCAGCGCATACGCCCTGTTGCCAATCAGCTCACGCATACGCTCAGCCGATGCGCGGCTGCCCGTAATGCGCATCTGAAACTCCCGCTCGTCCGCGACAGCCGCCTTGAGCGCACTCTCTGAGAATCCCAGCAAATCCTTCATGAGCAGATCTTCGCAGGATTTTCTCGTCTCACCGCCCAATGTATAGTTATAAAAGGCGCGAAACGCAATGTCCGCCGCATCAATATGCTTGTCAAAGGTCCACTCATAGTCAATGATATGCCACCGCCCGCCATCCACAAGAATATTCGGAAAAATAAAGTCAAAATTGCTTATGGCATAAGCCTCCTCATTGTAGTGAAGCCAGTACAGATACTCCTCGGCCAGCGCCTTAAAGCCTGCGACATCCGCCCGCCCCAGACATTCGTCCAAGAGCGACTCCAAGGTTCTTCCCTTGCAAAACTCAAAGGCAAGCCCGTTTTGAATATCCGCCTCTATCATTTTGCATTTGTTGATATCAATTTTGGTCCCCTCGTAGCGCTTGGAGAGCTGTTCATACGCGTGCATCGTATTCAGCAGATGCCTGCAGGCCGCCTCCGTGTCCGGCTGCTTCTCCACACGCAAAGTCTCCGGCGTCCTCCCGACAATCGACGTGCGGACCGCCCACCGCGGCACCCGGTCGTTGGAAAATTTCGTGTAGAGGACTTCTGGAATTGCCCCCGCCACCACCAGATAGGAATTAGAAAATAATGGAAACTCTCCCTCCTCTATAATTTCATCAAACACCTGTTTTTCATCAAATAAAAGAACCCGCTCTCTGTCAAAATTTCTCAGATTATTGCACAGCTCTCCCTTCTTCGGAAGATACGCGTCAGAATAGATGGCTGTCGGAAACTTATAGTCCGGATATGGATAGTAAAATGCATACGACGCAATGCCCGCCGACGCGAGGAGCTTCTCGAGTCCATGTCTGGTAAAGGTTCTCGCCGATCCGCCCTCGTGGTATCCCTCAAGTCCCGAGAAATACGTCCCCAGATGATCTTCACGGCAGCCCGCCCAGTACTTGAGTCCGAACTTATTTTCGATTGCAATCACCAGACTTCCCTCTGGCTTGTGATGGCGGTTACAGATTTTCATAAAATCCTCATAGGGTGCCGCCCCGCCAATATACGCCTGCCCATACTCAAAAACCCCGATCAGCAGTACATAGTCATAATCCTCGTCAAGATGCGGCTCAATATCCTTAAAATTGCCGACCATGATCGTGATATTGTCCATGTCACGGTTGCGGTAGGCATTCACCAAGCTGCGCTTTCTCGATAAATCCACACAGGTGACACTGCCCGCCCTCCTTGCAAGCGCGCCTGTGACTGCGCCGCAGCCTGCACCGATCTCAAGAATTTTATCTGTCTTTTTGAAGGGCAGCCAGTCGATGATATTCGAGCGCAGCGGTGAGAAATGGTAGAAAATTGGCCAGCTTTTTCTCTCCTCGATGATCTCTGGAAACCGCTCCGGCGGATTGTTCATCGCAATGTCTAACATCTCATCCTCAATCTCGCCATCTGTATAAAAATCCTGCCCCTCATAATAAGTATAATCCAACACTACGTTCCCGATTTTTTCCATACGTGCCTGCATATGCCTTCACTGCTCCCCCTGAACCTTTGCATAAGGTATAATCTTTTCCGAGTACGATGCTTTTGCGTTCGTGACAGATACCGTGGAATCCATGTCATAATAGCCCACCGTATTCTTGTCCGATACCACCGTCACATCAATCGCATCATAAAGCCTGTGATACACCTTAAAATCATTTCCCTCATAGCCTGTCACGCCAAAGGAAATCAGATACTCACCGCCCTGCAAGGACATTTTCTGTGTAAAGGTTATGTCCTTGACGCTTCCTGCCGTGACCGGCTCTAAAAACGCCTTCTCAAACATTGTATTTGTGCCTGTAATCTCTGTGCCCTTTGCCGTCTTAATCGAGAAGGCAAAGATTGGCGCAGGCAGGTCCTGATTGAATTTGACCCTCATATGAATATGAAAACGAAGCCCTTTGATAATGGCATTGGTCTGCGTGCCGCGGTCATCTGTCAGATAGATTTCCTCAATCTGGGCTTCCTGCGTGCCGTATTCAAGTGTCCTGGACTCCTGTGTCTCCGGTGCCCTTGCACGCTTCTGGACTGCCGCCCGGGTCTGCACTGCCTCCTGCACATCGGCATCATTCAAAAGGCTCTGCTCGGACTTGGGTTCCGGCAGCTCATACTGCCCTACCAGGACGCGCTTAAAGTCATCAATCATATCCTTTGGAGACCCTTCGCCAAGCTTGACGCCCTGATTGAGCAGGATTACACGGTCGCAGTACTTTGCGATGCTGCTCAAATCATGGCTCACGATCATAATCGTCTTTCCCATTTTTTTGAACTCATCAAACTTGTGATAACACTTTGCCTGAAAAAAGACATCCCCGACAGAGAGCGCCTCATCGACGATCAAAATCTCCGGATCAATATTGATTGCCACCGAGAAGGCAAGACGCACAAACATACCGCTCGAGTACGTCTTTACCGGCTGGTACACATAGTCCCCAATATCTGCAAAATCAAGAATATCCTGAAGCCGCGCATCAATCTCCTCCTTGGAAAACCCGTTCATCGTCCCATTGAGATAGATGTTCTCCATGCCCGAATACTCTTGATTAAAGCCCGCCCCCAGCTCCAGCAGCGCAGAAATGCGCCCATTGACAGCGACACTGCCGCCTGAGGGATTGAGCACCCCTGTGATAATCTTTAGAATAGTCGATTTGCCGGAACCGTTTGTCCCGATAATTCCAACGCACTCTCCCTGTTTAATCTCAAAGCTCACATCGGACAGCGCGTGCGACTCATGATACTTCTGCTTTCTGGTCAGCCTGAGCGCCTCCTTGAGCCTGTCCATGGGCTTGTCATAGAGTTTGTATACTTTACTGACATTCTTTACTGCGATCGCAGTCTCCCTGTTTTCGTATGTTTTGTCTCCCATTGCTTCTCCCATCTGCATGTTCTGCCTGTTACAATACATCTGCAAAGTGCACCTTCAGCCGCCGGAAGATCAGTGCCCCCAGCCCGAATAATACCACCGTCACAATCCAGAAATAAGATGTCGAGTAAAAATCCTGCCAGAACCACTTCTCTGCAAACATCGTATCACGGTAGCCATTTACGATATAAAATACAGGATTAATTTTCAAAATTTTCTGCAAAACAGGACTCCGATCCAGCATGGAGATATTCCACAAAATCGGGGTTGCCCACATGCCCACTTGCAGCATGATATTGATAATCTGCGTCAAATCCCTGAAAAAAATCACGATTGCACAAGTCGAATAACTGAGCGCCAGCACAAACATAAACATGCAAAACGTATAGTAAAGCAGTTGCAGCAGATAAACGGACGGTGCATAGCCATACACAAAATAGACAATCAGCATAAACGCCACAAAGAATAAATGGACAAACGACGCCGCAATCAGCTTGACAATCGGAATGATGCTGATCTTGAACACCACCTTCTTCACCAGATAGCTGTACTCCAGAAGCGAAGTCGTCCCGTTATTGATCGCCTCACTAAAATAAAACCACGGCACCAGCCCCGCTGTGAGCCACAGTACATACGGCGCCTCCACGCCGGCAGTCAGAATCTCCTTCTTGTCCTGCCCCATCACATGACCGAACACAAACCAGTATAGCAAGACGGTGACAACCGGCTGTGTAAACGCCCACACGCGGCCGAGATACGACCCTGCATAGCGGTTTTTGAAATCATTCTTCGAGAGCTTCCAGACCAGTTGTCTCGACTGCCACAGCTCGATCGGCAGGGAAACCAGCCTGTCATAAAACCGGTAGAATATTGCCATTGCACCGGCAATCATCAAACAGGCAATCACCTTTTTGACCGTCTCCTCCTGCGGGTCTGCAAGCGGGTTGTGATGAATGATAATGATGGCTGCAAGCACTGCCGCCGCAAGTGTCACAAGCAGCTTGACTGTTGTCTTGGATACCCCTTTTCTCATCGTTTGAAATCCTTTATACCGCCCCATTTCAGGTCCTTCTCAGAAAAGATCAGCTCCATGCCCTCCGGGATTGGCCACTGGATGCCGATATCCGGGTCACTCCACAGCAGGCCGCCCTCGTCATTTGGATGATAGAAATCCGTACATTTATAGCAAAACTCCGCATAGTCAGACAGCACCAGAAAACCGTGTGCAAAATTCTTGGGGACAAAGAACTGTTTCTTGTTCTCCTCAGACAAGAGGACGCCAAACCATTTTCCAAATGTCTTAGAACCCGCTCTTAAATCCACCGCCACATCAAATACTTCGCCGCGCACCGCGCGCACCAGCTTGTCCTGCGGAAACTCCTTCTGGAAATGAAGTCCCCGCAGCACGCCCTTTTTTGACGCAGACTGATTGTCCTGCACAAACACTTGGTCAATGCCGGCTTCCTTGAAATCATTATAATTATATGTCTCCATAAAAAAACCTCTGTTGTCGCCGAAAACCTGCGGCGTGATCACTTTCAGCCCCTCTATGACCACTCCGTCCGCGACACATTCCTCTACTGTAATCTTTCCCATTTTTTCAAATTCCTTTCTATAAAATATCTATAAACTTTTCCTCTCAATGCAAGCGCGTGCAATGGCATTTAATTTATCCCCAGATAGCTGACATTGAGGTCCACTCTTCCCTCGATTCCGGCAACTGCACCACTCGAAGTGTACTGCCACATATCATAGCGCCCTTCGTACTCTGGTGTCTGTCTGTACTCCGCGAGCCATATGTTCGGCGCGTTCATCTCCTCTAACAAAAGATTGTTCAGATACCAGTTACGGCTTGCGTACACGCCCGCGTCCAGCCCCGCATTCTGTATCGTCTGGCAGAATGCATTGACCACTGCTGTTCTTGTGCCTGCATCTAAGCCGTCTGCCCTGCCGTTTCCGCCGGCGCCCTCCGTGTCAATAAAGACTGGATAGTCAATCTCGGTGTCGCCAATCAGGGACACGACCATACTCGCCTCCTCGACCGCCTCAACCAAGTCTGTTGCCTGCGTAAAGAAGTACACGCCGACCTTGATGCCCGCCTTCTTCGCACCTGTCAGATTTTTGTAAAAATATGGGTCCTCGATCAGCCAGCCAGAGGAAGAACCTCGGTAGCCGCACCGTATAATGGCAAAATCCACGCCCTCCGCCTTCACAACCTCCCAGTCAATCTCACCGTTCCACTTGGATACGTCAATACCAAGCTGTACTGCGTTGTCGCGCTCGTCCTCCATATCAAGGAGTGCTTTGTACTGCGTGTCATCCTCATCGCCGCTGTCAATCTTCTTATTCTCGGTATCCTCCTTTAAGAAGTCCACCTCAGACTCCGCATGTACGAAAAAGTCAATATCATCAATGACCGTGTAGGACACAATGGATTTCACCCGGACATTGACGGGCGCTGCCGGCACTTTAAAACCGGGCTGCTCGCCCAGTGACAGCCTGTACTCGCCGGGTTTGATATCCGAGATCAGGATCACACCGTCCTTGTCCTCATCGACGTACACGCCAGTGTCTGCAACCTCCACAGCAAATTCCTGCCCCAAGACGGCATCTCCTTTGTCGTCTACAATCTTTACGCGGATATCGCGCTCGACAGAGCTTGCCAGCACTGTGAGACTGCGCACCGGCTCCCCGTTCTCATCCACCTCATCATATGTATTCTGACCCGCGCTGTCCGGTGTCTGTGCATCAAAAAACGCGCTGTCCTTCATAAATGCAGATAAATCTGCACCGTGCACTTTTCCGTCTGCCTCTATAATCTGTCTGGGCACACTGTCTGTACTGCTCGCCGCCGTGCCTGTCTCTTTTCCCATCAGGCGGCTATAGCCTGCAAACAGCACCGCTGCCATCACGGCAAGCAGCGTACACAGCACAAACAGTATCCCGATTTTCTTTCCCTTAGAGTCCATTGGCTACCTCTACCAGATATTTTCCATAATCCGTTTTCATCAGCGGCTCCGCAAGCGTAATGAGCTGTTCTCTCGTGATAAAGCCCCGCTTGTACGCAATCTCCTCGATACAGGAGATATATAGCCCCTGTCTCTTCTGGAATGCACAGACAAAATCCGCAGCGTCGAGAAGAGAGTCATGGTTTCCCGTGTCAAGCCATGCAAAGCCGCGCCCCATCGTCTCGACAGACAGTGTCCCGCGCCTTAGATACTCGTTGTTGATGCTTGTGATCTCAATCTCCCCGCGCGCAGACGGCTTCACGTTTCTGGCAATCTCAACAACTTCATTGTCATAAAAATATAACCCGGGCACTGCATAGTTGCTCTTTGGATTTTCCGGCTTCTCTTCTATCGAGATCGCCTTGCCCGTCTCGTCAAACTCAACCACGCCGTACTCCCGCGGGTCCCGCACATAATAGCCAAAAATCGTGGCGCCGCTCTCCTTGGCTGCCACGCGCTGCAGCAGCTTTGAAAAGCTCTGTCCATAAAAAATATTGTCGCCGAGCACCAGCGCCACAGAATCCGTCCCGATAAACTCCGCGCCGATGATAAACGCGTCCGCCAGCCCTCTTGGCTGCTCCTGAACCGCATATTCCATGTGAAGCCCAAGCTGCTCTCCTGTTCCAAACAGCTCTTCAAAGACCGGAAGATCGCGCGGCGTCGAGATAATGAGAATCTCCCTGATTCCCGCAAGCATCAGTGTCGATAACGGATAATAAATCATCGGTTTGTCATAAACCGGCATAATCTGCTTTGAGATTGCTTTTGTGAGTGGGTAGAGCCGTGTGCCCGACCCGCCTGCTAAAATAATTCCTTTCATGTTTTAATACCTTTTTCCTTCCATAACTTTACGCCAAAGTGGGAACGCCATACCAATTCCGGTACAGACGTTCCCTGTCCTGTTTTCTCGTTCAATTACTTGTACATCTCTGCATAATATTTCTGATAATCCCCGCTTGTGACATTTGCCATCCAGTCCTCATGCTCAAAATACCACTTGATTGTCTGGCGGATACCCTCTTTAAACATGGTTTCCGGCTCCCAGCCAATCTCCGCCTTAATCTTGTCCGGCGCGATGGCATAGCGTCTGTCATGTCCCTTTCTGTCCTCCACATAGGTGATCAAATCCTTTGAAACCAGCTTCTTTCGCGGATCATCATCAGCAAGCTGCTCCTGAAGGGTCTCAAGGATAATGTGGATAATCTCGATATTCTGCTTCTCATTGTGTCCGCCGACATTGTAGGTTTCAAACAGCCTGCCCTTCTCCTGCACCATATCGATCGCCTTTGCGTGGTCCTCGACATAGAGCCAGTCGCGCACGTTCTTGCCGTCCCCGTACACCGGAAGCTTCTTTCCGTGAAGCGCATTGTTGATAATCAGCGGAATCAGCTTCTCCGGAAACTGATACGGCCCGTAATTATTCGAGCAGTTTGTGATGTTTGCCGGAAACTTATATGTGTCCATATAGGATTTCACCAGCATGTCCGAGGAGGCCTTGCTCGCCGAATAAGGGCTGTGCGGCGCATAGGGCGTCGTCTCATAGAAATATCCGCCGTCCTCCTCAAGAGAGCCGTACACCTCATCGGTTGAGACATGCAGAAACTTTTTGTCCTCCCGAAAACTGCCGTCTGGAAGCTCCCACGCTGACTTGGCGCAGTTGAGCATCACCGCCGTGCCAAGAACATTTGTTTGCACAAAAACCTCTGGATTCTTGATACTTCTGTCCACATGGCTCTCCGCGGCAAAGTGCACCACCCTGTCAATTTCATTCTCCGCAAAAATCTTTGCGATGGCGTCCTTGTCTGTGATGTCTGCCTTGATAAATGTATAGTTCTCCCTGTCCTCGACTTCTTTCAGATTCTCGAGATTTCCAGCATATGTCAGCGCGTCTACGTTGATAATCCTGATCTCATTGTCATATTTGCGAAACATATAGTGAATATAGTTTGACCCAATAAACCCCGCACCGCCGGTTACTAAATACGTTCTCATCCAATCCTTACCTCCGAAATTTTTATTATTGCACTATTTTATCCTATATTTACCAAGAATGCAACCCCTATATGTTTCTGTTACAGGCAGCCAGACATGCAAAATGCTTCATGCAGCCCAGCCGCCTCCTGATATCTGTTAATATCCTAAATAACTATAGTTTAAATCCACCTTCGTGCTGATGCCGCTGATTGTTCCCTTGCTGGAGTACTGCCACATATCGTACCGTCCCTTGTAAGTCGGCGCAGTAGAATACTGTGCAAGCCAGATCTTGTAATTGCCGATCGCACCCATATTCAGTTTGTCCTCAAACCATGTTTTTGATGCATAGATTCCCGGTTTGTATCCCGCGCTCGCAACCGTCTGGCAGAATGCATTGACCACTGCGGTCCGTGTCGCCCTGTCAATCTTGTCCGCCCTGCCGCCGCTGGACTCTGTGTCAATAAAAATCGGATAAGTGAGATGATACCCTTTCACAAGACTCACGGCAAGCGACGCCTCCTTGACCGCCTCAACCTCATTGATTGCCTGAGAGAATACATACACGCCAACCTTTAAGCCTGCCGCCGTAGCGCCCTTGATGTTTGTCCGAAACGACTGGTCCTCGATCAGTGCCCCTGTCAGGGACCCTCTGTAGCCGCAGCGGATAATCACATAGTCCACGCCAGATGCCTTGACAGACTTCCAGTCAATCGTTCCGTTGTGCCTTGACACGTCGATGCCAAACGTTGAGCCGTTGACAGAGGTCGCAATCGCCCCGTCCGTGCCAAAATTGTATGTAACGCCCTGAATAATCTGTGTCCCAGTCACGACATTGCCGTTTTTGTCATAAAAATAAGTCTTGCCGTCGATGGTCTGCCACCCTGTGTACAGATACTGCGGCTGTGCGGCGATATAAAACTCTGTGCTGCTGTAATAATCCGCATAAACAGCTTCTTTGTAACTGCCGTCGGAATTTTTGATATAAATCTGGTTTCCATTCTTGTCCTTGAGTTTGGTGGTCGTGTCGGAAGCTGCATTGGAATTGATTGTCACGACACAGGCTGCCTTCTTTGGCTTGTCCTGCGCATCCTTCTCCTTGGTCACCGCCGTGATCGTAACGCTGCCCGGCGCAACGCCTGTCACAACACCCTTCTCGTCCACTGTCGCCACCTTCTTGTCAGAGGTCTCCCATGTGACGCCCGCATCGGACTTGTAATTTGTCACGGTCGCCACAAGGGTAGTCGAACCGCCCACGGCGAGATAAACCTCGCTTGTCCGGTCGAGTGCGATGGACAGCTCTTTCTCTGACGCCTCCTCCAAAATCTCAACCTCTATGCTGCCACGGATATCCAGCTCTCTGCCCTCCGCGTCCTTCATGCCTGTAACCTTGCCTGAGATCTGTACTTTTCCGGCTTTCACACCAGACACAACACCGTCTGTGCCGACAGTCGCAATCGTCACATCGTCGCTGTCCCATAAGATCGACGGAAAATTCTCCGTGATCGTCTCTGTGCTGCCGTCCTGTTTTTGATAGACCAGCTTCACCGGCTTCACCGTCAGCGTCTCACCGACTGCACAACTGTCTGCACTCTTTTGAAGCTCAAGACTTCCCGACACGATCTCAGCTTCCTGAACTGTGACTGTACACTGCGCGCTTGCCGTCTCCGTCGTCTCACTTGTCTTGGACTCTGTTGAACCTGCTGTCACCTTCTTGTAGGTGTAACCAATTGTCTGGTCTGCGTCGTCCTTAATCGGCGTACACTTTTCTTTTTCCTCGTCAGACAGCTCTGCGTACTCATCCAGCGAGATTTCCAGCGTCTCCTCGACGGGTTCCTTGGACTCCGTTGTCGTGGTGATCGTCTTTTTGGTGACAGTGTACGTAATCACTGCGGTCCCTGCTGCCTTTGCAGTCACCTTTCCGCCGCTCACAGACGCAACACTCTCATCAGAGCTCTTCCACTCGGTTGCGTACTGATATTCGATATCTCCTTCTTTGGAATCCTCAAAGGCTGTACCTTTTAACTCCGTGGCTGCCCCAACGCTCAATGTCACCTCAGACTTGTCAAGTGACACATTCAGGGTATCAAAGAGCATTCTTGCCGCCGCCTTTGAGATCTGTGCGGGGTCTGCGATCGTATTCTGGTCAACCAGCAGATAGCTCTCTGTACCGCTCACCGGCGTCTTGGTGGATTCTACCCACTCCACGGTATCCTTGAGCACCTCCGCCTCCGCAGCCGCATCATTTTTCTCTGTATCCTCTGCTGATACATTGATCTGCTTCTCTGTCTTGACCTCATCCTGCACATTGATAACGACGTACTCCACCTTATCCTTTACTGTAACCTGCTGCGGAACCGACGGGAACGTATATTTCTCTGTGGAGGTTATGATCGCATCAAACACGCCCGCGTTCACATTCTGCGCATAGATGATGCCATCCATATCATCATCAGTGAGCACAAGCTTCTTTCCTTTGGCATTCGTCAAAGTCACCTCAAATACGGTTCCTGTGATCAGTTCTCCTGTATATTCATCGGTAAAACGAATCTTTAAATCCTTTTCCACAGAGACAAAGCTGACATTGACCTTGCCCGATGCCGTCTCCGAAGTCTCCTCCTCTGTGGAAGAAGCCTCCTCTGTGCTTAAATCCTGCGCAAAGGCACCTGACATCGCTGCCCCCGACATCGCAAGCAGTCCCTCCTCTCCCGCGACGCCCATATTCTTGAGTTCCCCGCCAAGCGGCGCCAGTGCGGCAATCTGCTTATCCACTGCCCTAGACTGCAAGAACATGCCCAATATGACAATTCCTGCCACCAGAACCACGACCCCTGTCGCCGCAAGAACCGCATCAAAGGCAGTCAGATGATGGAGACGTTCCCTCAAAGCATCTGCAAAGCGAAGCGGCTCTTTTGCAGCATGGGCGCCAAATGAAGCACCATCATTTGCATAGTCGTCATTGTATCCGCCATACGCCGTATCAAAAGAGTCCTCATTATACGCTTCATGACTGGCATCATAATAGGTTTCCTCATAATACGCATCGTCATCGAACTCATCATAGTACTCTTCGGACTCATAGTAGGCTGCCTCCTCGTCCTCTTCATAGACCTCCTCCCCGGGCTCGTAATAGCTCTCGGTATCCTCCGCATAATCCTCCACCACGAACGTCTCTATGTTGATTTCCTTGGTATTGTAGAGCTCCTCTCCAGACTCGTAGTCCCCGGAATGCTGATAGCTATGTCCTTCATATATTTCATACGCTTCTGTGTCATCTTCTAAATCTGACGCCGCGTAGTTCCCAGTCCCTTCATAGTCTCCATATTCCTGCGCGTCATATGCGCCGGCTTCCTCGTACTCCCCAGCTTCTTCGTATTCTTCCAGTTCCTCGTATAAAGAAGCTGTTTCATATACGCCGGCTTCTTCGTACTCCCCAGCTTCTTCGTATTCTTCTAGTTCTTCATACGCATCAGACTCCTCGTACTCTTCCAGTTCTTCATATTCATCAGCTTCCTCATATTCTTCTAGTTCTTCATATTCATCAGCTTCCTCGTATTCTTCCCCTTCTTCATACGATTCAGCTTCCTCGTATTCATCTAGTTCTTCATACGCCTCAGATTCCTCGTACTCCTCTAGTTCTTCATATTCCCCAGACTCCTCGTATTCTTCCAGTTCTTCATACTCCTCGGTATCCTCGTATTCCTCTAATTTTTCATATTCCCCGGTTTCCTCATATTCTTCCGGTTCTTCATACGCCTCAGTATCCTCGTATTCTAACGTTTCCTTGTACGCCTCCGCTTCGTCGTACTCCTGCGCATCATACTCTTCATACGCGTCGAACTCTCCGTCCTCCTGCGTCTCCTCGTACTCCTCCGCGTATTCCTGCATTTCCTCCGAAGTATATGCCCCCACGACAGTCTGGTCACTGGAATACGCAACTATGTACGCCTCCTCATCATCAAAAGGCTCCTCATCAAAAGCCTCCTCGTCTGGCGCCTCCTCATACAATTCCTCTATATATTCATCAGTATATTTCCCTGTTTTTCTCCTGTCTTTATTTTTGCCGCGCACTCCAAATGTCTTTCTATCCTTCATTCTGTCCTCCACTGTCCTCCTTTACCCCACGCAACTCTTTGATTGCATCTTCATCTCCATGCCGCATTGGGCGGCTCAAACTGTTAACATTTACGTAACAATTATAACAAAGCACTTTCAATCACTCAACCACTTTTTTTGCAAAATTTTGATACAAATATTGGCACAATGCCGCCTTTCGGCGCACAGAAAAACATTGGTTTTACAGATTGAAAATAAAAATTCCTATAATAATACACGCAATTCCCACCAGTTTGCGCACGCTGATTCTCTCCCCAAAGACATAGTATCCCAGCACGAGCACCAGCACATTGCCAAGCGATTCTATGACAGGACCATTTTTATACGGCATACCGCTGTAGGCATAGACCGTCAGGAGCATGGACGCAAAAAGAAGCCCATAACCGCAAAGGACATACCTGTTTAGATATTCCCCCAGCACAGAACGATGTGTATTCATCGTACTTTTCTTGAGCAGTACCTGTGACATAGAGGCAATCAGCACAGAGAAAAACATCGCCGCCGCAAATCTGTCAATCATTCTGGTCCTCCTTTGTCTCTGTATTGATAATCCACGTCCCTGCCACCACGAGCACCACCCCTAGAACGTTCTGCACCGTGATTGTGTCATGAAAAAAGACAACCGCCCACACCATCGACCACACGACCGCCATAGAACGGTTTGCGTATGCCACAGAAAGTTCAAAGCGCTTGATCATCTGCTGCCACAGGACTGCATACACGCCCAGTATCACAAATTCCATTCCAAAAAAGAACAGAAAGCGCAGCAGATTGTCCCCGCTTGCAGACGCCTCCTTGGACATGACGCTCGAAACTGTATAGAGGACAATCACCCCCTGCAACAACAGCACATTCTTTAATTTTTCAGCCTTTTTCATGGACTTTTTCATCACGCCGCTCCTCAGCCTCCCGCCTCTATTACGTCCTCGTCAAGAAGCCCTTGTTCTTTATATACCCAATAGTAATTGTAATCCATATAAATAAAATAATTTTGCACAAAACGGAACAGGAAGTACCCTTCCTCCTCCATACTCCCTCTCATCTGTTTGCCGCTAAACAGCACGACAAACGCACATTTCTCATTGCGGGCGCACCGTGCCACCTCCGCCACATCATACGCATATGGATCTCCCTCCATCGCATCATAGAGCGCATTCTGGAAATTCCACGCCGGTTCCACCATATTCCTGCCATACGGTGTATAGATATCCGCTGTATACTGCCTAAGATACGGCAGCAGCTCTGACGGCAGTACTGCGACCGGCTTATAATTGTCAAGCTTGATCGCGTCCGCCACATCAATCACCTCCTGCGGGATATGATAGGCATTGGACGCCTTGAAATAAAGCGTCTTTGTATAGACCAGATCGCCTTGAAGTATAAATATCAAAACAGCCATCACAAAAACCAGTGCCTTTGACACCAGCAGCCGAAAGCGCGTCATCAGCCTCACCGCGCTGTAGCACACCAGCACGCCGACCGGCAGCGACCACAATACACGGTAATAGACATCTTGGTCGATCTTCATTCCAATCCACGCGTAGACCGGACATAAAAAGACCACCACCAGCGCCGCCACCAGATACAGCAGCACGACGCGCACCTTCCTGTCCTTTTCCGTCACCCACAAAAACAGCAGCGCAATCAGGAACAGGGGAATCAAAAAGCTGTCTCCATTATATAAAAGCACATCTTCCGCGACCGCCTTCGTGACCGCCATCAATTCTTCCAACATCATGACTCTCCTATTTTACGATAAAAAAGCACAGTGCGAGCAGCAGACAGGGCACGCAGCACAGAAACAAGTCAACACCATACCGAACACTTTTTTTCTTGATGCCAATGAGCACTGCCGCAATGCCTGTTATCGTAGGGACCACCATAAAGGAGACGCTCGTCGCAAGGACCGCCGACACGCACACACAGAGAAACAGCATCCACATTCCCTGACTGACACTCTCCTGCGCCAGATACAGCAGACACAAGAACATTGCCGGAATGACCATGCCTGCCATCAGTCCCTTTCCCTGCCAGATTCTTGTCATGGCAAAGGTCTCTGTCGTGTACAGTGATACATTGCCGTACAGAAACCACACAGCGATTAAGATCATAAAAACCGGCTTATAATTCTTGCGGTTCCACAAAATCCTGCTGGCAATCTGGCCATAGACACAGTACATAAACCCCAGCCACACCCATGCGAGCACCGTGTGCGCCACGACTGCCGGTGCTATCCCGCTCAGCCTCGACAGCCACGCCTGATAGACTGGCGTCGGCGAGAAGGCATGTCTGACGTCGAGCGGATAGATAAATCCTGTGTATGCATCTCGCAGATACATTGTATCAAACGTATTGGTCAGCACTGCCGTTGCAATATAATACGCATCATCTCCGTCATAATGCCAGTAAAGAATTGCATACACCATCTGGAATAAGACAATCAGGTAAAAGACACACCACCCCAGCTTTACATGAAGCGGCATTTCTTTTAACTGCCTAACCTCCGCAAGATAACACCGCCAGAGCTGCCGCCCCTGCCAGAGCGAGAGCAGCAAGACCAAGGCAACAATACAGGTATAGACAATTACCAGCAGCGTAAAACTCTGTTCTAACAAAATAAATGGCACCGCTGTCAGCTCAAACAGAAAAAAGCTCACAAACCACCCGCAAACATATGTCATTGCGGGTGTCTTTTGTAAGCGGTTCATATGTTTTACAGGTATAAAACCAAGAAAAAACGGCACTGGCAGCACCAAAGCCAGCAGTATCCCCCACCTTATCATCTCCACGTGACCTGCTCTCCTACCTTTCGTTTCTCAATTCTTTTCTCAATGCCTGTATCGTTCCCCGTTTGGGCTGTTTATATTCCACAGAATGCGGTTAATCAAGTTCCTTCTCACCAAAATAGAGCGACAGCTCTGCCGCGATATGTTCGCCCAGCACAATATTTCCGTTGTCCTTTGGATGCAGTCCATCTCTCAGGTAATAGTCTGACGACTCCTTGTCCGAACAGTCCATCAGACCGATTTTGTATAAATCAATGACATGAAATCCAAATTCCTTCGCAAGTTTGCGCTGTACCTCCATGTAATCATTGAGCGTCGGCTGTCCGTTGATGTCCGAATAGTTACACGTTACCTTCTTTGCGTTGTTGTAGGTCGTCACAAAGAAAATCTGCCTGTCGCCATAATATTCCTGAAGCTGCTTCATAAAATACCGCACAGAGCCGCAGTAGCCTGCTGTGCTCAGCTTGTCATTCACATCTCCGAAACGTTTGTTTGTCGGTGTGCTGAGATAGTCGTTCACGCCTGCAAACACCACGATGATGTCAGAATCCACGTTTGTGACATTGCCAAAATTCAGCGCAAGAGAGAGGTCCTCGTCTCCATAGACGGAGAACATCCGCCCGCCCATACCATGATTGAGCACCTTCTTGAAATGAAGATACGAGTCCGCATATGTGACATAGCTAATCCGGTTTCCCTTGGTGTCCACGGCGCTGGTGATGCCCTCCGTGATACTATCCCCAATAAATACAATATTCTTATTGCTGAAATCATAGGCATTATTCGCGAGAATCTGCCTGTCCATCTGGTTAATCCTCGAGGTCTTGTCCTTAGAGTTTTTCAGCGTATACAGCAGCTCTCTCGCCTCCGCGAAATTTTTCTGCTGCTCTCTGCGCGCCAAAAGCTCCCCCTCCGAGAGTTCGGAAATATTTTCCTCCTCCTCCGTGGTGCTCTCCTGCGTGTCAGACTGCTCCGGCTGCTCATTTTCCTGTGCAGACTGTGCTGTCTCCTGCATTGCGGACGTCTCTGTCTGTGTTGTTGTCTCCTGCTCAGATGCCGGGCTTGTCTCCTCGCTGGAAGGCTCACTGTCTGTCGGTACAGTTTCGTAACAGATACAGCCCTCAACACACCCGGTCCGGTTTTCATTGTCCCTCACAATGACCGCCTCGCCCACGAGGTCTGTCCGCTCTCCACATGCAGAAAGCATGATTGTCATTGCCATTAACATTGCCGCCACTGATTTCTTTTTCATTCTTTTTTCTCCTCTTATACCATTTATAAGCTTTAAGGCAAGAGTTCTATCTCAAATTCACGGTACGATGCGTTTCAGACATTCGGCCTCCTCAAATCGGCTGCCGGACAGATAAAACGCAGCAAGCTCTTCACTCCTCTCATCCAAAAGCTCAGCACGGGCAGCAAGATTTCCGGGATGGAACATCAGTTCCAACGCCTGCTCTCTCCTGTCCGCATAAGTTCTGTATGCCGGAAGCAGTGCCTCTACTACCTCCGTTTTCATTTCACAGGTATAGAACATACCGAAAAATACCGGCACCTCTATTCCCTTTTTTTGCAGAATTTTTTTATTTCGTTCTGCATGTATATTTAGGATACACCACTTCACCCAGTTGATCCACGGCACGCCCCTGCGCATCTTTTTGTGATGCAGCAGCGGTGTTAGCGGGTCTGCTGGCACGCGAAGCTGGTGAATGCCAAGGTGTTCAAATTCCCTCTCCAATAATACTTCCATCAGACTGTCAAACACAAGAGGAATCATATGGTAATGCTGATGGGAGTCGATCGCTGAGATCCTGAAATCATGCACTGCCGTCACAGCCCGAAGCTGCGCTGCAATCTCTAATTTGAGCTGTCTTGCAAGGTTTTGCCGCCCAGCTCCTCTCTTCATATAATTCCATCGAAAAAACTGTATAAATGATTTATCAAAAAAACCGGTATCATCTACCAAATCTGGCACGTTGTCCGCCCCGGCAAGCGGTCTGCCCTCCACAAAATTCAAATGCAGAACACGCCGAATCTGTGTCCCGTCAGGATCTGCCTGATTCAGAAGCGCAAGCGACACTGGAAGTGCAGGCGCGTTTGGCAGTATGCTGACACTGTTGAGCACTCCTTCCCGAAAACAGCTCAAAATCCGTTCGGACTGCGCTGCCGTCACGCCAAAGTCATCGGCATGAAACCAAATCCTTCTATTCATAAATCCTTCCTTCGCTCTCTGCGAATATATCTGAAAAATTTTATATTTGTCGTCACATACCGCTTCCACAGCCGCCGCGGGTCCTGCATCAGCCTGTACAGCCATTCCAGACAAAGCATCTGCATGATGCGCGGCGCACGTCTGATCGTACCCGCCAGATAATCAAAGCCTGCCCCCACACCAACAGACACCGCATTCAGCCTGCCGCGGTGGGCATACATCCACTCCTCCTGCTTCGGCGCGCCAAGCCCCACCCAGATAAAGTCTGGTCTGGCGTCATTGATCAGTGCCATCACCTCCCTGTCCTCCTCCTGCGTGAGCGGCCGAAACGGCGGCGCGTACATTCCCGCGATCGCCACCCCCGGATAATCCCGCCGGAGTGCCACCCGCATCGCCTCCAGCGTCTGCGGCGTCGAGCCATAGAAAAAATGACGGTATCCATTCTGCGGCGCTCTTCGAAACAATTCCGCCATCAGGTCAGGTCCTGTGACCCGCTGCGCCTCCTGAAAACCTGCACGCCTGCTGTAGACGGACAGCGGTGCCCCGTCAGGCAGCGCCATCGCCGCACTGTTTTGTATCTTCCGGTATGCTTTGTCCTCATACGCCATCACGGTTGTGTGCACGTTGGCGACGCAGATATAGCTGCCCCGCAGCGCATCGAGATGGCTGCCAAGATAGTCTAGTGTTTTTGCCATATCCGTCACATTGATATTCGTCTTTAAGATCTCACAATACTGTAGTTCTGACACGCTATCTCGAACCCTTTCTTCCCAGAACGGTAAAAACCGTCATAAACAAAATTTTGATATCAAGCCCCAAAGACCAGTTATCAATATACTCTAAATCCAGCTTCACAATCTCCTCAAAGTCCTGTATATCACTCCTGCCGCTGACCTGCCACATTCCTGTGAGTCCCGGCGTGATACTCATGCGCCGCCTGTAATATCCATTGTACTGTTCAAACTCGTCCTCCGTCGGCGGGCGCGTGCCGACCAGACTCATATCCCCGACCAGTATATTCAAAAACTGCGGTGTCTCGTCAATGCTCGTCTCTCTGAGAAATCTGCCGACCTTCGTGATGCGCGGATCATCCTCCATCTTGAACATCAGCCCCTTCACTTCGTTTTGCGCCTCCAGCTCCTTCTTGCGCGCCTCTGCGTCCGTGTACATCGAACGGAATTTCCAGATTTTAAATCGCCGCCCGTTTTTGCCGATGCGCGTCTGTGAGAAAAAGACAGGCCCCGGCGAGTCCAGACGAATCGCAAGCGCCACAAAGGGCGTGATCACAGCCGTTGCCGCAAGCCCGACAAGCGCCCCGATAATATCCACAAAGCGCTTGACTAAAAGCCGCCTCGAGTCCATCGTTTTCAATGCAAACGAAATCACGCTGTAGCCTGCCATCTGCTGCACATACGTGTTGGGATTCGAGCGGTTAAAAAGGTCTACATTGTAGTGGCATGTAAGCCCCATCTCCTCAAATTTACAAACCATGTCTCGAATCTCCGTGACCGGAACGCCCGGCAGACAGATAAACACTTCGTCCACTGTCATCTGTACGACAGTCTCATAAAGACTCTCCCTCGATGCCACAATCGGCACCCGGCGGACCGTACTGCCCTTTTTGTCTGCATCGTAAATCACCGCCGCTGTGATATCATAATACCACTCCTTGCGCTCAATGAGATTCCCCAGAAGCTCCTCTGCCATGCTGTCCAGCGCAATCACCAGCATTTTCTCGGCGCTCGTGCTCTTCCGGTAGTATTTCCAGATCGCCTTCTTAAAAACCATGTGCAGCACATAGGCAATCCCGATATTCAAAACTGCAAAAAAACCATATACAGAGCGCGAAAACGCATACGACTGCTGCGTGAGATACAGCACCATCACCAGTCCCATGACAATAATCACAGTGTATCGTACTGTATAGTAAAATTCCTGATAATATCCTCTTGTAAAAAAGTTTCTGTTGGCATCGAGAAACATATTGTAAAGAAGGCACAAAACGACAATGTATGCCCCCACCATAAGGTGAAACTGCTTGGGATAATTCTCGTAATGAATGATATTGAACCGGATGAACAATGCCAAAGCATAGGAGACGACAGCGCTCAGAATATCGATGAGCAGAATGCTGTATGTCTCTATCATTTTGTTTTTCCTTCTGACGTTCTCCATTTTAATCCCTCAAACCATCTGCCAATACGCTACATTATATCACGTTCCGCATTCTTTGTCAAAAATCCGGGTTGTAAGCCCCGCGGTAATTTCTAAACAAAATCTTCAGCAGCTCACTGTTTCCCTTAAAAAAGCTAATCTTCGTGGGCACCTTTCCCTTTTTGGGATACACCCGCATCACAGGCAGCTCACACGCCCTGTAGCCAAGCTGCGTCGCCCTGACAGACAGGTATGCAAGCAGCTCGTATGTCATAAAAATATCGCGCAGCGGCGCCACGCGCCCGTCTTGCAGATACCTAGCCGAGTATGCCCGGAAAGCGTTGGTCGTGTCCGTAAAACGCTGTCCTGCGGTCAGCGATATCACCGGCGCATGAAGCAGGCGCACCGCAAGCAGCCTGCTAAGCGGGGTGTTGACTGCCCTTCCGCCTTTGAGAAAGCGCGAGCCCTGCACAAAGTCATATCCCTCTTCTAGCTTTTGTATAAAGCGCGGAACGTCCTCGATACTGTCCTTGTAATTCCCGTCTATGGTGATTATGCCCTTGTAGCCTCTTCGGAGTGCCCAGTAAATGCCCATTCGGAGCTGTGCGCCCTGCTTTCCTTTGTCCTTCTTGACAAGCAGTGTGTTGACTTGCAGTTTTTTTAATTTGCGTTCCTGCAAACTGCCGTCCGTCGAACCGCCGTCGCAGATCACGAGATCTGCGCAGTCCGCGATCTGATGTTTATACGCGCGGTAAAGTTCTTTCAAGATGCGCTCGCCCTCATTGATCACAGGAATCAGCACCACATACTCTTTGCTTTTGGGTGCGTACTCCTCATATGAAAAGGCTGGAACGCCCATTCTTCCTCCATAGTTCATGCAAACATCTCCCTTCCATACGCCAATATCTCGTCTAACAGCGCAAGCCGGTCCACACCGTTCTCCGATTTTCCCATCTCCACCGACACATAGCCCTGATAGCCCTGTTCTCTCAGAAATGCAGCCAGCTCCTGATGAAATCCTCGCCGGTCCGCGCTGGTCACGATAGGTTTCAAAAACGGCTCGCTCAGATGCACATGGCTGATTAGCGCCGCGCTGCCCTCAAGCACCTCGACGCGCTCTTTGTTCTCAAGCATTGTCCCGATATCGAGGTTGAGGCGGAAGCCCTCTGACGCCACCTCGCGAATGAGCTGTATCGCTTCTTTTGTCGTATTGATATAGTTCGTCTGATAGATTGCAGGGTTTGCCTCCATGCCAAGCACGGTCTGCCGCGACGCCGCATAGCTGCCAAGCTGCCTGAAAAAGTCTGTGCCCTGCTGCCACAACACACGGTCTGCCGGGTCTGGAATCACTCTGTTTTTCGGACTGCCAAACACGAGATGCGCACACTGGACAGCGCTTGCAAAATCAACTGCCTTTTTTGTATATGCAAAAAGCGTCTGCCGCTGTGCCTCGTCTGCAAACAGCTTCTCCGTCCTGCCAAACCAGATTGACTGCATGGACGGCATATCAAAGCCCTCCGCGCTGGCAAACGCCTGCCGCCACGCGCGCGCCGCATCCAGATTTTCATAGGGCGCCGTCTCAAAAAAGCGCGTCGGCGCAAACTCCAGCCCTGTGTAGCCATATTTTCGCATCAGCGCATAGACCTGCGCATCTTCTGCGGCGGTCCATGCAATATTGGATATCGAAAGCCTCATCGCTGTTCTCCCTCTTTGATCATGTGCTCCACAAACATTTTCACGTCCTTCAGAACTGCTTCCTTGTCATAAATATAGCCGTCCTTACCGCCAAATTTCGACGCGTATGTAGTCCTGAAATCATATTTTGCCGGGACACCCTTCAACTCATTTTTAAAGACCTCTCCTGTCAGCGCCTTGTACAGCTCTGCGGCAGACACCGGCTCTGTCGCGATATTCAAAAGTGGGATATCCTCGTTGAGCGCCGTCTGGATATCCTCCCAGAGCCGCCCTAAAGAATAGAACTGGAACGTGCTGCGGCTGTCCGTGAAATTGAGCGCCGTAAAGCCGAGCTTCTTAAACTTTTTCTTTAAGAGCTCCCGCTTCTCCTTATCCAGCTTCCTGCATTTGTAGAAGCCATTTGGCGCCGGCTCGTAGCAGTCCTCGAGCATGATGCCGTCCCCCGCCTTTTCAAGTATTTTGAGCTCCTGATACTTTTCCTTTTTCAGCATTGTCGGAATCACGTTCATATAGTCATAAATAAAATTTTTCTTGATATTGTAGCCATAAAGTCCCGGAAGCCTGACGATGAGCGCATTTGGATACTGCTTTCTCGCCCACGCCTCAAGATAGTAACGGTTTAACCCATAGGGATTGATGCCGTTGCCTGCCCCGCCCTTCCCGTCGGAAAACACAGAGTCCGTCTCATCTACCCCCACAGGATTTTTATAGACATCAATCGTGGAGATCAGCACAAGCCGCTGCGGATTGATCGCCTTGATGTTCGCCTCCGCTGCCAGAATCTGCTCGAGATCCTGTTCCGGCGCACTGTTTGCAAGGTACTTCTCCGCACGCACCCCTGCATAGATGAGCACCTCTGGTTCCAGCCCGTATGCCCGCTCTATATTTTGCGAGTTGAACACTCCCTTGATGCGGTTTCTAGCCCTCGAATAAAGATTGCTTCCTACAAATCCTGAATAACCAACCAATGCTACCATAGTACCCCTCCATCTTTCAATTTATAATACATTATTTACATTTTTTCTATACTCTCAAAGCTGTATTTCTTGCGGCGGAAAACCAAATCCACCAAAATCTGCAAATATTTGATAATGATGGTCAGAATGCCAAACAGCCCAAAAAAGGCAAACGACATAAAAAATATCGTCGTCGTCCACCCCGCTACCGGCGTGCTGAACAAGTACACGACTGCGGAGTACAGCGCAACCAGCACCGCAACCGCCATCATGAGCACCGTCATCGTCACCGCAAAACGGTAGCCGAGCTCTGTGAACAGAATCATGCTGTTGACCGCAAGGTCTGTGCGGTACTTGCGCTCTGCCCGGTCCTCTTTCGGCGTTTGGACATCTGCCGCCTCATAGCGGATATTGGCTGTTTTCAGCCCGCAGTTTGCATACACCGCCTTGCGGTACGGGACGGACTTGTTCATGCTGCTGATCCGGTTAATCACCCTGCGGCTTAACACCCGGAAGCGCTCTGTTTCAAGCCGGTACGAAAAGTCCGTAAAACGGTTAAACACACGATAGAATATGCTCGAGGTCAAACGCTGGCGCCTGTCCGGTGAGGCGCTCACAATATCATACCCCTCAAGGGATTTGTGATAGACACTCAGAATCACCGGCGCCGCAAAATCCGGGACGCAGGCGTCAAACTCCAGCACAAAATCCCCGATTGCTAAATCCATACCCGCATTCATCGCCGTCTCCACCCCGTGAAAATAGCTCATGTTCAGCACCGTGACCGTCGTGCTGCGGGCTTGCCTGCCAAGTTCGCGTATGATTTCGACGCTGTTGTCCTGCGAATAGTCATTTACACAGATAATCTCCGCGTGCTCAAAATGTTCCTCTAGCACCTTTAGCACCGTGGCAAGAAACGCGCCGACCGACGCCGCATCGTTGTGCACATAGAGCACCGCAGACATAAAATTCTTTTCCTTATTTATCATGTGCTATACCCCTTCCAATATATCGTCAAGGTCATATACTGTATTAATTTTTCCCGACAAAACCCCGACAAATGTCGGATTGGCCGTGTATGTCCGAACAACTGTCGGCCTTGAGTCATCAATCTCCGAGCTCATCAGAATCGGCTTCATTGAGAACAACGAACTTTTGTACGAAAATGCATACTCCTCCCGCAGATACTTGCGCGCAAGGTTTGCCATGTACGGAAATGCCGAGCGCGGCTTCGCCTGACAGAGATTGCAGTTGCCAAGATGCGTGCCGCTGCACGTCCCGCCGCTGTCCGCCTGACACGGAAACTGCGGAACCTCGTCATAGCTCGTCGCGTGCGGCGTGAACGTCACCGACGTGAGCGAGTGCAGCCCGGTCTTGCCAAACGGCATAATCGAGAAAAAGGGGCCGTCCATCACCGTAAAACCGTATTCCTTTAATGTGTCATTGACCTCGCAGAGAATAATCTCGCACAGCTCGTATTTGATGCCAAACTTATCGTAGCCCAGCATGTCTAAAATCTGGTTGGTCGATGCGTATGTCGCATTCAGCACAAAGCCAGCGCTGTACACCGCCGTCTCCCCCGCCTCTGTCACATACAGCACATAGGCGTCCTGCTGCTTCTCAATGCGGTTTAATTCTATATTGAAATGTATCTCTGCAAGCGCCCCCATCTCCCGCAGCTTTTCCATCAAATAATCTCTGAGAATAAAAGCATCATACGTGTACTCCCGCGTGAGAAACGCACCGTCACACATCCCGTCTTTGAAAAATTTTTCCGGGTGAAGCTCCTCGCACGGAATCTGTGCCGCCTCGCAGAACTTTTTGAACTGTGCCCCGTCCGACCATGAATATTCGCTCGAGGTCGCATACACCTTCTGAAATTCGCGGTTGACACAAAACCCATAATCTTCATTAAAGCGCGCAAAATACCCCGCAGACTTCATTGCAGTCGAGAGCGAGCGCGGATAGTGGTATCCCTGATGCACTCTCGCCTGATTGATATACGTCGCCCGCTGAAACGGCGCCGCCTCGCACTCCAGCACCAGCACGCGCTGTCCTCGCTTTGCACAAAAATGTGCGGCATACAGCCCATACAGCCCTGCACCGATGATAATTTTGTCAAATTTACTGGTTTTACTCATAGTCCGCCATCTGCCTCTCCATGCCTTTTTATATTGATTGTAAACTATGATTCGTTTCTTGGCAATGTTATTTTGTCAGGTTCTTCATCCCTTGACAGGATTTCCCAAAAATAATACCGGGGGCGGTGCTTTGTCTCCAAATAATTTCTGCCCACATACTCCCCTATGATGCCCAGTGAGAGCAAAACCGCCCCGCCAAGCACCCAGATTGACATGAGTATAGAGGACCACCCACTTACCGTATAGCCAAAATAGTGCTCATAAAAAATATGAATGATCATGCCAAGCCCGACAAGCAGCGCCAAAATCCCCATCATAAATACCATTCGGATTGGCTTGATGCTAAAAGAAGTAATCCCGTCCACCGCGAGCGTAAACATCTTAGAAAGGGAATACTTCGACGCCCCCTGCATTCTCGGAAACACGTCAAAGTGCACGACGGAGGATTTCAGCCCGATATCCGGGATAATGCCGCGCAGAAACAGATTGACTTCCCCGTATTCTGACAGTGCTGTCAGTGCCTTTTTGCTCATGAGGCGATAGTCCGCGGAATTTTCATAAATATTGCAGTCCATGACTTTCATTGCCTTGTAGAACATGGTTGCGGAGAGCTTCTTAAAAAATTTGTCCGTGTCCCTTGAGTTGCGCACGCCGTACACAATCTCACTCCCCTCCATATAGGCGCTGATAAAGCTTTCCATCGCATTCACGTCCTGCTGTAAATCAGCGTCGATAGTAATGGTATAGTCACAGTATTTGACAGCGTACATCATGCCGGCAAGAATCGCATTCTGATGCCCCCTGTTGTGCGCAAACCGAAGCCCCTTGATTTCTTCATACTCCTCGTACAGCCCTTTGATGATGTCCCAAGTCCTGTCCTTAGAGCCGTCATCTACAAACACAATCCGGCTTTTCTCGCCGACAATCTGCTTTGCCATGAGTTCATGCAGCTTGTCCAAGAGCTTTGCCGCCGAGGGCGCTAAGGCTTCCTCCTCATTGAAGCAGGGAACCACAATATATAGTATTCCTTTTTGTCTGTTGTTATCCACGTTTTGTTACATCCTTTCATTGATTCAGGGCGATGCGGTACTCATACGCGCCGGCAGCAAGCGCCATGTTCTGATACTGCGGGTCTGGCAGTGTGACCGTCGCCGTCGTGTTCGGCGGAATCACAAACGTAAACACCAGCTCGCCGCCCTCCAGACGCCATCCGCTCTCAATCGTACCGTACACGCTCTCATAACTTCCTGACACATGTGTCAGTCCGCCGCCCACTTGCGGTTCGATATAAAAATGTTTATATCCGGGATTGTCCAGATCTCTTTTGATGCCCAGCACATCACTGTACAGCCACTGCCCCACTGTGCCAAGCCCGAAATGATTCATCGAGCCGTTCACCGCATACGTCCCATCTCCTGTTTCATAGCAGGTATTCCATGCCTCGGTGATCGTGGTCTGCCCGTAAGACAGCATGTTCCTCCACGATGGATACGTATCTTGCTGCAAGATGCGGTACGCAGTGTCCACATACCCATATCTGCACAGCACCGGCAGCAAAAACTGTGTCCCGATATACCCTGTATTCAAGTGGTAGTCATTTGCCATCACTGCATTGTTGAGGCACGCCGCGCCCTTCTTCGCAAGCGCTTCTGGATACAGCCCGTATGCCAGTCCCAGCGTGTAGGCAGATTGCAGCCAGCAGTCAATCGAGCCATCTTCGTTAATATAGTTTTCCTGCCATGCAGCCCTATATTGATTGTAAACCTTCTCATACGTTAAGGCAATCTCCTTTTCGCCAATATCTGCACTCATTTTTGACAAAAGTCCCGCCACGTATGCACACTGCGCCGTATTTGCGATCTCGTCCTCCAGCCCTGCCACCGCATTGTGATCGCTGTAATTGTGCTGTCTGCGCACAAAATTCTCGCTCGTGTCCACAAGATAATCCATATACCTGCACATCGCCTGCAAGTTGTCCTCAATAAGTCTTTGGTCTCCATACTGCTGATACAACTCCCAGACCAAAATAATGCCCGCATCACTCCACCCGTTTGCGCCGCTGTCCATATTGATACTCGGTGCAATCTCTGGAAATGCCCCGTTTTCACACTGGCCGTCGATCAGCATCTGTACATATTTTGACAGATAATTGTGCACCTCTGCGTTGTATGCCGCCGTGCGGGCAAAGACCTGCGCGTCGCCCGCCCACCCAAAGCGCTCGTCCCGCTGCGGGCAGTCTGTCGGCACGTCCAGAAAATTGCTCAACTGTGTCCAGTAAATGCTCTCATACAACTGATTGATATGCTCGTCAGAGCATGTAAAATATCCTGTCCTCTTGTTTTTTGTGCTGAGCACCAGCCCTGTGACCTCCTCCGCCGGCAAAGCCTCGTCCACACCAGAAATCTGCACATAGCGAAAACCGCGGCACACCAGCTTGGGTGTATACGTCTCCTCCCCGGCGCCGCTCATCACATAGTAGTCGGTATTCTTCGCCGTATACAGATTCTGCGTCCAAACCGTCCCCACCGCATCATCACGGCAGGACATTCTGCTGTCATTGAGTGCCTCCGCGTACCGTATTGTGACAGTCTGCCCCCGCTTTCCCTCGGTATCCCGAAAGACAAGCTCGCAGTTTCCATTAAAATTCTGTCCAAAGTCATAGACATACACCCCCGAAACAGGCTCGGACACCGCAACCGGCTTGCGCGTCTCTATGCAGCTCACCGCAGGCACCCCGCTGGCTCTCTTTTCCAGCGCGTCATACTCCGAAAAAACGTCCGCCTGCTGCCAGCCGTCCGCCGCAAATCCGCGCTCACACCAGCCCGTCTGCTCGCGTGTGGCGTCATAAAATTCTCCCAGAAACATATCATCATTCTGGATAGGTCCGTCTGCATAAGCCTGCCACGTATCGTCTGTGACAATACACTGTGTGCTGTGATCGTCGTACTGCAACACGAGCTTTGCCTGCAAGGCAATCTGCTCTCCCCAGTCCGCATTCGCCTTGTCATATCTGCCATGTCCCAAAGCAGCGCCAAGGACGTGCTGCGTCTGCTCATCTGCAAGCAGCTTCGTGACATCATAGGTCTGGTAATAGACCTCCTTACTATAAATAGAACGCCCCGGCGCAAGATACTCCCCGCTTGCCTCCTCCCCGTCCAGATAGATTCTATAATCCCCCAGCGCAGAGACATAGAGCCTTGCAGCGGTCACGCAGCAGTCCGGCTTCTTTTCAAACAAGCAGCGCAGCATGGGCGCCGGCTCGTTCACCCCGGGCGTCAGCAAAAAGCCCGATGACGCCTCGCACCAGCCGTCCCGCACTTTGAAATAATACGGAGAAAACAGCGTGTTTTTCTTTTGCCCGCTCGTATCCTCCTCAAAATCTTCCTGCAAAAGCACTTCACCGGTATCCCCGTCTGTCACACAGAGATTGTCGTAATATGCATAGTATGCCCCTCTGTCTGTCCAAAAACCCAGATTGCCAAGCGCCTTTTTCTGGTCAAGCTCTGTGTGCAGCACTGGCTTGCCGTCAATGCTGGCCTCCACTGCCGTGTCTTTGATTTCTAGTCGCACGTGATGCACTTTTTCGCCAAAATCTTCGGATAAACCTTCCTCCAAGTCAGCGCTGCTTCTTTTTATTTCGTCCACATTCGAGAGCGAGACGATGGAGAAGGACACCGTGTCGCCCAATGTGTCAAACTCACACCGGAAATAGTCCCCATACTGGTTTGTGTCCATTCCCCACACCACGCCAGAGCGCGTCCTGCCCAGCCGGACATCGTACTCAATTGCATAATACGTTTTTTCTTTTGCAGCCTCCTTTGTGTCTTGCTCGGCCCTAATCCCAATCCATGAGGCGCCGCCCCAGTCATTGTCTGTCAGCCCCGTCTCAAACGCCGCGGTCTCCATGCTCTCTGTCATATTTCCAGCCTCGTCCCAGACAAATACCTTCCACACATAGCCCGTGCCTGCCAAAAGGTTGTTTCCCTGATAGGGCACTGCCACGGAACTTCCAGACTCCGTCCTGCCGCTGTCCCAGAGATACTCCTCCTGCGCCAGCTTCTCCTGCGATGCCGCCACAACGATTCTGTACGCCGTCTGCTGCTGACCGCACTTTGCCTGCATACGCCACCCAAAAAGCGGATTCTGTTCAATCCCTATGGGATTTTGCATATAATTCACTGTCAGATCTATAATCTTACAGGTTTCCTCCTCGCCGGCTGTATTCTCCGAAAGCGGTTCCTGCCCGCTGCACCCACAGCAAAGCAGCGCTGCCACCGCCGCCGCAGCCAGTATATTTCTTTTATTTTTCCGTCTCATACCTCGTTCCCACTCCTTTTCTCCACTGCCAATATGCAGGAAAGCCGGTCATGCTGCTGTCACATAACCGGCTATATCCCAAGGTCAGAAGGTCACTTCTCCATCATGGTCAATCATTGATACATACAAAATCCCCTCGAGGGCTCCGATGCTCTGCACCAGCGCGCCGCCGTTCTTCACCCGGAGCTCGATGACAATGCTGGTCCTCTCCGGCGTGATATTTCTGGATTTCACTTTGTAATACTTCGTGTACTGCGACACAATGTCTTGGAGATCATTCTCCATATCACAGTACATTGCCTGCACCATCAGAATCATCGGCGCCTGCATGACAGGAACCTTGTCCAGCGCAAAGATCACGGCTGTCACCGCGATGGACAAAATCGCGGCAATGTCAAACAGCCCTGTACCGCAGATAATCCCAACTGCCAAGGACCAGAACATAAACACCAAGTCCAGCGGGTCCTTGACGGCTGTCCTAAAACGCACAATCGAGAGCGCGCCCACCATACCGAGCGAGACCACGATGCTCGACTGGATCGTGATAATCACGGCAGCCGTGATCAGCGCTGTCGCGGCAAGCGAAATATTAAAGCTCTTATTATAAAAAGTCTTTCGCGTAAAAATCCTGTAGATAAAGAAAATATACAGCGACAGCAGCAGCGTCACACCCAGAACCACCAATATTTCCGAGACGGACAGCTCCGCCATGCTGATACTGCTGACAAACGATTTTTTAAGGACATCCTTGATACTCATACTCTGTTTCCTCCCGCTAAACTGTACTTTCTGCACAGATAGTATTTTGAATAGGTCGTCTGGCGCATCTTTTCAAGCTGTACTGCCTGGTAGAGAAAATCTGGAATCAGCTCGTCGAACTTCACCTCAAGCACATGCTGTCCGAGAGGCATCACCGGTCTCGTCACAATGCCTTCATCCATAAAACGCTCCACCATATTGCCCGAACTGATATTTCTGTCAAATGTCACCCTGACATTCCCGTCCTGATAGACATACGGCACCCGCTCATATTCCACTATGACCTTCGGCGACAGAAGCCTGACCTGCTGATACAGGCAAAACTTGCGATAGACATCCGCATCGACGGCATCCATCGCAAGCGGCTGCCCTGACAGGACCCTCCTGCACAGCGCTTCATCGATGACGCAGGCGCTCTTTTTGGTCTTTCCCCGCTCTTTTCTTTTGAGTTCCAGCCGAATATAGGACAAATCCTGATTATAAATGCGAATCCTGAACTTCTCTCTGGGATCATTGCCGTTGATATTATCCTTCATACAGCTATCGCAGTAATCATCAAAATAAAGGCTTCTGATCCGATACCGATTGTCCTCGCCGGCATGGACATCACACGCCATCAATCCCCGAATATTATTCTCAATCAGGGCAAGGCGCTGCTCAGAACAAATATATTTGAACTCATGCCTGTACTCACTCATCCCGCAGTTCCTCCCACGCCTGTTCCAGAAAATCAAGACGCTTGTCCAAAAATACAACCAGCTCCTCCACCTTGCCTTCATGCAGAGTCCGCTTCTCCGAAAGCCCAGCCGTCTGAGGAAATGTATTCCACCGAATCATATTGCAGTCATTTGACTCCTCAATCCGATCACTGTATCCATAAATCATGTCCGCTGCATCCTCTCTCATCTGAGGTTCGAGTTCATCGAAAAAGATGTCCGCCAGCGTGCGCCTGAAATCCTCCTGCTGATACAGCGCATACCACAGATCAGAATCCTTCTCCTGCACCGCGGCATAAAATCCGACCGGGTCATGCAGGTCAATCCCGTCGTTGGTAATTCCGGACGCCGCGATAGACTTGTCATAATCCCAGCAGGGTCCCGCGTAAAACTTGTCGCTCACGCTGTCAGGGTACTTATAAAAAAACTGGCTCGTGTACGACGCATCCAGATTCTTGACCAGCTCCTCGACAAGATACTTGCGCGCAAAAGAATCCACATCAATGTAGTCGCTGTAATGCGCTCCTGTATAGGGACTGAGTCCGTCTGGCGAGAACACCGCGTCCTCAAAATCCTGATAAAGCCCCGACACATAGGCAACCTGCGCATGGGAGGCATACTTGGGACTCTCAAACACGACCGCCTGCATTCTTGAAGTCAGAAAACCGCTCGCCTCCAGTCCATAGCGGTCACTGGTCTCAATCTCCATCAGATACCCGCCTGTGAGGTCCTCCGGCTCCTTCTCTACCAAGTATCCCTTCGTGCTAAAGAGCCGCCCCATCGGCTCCATAAAAAATTCCAGCTCCTCTGGATTCAAGCCGTCATTCAGCGCCTCTGTCTCCTTTTCAAGATCACTGATGTTGATTCTGTTTTTTCCGATTTCAATCTTTTCTGAGAGCAGATAATTCCCGAGAAATCTGCCGTTTGCATACACGTCCACAAACTGCACGTCCGGCGTGTAGTCGAGGTCAAGCATTTTTGCGATCGAGAACGCTGTCGCATTTCTAAGCAGGGTATCGTCAAAGGAATTTGCCGTCAATATCCATTTTTTTGCCGCCCCCATACCAAACAAGTCCGCCTTCTGACTTAATTTTAATAAATAGGATTTCTTGTCCGTCTCCTCAAAGGAGGAGTTGCCGCGGCAGTGTATGTTCTCGATCTCTCCCTCAAAATACCGATGTCCCCTGCCGTCTAGTATGGTCATCGTGCCTGACTCTGAATTTTCTTTTGCGGCGTGAAGCTGCTCTAACGAACCCGACTGCGTTTCCAGAAATACCGACGCAATATCCGACGTGTACATCACCTCAAGCTGGTATGCATCACTGTCCGCACCCACTCCGCCGCGCAGCACATGACTGCCTTCTTTGAGGCGGCATCTGTCTCCATACGAAACTTTTTTGTCATCGAGCAGAATTTCTTCCGCGCCCGAAAATGTCAGATTCAGTTTTTTATTGTTAAATGCGCCCGGCAGAAACAGATAGTACGTGTTGTCCTGCTCATTTTTCCACCACTCGATACACAGACTGCCATTCCATACACAAAGCTCAAACGCCTCCCCAGCAGAAGCTTCCGTTGGCGGAGTCGTTTCCTGCGCTTCCACAAACTTTTGTTTATCATAAGGATTTCCAATATCCCACAAAACAATCCCTGTTGCCACCAGCGCCATCAAAACCAGCGTCACAGCTCTCACGGTCCATTTTCTATTTGCTCTCATAATTCCCAGCAAGGAACTGTTCAGAAATTCACACGCTGTCTTACTTTCAGTTCCTTTTTCTCCACATAAATATAGTTTATAAGTATAAAATCTTAGCTTTTTTAAGTCAATAAACTTTATACTTTTTTAATATATTATGTGTTGAAGCTGCGGAATTTAATCGGATTTACTCACACATTTTCACCACCCATACGTCCTGTATCTTCTGCACGCATCCCTCCTGCGGATAAATCTTCATCGCCTTGTATTCCTCGGTCTCCATCAAGGCGCACTTCTCGTCCCAGTCCAGCTTCGCCAGCTCGTATCCCAGAAACGTTCGGATAAAATTATCGCGCACGCCCGATGTGATCAGCCCGTTCTCCAGCGCCACGCCCGACAAAGAACGCAGACTGTTCGCGTCCAGCACGTCCAGCTCCACGCTGCTTGGATTATCCTTATAATAAAACTCTCCAAGAATCGTCACCGCGTCGCCGGGCAGAAATCCCTCCTGCGCCTGCGCCATCACAAGCACACGGTTAAAATACGCCTTCACGCGCTCTGTCGCGATGTCTGTCCTAAGATACGCCTTGTTCGCAAGCAGATAGTCACTGTAGCTGCTCACCGACAGCGTCACCACCACCAGCAGCGCAAGCCCGGACTGTGCATACCGCTGCCACCCTGCCTTCTGGTCCGCCTGCTCCCAGTCCTGCACACAGCATTCCAAAAGCGCCAGCACCATGACAAAGACAAGGACATACGCATAGAGCATGAGCATCGAGTAATCCACCTCCGGCGCCATAAAATAGATAAAGGCGGCGGCAAGCGGCACAAAGAAGCAGTACAGCACCAGAAGGCCAAAAGACAGGACATCACGGTAGAGTCTGCGCTGTATTGTCACCACGGCAAACAACACCACCGCGAGCGCGCAGGTGATCTGATTGGTGGCTTTGGCAGTCTTTGTCACAAAGGCAAACGGCTTCCACAGGAAATATTCAAGAAAGCGCTTATAGCACCGCGCGATCAGCACTGGCATCTCTCCGATGGCGATTTTTCCCATATTGCCGACGCCGCCATACGTCTCATTGTCTATGTTTGGATAAATGACATGGGAAAGCCACATGTAAACCAAGACACCCACGCCGAGCACCCCAACGCAGACAATTCCCTTTTTGAGCATCTCAGGAAACTTTTTTCCATGAATTAAATCGACGATCATTCCCATCAGCATCAAGGTGATGGCAAAGCTGATATAACTTTGATAGGTCCCAAGCACACAGATGAGCAAAACGATGCAGGGCAGCCAGCCAAACTTGTAACGCCGCAGCAGATAGACCGCCAGACATACCATAAAGATACCAATTCCCGAAGTATGCGCCATAAACATAAACGTCATGGTGCTGACAACACTTGGAAACGTCAGCATCAGGGCAGGCACCAGAATCGCCCCCGTCGTGCTCCTGATCTGCAAAATCTCCAGTATCAGACACGCGGACAGCGAAAGCAGGAGGATCAGCAGAAAGCCATGCACCGCGGGTATACTGTAAATACTCCCAAGCTTGTGAATATACTTTAAAAACCAGCGCCCGAGATAATCCCCGCTTCCCGGACGGTTTAAATTATTGATGTCGTCCCAGTTGGTCAGCTTGTTTGCCAGCATATAAAAATGGGTGACAAGTCCTGTCACCATACCTGATACAAAGCACTGCCTGATATGTCTTGGAATCCGCTTACAAAGCTGCGCCAATACATCATATTTCATCGGCCAAATCCTCCCTTTTTATCGAAATAAAACCTTCCGGTACTGTTTTCCGGTCTCTTCCCATGAAAAGCGCTTCACATTCTCACGTCCTCTCTCCTGAAGCTGTCTACGAAGCCCGTCATCTTCTGCCAGCTTCAAAATCGCCTGCGCCGCTTTCTCAGTATCCTCTGGATTGACGCAGACGGCGGCATCGCCCACAACCTCCGGCAGAGAGCTTGTGTCTGAGCAGAGCACTGGCGTCTCAAGCTGCATCGCCTCGATGGGCGGGAAGCCAAACCCTTCTATAAAAGACAGGAACACAAACAGCCTTGCCTCATGAATCAGCTTATGAAACGCTTCATTGCTCTCGATATACCGAATGCATGTGATTTGGTCAGACACCTTACAGCCGCTGACAAACTGGTCTATGCACTCTATGCCCACAATCGTGAGCGGCAGCGGCTTGTCCGTCATCTGGCAGTAGCGCTCATAGCTTTTCACGATGCCCGCCGCATTCTTGTGCGGCAGCGCTGAGGTATTGGCGATGATATACCCGCCGTCCGCCTTCTCCCCCTTCGGACAGGATATCGCGGTATGCCCATTGTAGATGACTGTTATCTTCTCTGGCGACACTTTGGAATACCGCATAATATCCCGCTTCGACGCCTCTGAGATCGCAATCACCTCATCTGCACTGCGGGCGGAGGCCTTCAGCCGCCACATGATATAGAAATTCTCTAATCGGTTAAAATATCCGGGATACTGTTCATGATAGTAAAACGGTATCATATCATGGATTATCACACTCGTTTTTGTCAGATGCAGCATCGGCGCATAGCCTCTGGGAAAGAGCACCCTGTCAGCCTTTAGCTTTCTGGCATAAAAGCTCACCTCAAACAACTCCCATAAGATACAGGTGCGTTTATTCAGCGGATTTTTGTTTTTCACCTCGATAAACCGAAGCCCCGGCATGTCAAAATCCTTTTTATTCAGCGGGTTGCCAAGGACGATCAGTGTATTTTTTTGGTGGTGCGCGGCGAGGTCGCGCACCAGATTCAGCGCCAGATTGTAGATGCCGATGCTCTTCCCCGCGCCCTTTACCAGCTTAAAACAGTCAATTACAAGTCTCATACTTATTTTAACCCTATCCTTTATACATACTATATTTCAATTTCATTTACAGGTATATTATTATATCATAACCAATTTTTAAAATCTACTAGCTTTCACTATAACGATCGCCAAGAATCACGTCAAAAAGAGATAAATATATTACAACTTATCTCTCCAACACAAACTCTATAGATTCCGAACAATATACTTCTTAATCAATTTCCTGTTCCAGTAACGTAAATAATCTGCACTGAAAAAATTCATCCAATGATATATCCAATCCGTCACATATAATTTTAATTGTCACAATCCCAGTATTCTTACTGTTCCCATTCATAACATTTTTAAGCGTTGATTGTGGCATTCCTGCACAATACGCTAATTGCGACATATTCATATTTTTCTCTCTGCACAAATTTCTGATTCGCTTTACTACAGCTTCTTGTACTTTCAATGCTTTCCACTCCGATACACTTTTGTAAAATAGATATTTGTAATATACACATTTTTATTCTACAAAAAATATACATAGAGCTAAGACCTTATATGGTCTTGTTTCGAAGTATTTTTCACACTGTATTCTTCCTGCTCTAGTTCAAATGTTGTACCTATAATATACTTGTCTGCCTCATAAAAATGAAGGTCATAATCTCCATACTCTTGTATCATTTCCTGCGTAAACACAAAAAGGTATGTGTCATCTGGATTGCGCAGACTGGATTGTGTATCCTCTGCCACACCGATTCCCCGCGCAAAATAAAAATTATTCATTGTAAGCATATTATCATAAGCCCATTTGGAGAGCTCTAAAATCTCCTTATTTTCATAATTGTTTGAAACCCATACCAAATGCTTTAGCTGCTTTCTCTCGGATAGTTCCTTCCAAATGCTATCTTGAAACGGTGACGCATAGGTTTTTTTTTGAGCAAACTGTGCTCTCTGCTCGCAAAGTTTTTCACTGATCTCAAACACTTGCAAAAAGCAGCACAGCGCAAGCACTACACTTCCAACAACCGCTGACTTTTTACTGTTCCAAAGTCTCGCATTGCAAACAATTACAGCCGTATAAATCAGATAATTTACCGGCCATATAATTCTGCCCGTCGAACGGAAAATACTCCAATAACGAGTCAACGTACTGCTGTCCGTAAGTATAAACAAAAGCTTATCGTTCCATGTCACAACAGGCGATGCAGCAAACACCACAAGTCCGACTACGACCAGCATTCCGACCACAATCTCCGCCCATTTTTTTTTCATACAGCCCTCTTTCTTTTTTGTCAAAACTACCACACAAAAAACGGCTGTTACGATAAGTAACACAAAAATTCCAAGTCCCAGATAAGCAAATCCTTCATATTGAAGCTCATCATACATCGGCAGTGCATCAAAAAAACGGGAGTATCCCTTTTCATTAAAAAATCCATTCAAATTAAAACTATACGCTCCAAGTCCTGCGTCATTTGAGTCCGCACGTGTTGAAAAACCGCCCAGCACATAAGTCCCCAAAAGAAGCATACTGCCAAATGACACCCCCGGCAATATATATTTTAACTTAATTCCCTTTTCCTTTATAAAGCTGCATAAAATATATCCACACAAAAAAGCACCGCACATAGGAAGAAAATATAAATGCACTGCTGCTATCAGCCCTCCCAGAATCCCCCAACACACAATCGTTTTTTTGAGCTTCTGATAGTCCTTTTCATGCCTGACATACAAGTAAACTGCTGCAAGAATCATCCAGTGTCCGCCAAGCGCTGTATGTCTGAACATTCGTTCAATCACAATCGGCGAAATCACAAAAAAAGTGCTGCCAATCAACGCCTGTACTTTTCCCACAGAAAACTCCCGCAGTATTTTGACAGCAAAATAACCCTGCAATGCAAAACTAACAAGCCCCCACCAGCCAAAATATTGAAATGTCTCTGGCAGAATGGGCGAAAGCAATTTAAAAAACACCGCCAAACCGGGAATGGAATCTGTAAAAATAACTGACGTGAGAGATGGGTACGCCAGATTGTCCGTCAATCCAACAGGAAATGTCCAATTGCCGCGCCGGTAAAAACACCAGCCTAAATAATGCTGCGTCAAGTCCCCACGCCCCAGCAGCCAGTCATCATAAACCGGATTTAATACATTGATTCCATAAATTGCTATAAATGCCACAATGCCCATGATGACAGACGATCTATACAAGACCTTGTCATGATTCATTTGGTCTCCTCCTTCAACGCATTATCATCAATATTGCTTTCCCGTTCAAAGTAAATCGGTCTGCGTTTCACCTCCATATAGATTCTTGCCAAATACTCCCCGATCATGCCAAGAATCGTGATGATCACTCCGCCTAAAAAGAGCATCAAAATGATGATCGATGCATATCCCGTTCTTTCATTTGGTGTCCTAAGTGCGGCTCGGAATACATGAATCGCTCCCAGCACCGAGGCAAAGACAATGAACATGCCAAAATATATAACCGCCCTGAGCGGTGTCGTGGCAAACGCCAGAAAACCACTGTATGCATAGCGAAACAGCCCTCTGACATTCCATTTCGTCATTCCTGCCGCACGCTCTACATTTTTATATTCAATCCACTTATTCTTAAATCCTACCCATGCATAGATTCCCTTGGTGAAACGCTCACTCTCTGACATGGCTACGATTGCATTCACGACCTTGCGCTTCATCAGGCGGTAGTCTGTACTTCCGGGCACCAAGTCAATCACTGTCACATGATTTATCACATGATAAAAAGCCCTTGATAATGTACTTTTTATCATAGGCTCTCCCTTTCTGGACACCCTGCGCGCCGACGCACAGTCATAGCCTTCATTTTCGATTGCATCCAGCATCTCCTTTAACAGTTCGGGGGGATGCTGCAAATCCGCGTCAAGCACTGCAACATATTCCCCCACGCTTTTGGAAAGCCCCGCGTACATTGCTGACTCCTTCCCAAAATTGCGTGAAAGCGAAATATACTGCACCTTTCCCACGTCAGCGCGTTCCACAACCTTTTTTATCTCATGCATCGTATGATCCTTACTGCCGTCATCCACAAAAGTTATAATAAAACTACACTCCGGCATGTCCGAAAATACTTCCTTTATCCTATCATAAAAAAGCGAGATACATTTTTCCTCGTTATAACATGGCACTACCAGTTCTATTGTTTTCATTCAAACCACCGTAGCCTTTCTGTATATACCTGCAAATATAACAGTTCAGTCATATCCATTCGTAAATCCACCTGATCGCTTATGGATAGCTGGACTGTTACCAAAATACTGTCCCTTTTCGCAAAAAATATACTATGATTTCGGTATTTGAATTATATCACAGTCACGACATAAAATCTATTAAATTGTTAAACTAAAAATTATCCCCAACAGATACTGCCATTTAATTCTTTTCATCTAAGGATACATCTCTTATTAATAGAAAGTATGCCTATTACATTGTTCTTAACCTCCTTAATCTTGATTATTATAATAAGTAACGCCACAAAACTCAACATACTGCCTATAAGAAAAGAATCATTTCTATACACAAACAGGATATCATGACTACCTTCCTCTAACCTTACTGCCATATACAGTTTATTTCCCTTATAAACATCTGTCTCCCTGCCATCTACATAACACTTCCAATTACTGCTATGCGGCACGGCAAGCATCATCCATCTGGGTTCCTTTATATGAACATTTGTAAGTTTTATTTTGTTTCCGGTTATATGAATGTTACTTTCCTCCAATTCATTTCTCTCTTGAATTGTTTTTTTATATTTATCAAAGTTTATGGCATATATCTTTGTCTGCTTTAGTATGGAGTCTATTTCTTCATCTGTCAAGTCATCTGAATCCATAGAAAAAATCAATTTACTGTCCGCAAATGCCATACCCAAATTATATATTATTTTTTTATTAGCATTTCCTTTATATAAAGTATTCGCATTATGGTTTAAAATAAACTTACCAGTTTTATCTTGCAGGCCATCTGCCCCCATTTCCAAATATATTTCGTCATTATCGACATCACATTCAATTGTCATTTTTTGATGAGTCTGTTCTTTATGCGTTTCCAATTCATATATCAAACTTGTTTCTATCTGACTGACAGGATTTATGTACCCCTTATCAAGTGCGATATACTTAGAAACTGCTTCTACTTTTTCTATCTCATTAAGCTGGCTAAAAAAGTCTTCAGTAATACATTCTTTATATGTATAGATAATCGGTAATACATTTTCATTTTTATATACTTTCCAACATGAATCTTCAAAGGTTACGTCTTCCACGCATTCATAACCTGCTTTTTGTATGTCATTACCCTTGCTTATATAATACTTGACCCCTGCCAAGGTTTCATATATGGTAATATTATTTAGACCATAAGAACGCCACTCCGTTTTTTTAGGTGTACCAATCTGATCAATCATTCTCTGCACATTACCATTTATGATGCTAAACCAAAAGGTTAAACCGTTATAACCGTTAAGCATACCTATGTTTTCCGGTCGTCCGTTAATGTCAGTATAAGTATCATTCGCAATGCGATATATGTCATCATCATCTGATATTGATTCTGCTTTGTTCACAGGGGATTCTATATAATCCCTTACATCTGAAAATGCTACAAACTCATCATTCCAATTTTCGCCGTTACTTCCATATAATATCACCTGATTCACACAAATATTTAATGCAATTACAAACAGTATGATCCATTTAACTAATTCATTTATATAAAACCTCCCAACAAAGCATACAAATACTACTGCATATACAAAATACAGCAAAAATACCCATCTTGTATAAACTGTGCCAAAACCGCTAAAAGCAATACTTGTTATTGGCATACACCAAAAAACAGTTCCCATAATCACTGCCAATGCACATTGTCGGTTTCGCTTACTTTTATGAGGAAACACTGTCCCAATCAAACAAACACATTGCACCAGAGGAATTCCCGTCCAATAATTATTAACAAGCTTTATATTCCATCCACTTATGTATTGAAACCATTTATCCTTATTTAATAAGTAATTTTCAATATAAAGCAAATTTTCTTTAATTTGTGAAGAATTTCTACAACTGTTTAAATATGCATCTATTGACGGGAACAAAATTGGAGCTGCCAGCAATATCCCCAAAAGATAACTTGCGATACTCGTAACTGCCACTTTAAATATTTCTGGCATCTGTTTGATTCCATAGATCGAAACACATCGAATTATACAATAAACCAACAAAAACAAACTTGTCATATATAGAAAATAAAAATTACATAGCGCCGCGTATGCCACCGAAAACGTGAATAACAATGTTTTCTTTTCACGATAAATTTTTTCGCACCCCAATAACATAAGTGGAAGATAAATCATAGGGGTTAAAAACTGCATATATCTAGCGCCGCCTATTAAAGAATAGCCTGAGAATATGTAACATAGTGCTCCTGCATTTGACAATATTCTATCAACCCCCAAATAAGAACAATATTTTCTAAAACAGAGTCCTGACAGATAGAGTCTCAAAAAATACATTAATGTAAATACATAGGCACCATTTTCTTTTGTTGCGAATATCGCCAGCACATTTAACGGGTCTCCAAAACCATAATAATTTAACGTCCCAATAATATCCTCTCCCATTCCAATTGAAATATCAAATAGTGGAAGTGCAACATTTCCATGTAGAAAATTGATAAAACACGCTCGAAGATACTGTCCGATATACAAGAACGACGGATAGTACTGCCCTAATCCGTCAATTTTCCAAACCAGCGATTTCCCATGAGTCCAAAACGGACTATACCCGATAATGCAAATCAGTACGAATATTAAAGTATAACTCCAAAAATTTTTCTTTGTATTAGAATAAGCCATATCGTTTCTCCCATACATAATTATCTGCTTGAACTATTAAACGCAGTATTTTTGAATATATTCCGGACATCACATAGACAATAAAACGTATATGGTATCAACGAAACTATTGTTGCAATCGCAGCTCCGAATGCACCGTAAATCGGTATCAACAAATAATTTAAAAATATATTTATGACAATAACAGACACAAACCAAAATGCCCTTATTTTTGCACGCCCCATAAAGTCTAAAAAGTTAGCATACAGCGATGAAATACAGTAAAAAAGATAATATGGTATCAAAAGAACAAGGATTTTGCTGGCATCCCTATACTCATTACCATACACAAAGCTAATTGCCACTTTTCCAAATAATAAAAAACACGCAGATATGAACAGTGCTGCTACGTTATTTAATCTGTTAACATTTTTAAAATTTCTTATCCTGTCCCCCAAATTTTCTTTTGTTATCACCGCCAAGGAGGCAACACTCCCTGTCCAAATTGCCATATTAACATTCGTCGCTTTTGATACAAGTTGCTTGGCAATGGAATACATAGCAACCTGCCTTTCTGTTCCTAATAAGCCAAGCATAAAGGTATCCATTTCCATTAAAATCAAGCCACCAATCGAAGTTATTACCAATGGTAATGCATAGCCTATGATTTTCTTTTGCAACTGCCTGTTTTTCATTCCCTTGCATATCAATCGTAAGTCATACTTTTTCATTGTCATAGCAAGATTAACCAACAACAACACTGCCCCTGCAGCACAATATCCAATTGCTATACTGACCGGATTATTATTGTTGACAAGAAGTAATAGCGTAAAAAGGCAATAAAGAAAATACTCGATGGCTGTAACAAAAAACAATTTTTTAAATTCCTGCGTTCCTATATATAAATGTTTGAAAAATTCTGTAAAAGAATTGAAAAAAATCATTCCGCTCAATATATACATCAATTCCTTTAATTCTGGGTACGGCTGCGGATAGCCTGTTTTACATGCTATAAAAGGCGCTGTTAAAAAAGCAATCAATAATATTATTGTGCTAAATATTATCCTCACAATTAATCCGGCACCAAGACAGTTGTCTTTTTGTTCATCTCTTGTTATGTGTACTTTAACTGAAGTATTTATGCCAAACCATCCGATATAAAACGCCATATGCGCAATCGAAAAAAAGAAAACCCACTCTGCATACTTCGCAACGCCGAGAGTTCTGGCATAAAATACATCTGCACAAAAATAAAACACCATTGCAAACACCTTGGCAAGCAATGACCACAAAATATTAAAAAACAATGGATTTTTATATTTCGTTACCATTTATCAAAACCTCAATCTCCTCCACTTTCCAATACCCTATGGTATAAATCTATGTGCTTGCATGCAACACTTTCAATGGAATACTCGTCCAGTACCCTCTGATATCCGTTTTCTCCATATTCCTGCATTTTGTTCGGATGTTCTATCGCATATCGCAAAGCTTCCTCCGCGCTGCCAATATCATCTGGTATAACCTTTATTCCTGTTATTCGATCCACGACAATCTCTTTTGGTCCCCCTATATCCGCACATATTACAGGAAGTCCGCATGCCATCGCTTCAATAAAAACTTGTCCGAACGAATCCGCAACTGTAAGCAGGTAAAACACATCATACTCGCAAAGCCTAACCGCAATTTCGCCTGCATCAATGTATCCCTTTAAAGTTATATACTCCGACATTCCTTCCCTGCGGATTATCTCATCCAGCTTCTCATACATGTATCCGTCGCCAATGATATCCAAGGTAATATCCGGATACTGCTCGTGTACCCTTTTAAATGCCCGCATTGATAACTCTATATTCTTGCACCTGATCAGTCTTGCGACAGTTACAAACTTCCTTATTTCCTTACTATAGTGCTTTTTGGAAACGAACAGACTGTGGTCAAGACCATTTGGAATCACCTGAACCGGTATATTGGGGTAAGCTATATTAAACCAGCCAGCAAGCTCATTGCTTAAAGCAGTAACAGCGAAAGCACGCCTTACAATATCACGGTTAACGATATTTAGGATATTGCGCAGGAATGTATATTTATCCTTGCGTGCGCTTGGAACATCAATCCCTCTCAGTGAACAGATATATGGTATCTTTCTCCTAATTCCATAATTTAGCAATCCTGTCGGTATGCTGAAAAAAAACTGGATGATATCATAATCGTTCTTTTTAGTGAGTCTTGAAATTAACGGCATTCCCTTCATGACAAAACTCAGTACACCTACAGGGCTGGATTCATGCACACTTTTTTTCCTGAGTTTTACAATATACGTTGGAACACCTGACAATAACTCCGGAATCCCGAATCTATAATCCCATCCTATGATTAATTCCACATGGTGTCTCTGCCTACTCAGCTCCTTTGCCAAATTGTACGTGGCAAATCCAGCTCCACCACACTGTGGCTTATATTCATAATTCACTAATAAAATATTCATTGAATGTATACCAGCCTTATGCCCTTTAATTTTTCTCAATTGTTTGCTATTTTTGGATTTTAAAGTTTATTACAATTCGCAAAATGAGAGTTTTGCGAATTTCTTGGTAATTATTTTCTTACAATAACAACTCTTTTACATATCTAACATTATAATATGCATTTTTTCAAAAAGCAACAGAGGATATTACTTATTAATGAAGTACATAATTGGTATTTCTTGATATGGCTTCTATGCCTACTTGAAGCCTGCCACAGTTTCTATTTTTGAAAAAACGTACAGATAGTTTACCACATCCACACTAATTTTACTACTCAAAATATAAAAACTGACCATAAATAATTCGCAAAACTCTCATTTTGCGAACTGTTTATAAAATGTATTCAGTCATGTAATATTAAACAAATAATTATCTACAACAAAAACATTAACATTGAGGTAGCAAATGAATAATAAAAAAAGTATTTTATTATTAAATTATGAATATCCACCACTTGGTGGCGGTGGCGGCGTCGCGGCTAAGAAATTGGCAGAGGCATTTGCTCAAAAGGGATATCATGTAGATTATATCACAACACATTTTAACGGACTCAAAAGAGAAGAATCAATCAATGGTGTAATTATTCACAGAGTACCTGTTTTGGGAAGAAAAAATAAAGCAAATGCATCTATGATTTCATTACTATTATTCCCTGTGTGCGCATATCATAAAGCAATTCAATTATGCAAGAGTCATAAGTATGAATTCATAAATACACATTTTGCAGTTCCTACAGGTCCATTGGGTGTATGGATATCCAAAAAGTTTAACGTTCCTAATATCTTATCCCTGCATGGCGGGGACATTTATGATCCTACTAAAAAGTTTTCTCCCCATAAATGGCTAATCTTCAGGCTTTGTATAAAATATGTGCTGAAGCATTCCGATTATGTGATTGCACAATCAAGCAACACAAGGGAAAACGCACAAAAATATTATTGCAGCCAAACTCAAATACAGATTATTCCACTTCCTTATCAAAAAGTAGAGTTTGATGCTGTAACTCGTCAAAATATAGGGCTAAATGTATCAGACACTTATCTGATTTCCATTGGCAGGCTGGTCAGAAGGAAGGGTTATGACTATCTCCTGCATGCATTGGCAGAAATTAATAAACCTGATTTAAAGCTGATTATTCTTGGAGAAGGACCAGAGAAAGAAAACCTTGAAAAGCTCATAAAAGAAAACGGACTAGAAAACAGGGTAATTATGCCGGGGTTTGTATCAGAGAATAAGAAATTTCAATATCTAAACTGCTCTGATATTTATGTTTTAAGCTCCGTGCATGAAGGTTTTGGAATTGTGCTTCAGGAAGCCATGCAGGTCGGACTGCCGATTGTGTCAACAAACTATGGTGGACAAGTTGATATTGTCAAAGAAAATGAAAATGGTATATTGGTAAAAAACCGTTCCGCTACCGCACTTGCTCAAGGGATCAGCCACCTGATCAGCAACAGAGAACTTATGAATAGAATGAGACAAAATAATATTATGAAAGTTAAAGAATTTTATGCAGACGCTATAGCAGATGCGTATATTAGCTGCATAAAAAGAAAATAAATAACTGACATGAGCACAATTTTAGATAAAATAAAATCCAATGTCATGATGGTCAATAGTATATATAGTCTTTCCGCAAAAGCTGTTACAATGATATTTTTTTTCTTATTTGACATTTTATGCGCTAGAAGTTTAGACACTGACGCCTATGGCGAATGGGTATATTTCTATGCGATCATTACAATTATTTACAGTATTGTCTGGTTTGGCGTTAATATGTCAGGAAAAATCTTTATAGCAAAATCGGAAGATGCAAAAAAAATGGAAGTATTTGCCTCCGCATTAGTTCTTCGTTTTTTTGTTAGCATACTACTCACTCTCATTTATGCCTTAGTCATCGCCGTCATGTGGCGTATACAGATATTTAATATCAATAAATATGCACACTTGCCACAACTGTTATTACTTGGAAGCGGAATCATATTCCTAAATAGCTTTTCTGAATTTTATAAAGAAACGTTTGTTGGTTTTATTGACTTTAAGGGGGTACTGATCATCAGCTCCTGTGAATATGGCGGTTATCTAATTTGGGGTCTAATCGGTCTCTTGATCAAGAAAAATGTTTACAGTATTGTTTTCGGTTTTTTTCTGTCATTACTGCTAACTTCATTTGTTGGTTTTGGGATAGTATTAAAAAAATATCGTCTACAAAAAAGCCATTTTAGAAAAGAACATATTGTAGCAGAAAGCAAAAAAATATTTCAATATGCAAAATATATCGCGCTGAGTGGAGTGGGTTCCATTTTGCTAACTGAAATTGACACCTTTATGCTTGGTTATTTTAGGGAAGGATATGATACCGCGATATATTCCATCGCAAAACAGATTTCCTCCAAGGCAATACATGTCAATCTAGCATTATCATCGAGTATGATGCCAGTATTTGCAAGCATCACAGCCGAAAATGTCAGAGCAAAAAAAGTACAATTTAAAAAAGTCATGTTATGCAACGGAATTATTACATTTGGTATCACTGCCTGCTTTTTACTACTAGGAAAATTTATGGTTCAATTGCTATATGGTGAAAAATATTTATTTGCTGCCGATGTTTTATACGTTCTCCTGCCATTTTATGTAATAAGCAGCTTTTCCAAATTTCTGGTACTTTTCTTAGATTATCAGAATAAAGCGAAAGTTCGGAGTATTGTATTTTTTCTGACAATCGTATTTGATATTATATTAAATGTGTTATTCATTCCGAAATTTGGTGCAATCGGAGCATCGTTTGCTACAGATCTTGCCCTTGCACCATATCTGCTGTTCTTATTCGTCGAAACAAGAATTATATTTAAGGAATATACGAAATTAACAGACAGCTAATCAAATTATAAAAATAGAAAAGCAGGGGTAAAAAATAGTGAAGATTATTTTATTAGGAAGTTTTACCGGAAAAAATGCCGGCGACATGGTTATATTGGAATCAATTGTTAATGACTTTAACCAATTTATCCAGAATGGAACAGAAAATGCAGATTTTTCACTTTTTAATGGTATAGATCGGGACAAAAAGTTGAAACTAGTGGTTCCGACATTAAACAGCCAAGGCATAGAATTTATTACCAGAGTTATTGACAATCCTATTTGCATGGAAATTGACCCTATTCCAATAGACAAAAATCCGTTTCATCTCATTAAAGTGATACAACGTTTGGCCAAAGAATTTTCATCATCAGACAATATCTATACTACAGCTGGTATATTGTTTGATCAGAAGATCTGGAATCCTTTATACAATTTCGTGGCTGCATATACGCCTCTGTTACTTTATGCAAAGTATGTAAATCCAAATATGAAAATAATAGGTTATAACGTAGGTATAACTTCAAAAACTCGAACAATCGGAAAAATTTTACTTAAAAAGTGTGTCAGTCTTCACAATAATATTTATTTGCGGGAAAAACGGGATGCAGCGTTGCTGAGAAAACTACAATACAAAGGAGATATCTTTGTTTCAGCAGACAATGTTTTTGGATATCATGAACCAACTATCTCCCAACCAATATCCGAAACAGGAAAAAAAATGTATATAAATCTCACTTTGTACGGAGTAAAAAACCACAAACTTTTTCTGCGTGAAATAATTGAATTTATCAATATAATGAAGCAGACATATGATATCTATTTTTTTCAAACCTCCGCAAGAGACTTGCAGTTGGCAAAAACAATCTGCAAAAAAGCGAAAATAAACGAAAACCATATATACTATTTGGGTTTGATGGGATATGCCAAAATTCAGGAGTTGCTCACAGATTGCCACATATTAGTTGGAATGCGGATGCACTCAGTAATATTTGCATTAAAAAGCTGCTGCCCGGTTATCGCGATCTGTTACTCGCCTAAAGTTTTGTCACTGATGGCAACCATGCATTTAAAAAAATTAGTTGTTACATTGACCGAATTAACAGCCTCAGAGTTGAAATCTAAAACGGATACTATTGAAAGTCAAAGGGAACATATCATAAGCCGAATATACAATGAAACCAAGAAATTGTATTTATCATGCAACAGGTATAAATAGTACCTGTTGCATTTTGTTATATAACCTTTCTTGCCACAACAGCAAACATAACTGCACTCCAATTCATAATCGGGTATTTTTCCAGTTTCAACAGAAAACGAAAACATTTATTATTACTTCTATAATGCAAACACCTTTTTTCCATGATCTCATACCCATTAGCCACCAGCCAATTTTGAATGTTCCTCGGTGTCACTACAAACTGTCCCCACTCCTCTGACTTAAAAATAACTCTAGGCCAAGCATAAGGATTTGTAATTATTGGCTCACATATTATGATTATCCCTTGTTCTGAAAGCCATGTTCTGCAATTCTTAATAGCTTGCTTGGGAGCTGTAAAATGATGCATTGTACCACTCATATATATGCAGTCTACCTGCTCATCCAATCTAAAAGTTTCTGCAGCGCCACTCATAAATTTCACTTTGTCTTTGTGTTTATGCATGCGTTTTTTTGCTATTTTTAACATATCTTGCGACAAATCGGATAGAATAAAATCCTCAACACAGGCATTCTCTTTATCCATAAAATGCTTTGCGTGTAGACCAGTGCCTCCCCCCAACTCTAAAACACGACAGTTTGATTTCTTTTTACAATACTTCTCAAAAAAACCTTCAATCGTTTCTATTTTATATAGATGATTTGAATTCTTTCGTGTTTTATCAAAATTGGACGCGACTGTTTCATTATAATAATTTCTCTGTTTAGACAATGTATTTTTGCTATTCATGTTTACCACACCTCACCATACTTATGATTTTTCATCGGAAAATACCTTTCTGCTATTTTTTATATTCACTGATTTCTTTCACACTATAGGAAGAATCCACATGAATACCATAATAAGTCTTTACCAAAATTTCACTCATCAGGCCAAATATGAACAAAAGCATTCCTATAATGATAAAGAAAACGGTCAGTAGCGGCGGAAAAATATTGTTGGACATTTTTCTGCCCTCACAGAATAGCACAACAGACCAAATCCCACATCCACCGCCTAAAAGTAAAAATACAAATCCCATGCCCCCTAATAAATGCAGTGGTCTAGTAGAATATTTATTCCAAAACCATACAGATATCATATCCACAAAACCTTTGATGGTACGCTTCCAGTTATACTTTGTCTTGCCAGCTGTCCGCGGTCTATGGTTTACCACCAATTCTCCAACCCTGAATCCTTTTATTTTCAAAATAGCCGGGATAAATCTGTGCTGTTCGCCATACAAAGTAATGTGTTCAAAACATTCTTTGCGGTACACCTTTAAGGAACAACCGCTATCATGAATTCCGTCATGTACCAGAATGTGTCGCAATAGATTCGCGCCCCTTGATGTAAACTTTTTCATTATCGTATCTTTCCTATGCTTTCGCCAACCAGATACTACATCCAAGTCGTTTTCTTCAAGATATTGTATCATCATCGGAATGTCAGCTGGGTCATTCTGCCTGTCCCCGTCCATCGTGACGATATAGTCATACTGCGCTGCCTTAATTCCTGCATCCATCGCAGCAGTCTGTCCGAAATTTCTCCGCAGACAAATATATTTTAATGGGCGTAATGTCTTACAGATCTCCTCTGTCCTGTCTGAAGAACCATCATTTACAAATATGATTTCATACTCATATTGATTCTTCTCACAAACCTCCTTTATTTCCCTGTGAAGCTCAGCAACATTGCCTTCTTCATTATATACTGGTACTACGACAGATACTTTTGTCATTTTGCAATCTCCTTTTTCTTGCTGCAATATATTGGCGTTCTTATCCTGTATTTCAAGAACTCTGATTCCACTTATATTCCATTCTATCATAGATTAAATGCAAGTCAATAAACATAAAATTCTACTCATGAATTGCACTGCAACAAATCTATTGCCACCTCTCTCACCATGGTTTTATTATATACAATACTTTACTTTTCTACAATATTTATATGCCAAAGCTTTTCCACAATTCTCCAAGACAAACTTTTATTAACGCTTGATAACACTTGGAATTATATCAATCCTTTAGCACGTTTTCTCAAGTTCTCCCAGTCGTATTCATCAAGTAGCTTTATAAAACCGTCAACCTCGCTGTCTATATTATCTGTTGTAAGCTGGTGTCTTCCTTGCTTGATATCCTGCAAAATCGTATGGCATACTTCTTCACTGTAGTGCCCCTGATTTCTATAATTATTAAAATTAGTTATAATATCTTCATCAAATTGAACAGCATATATAGAAACATTTGAATAATTAAGAAGTTCCTCCCAAATTTCTTTATAAGTCATAAGTTCGGTTCTATAATCTTTACAATCCCAGCTAGCTACACTATATGGCGGAATAAAAAATTGTATCTCTATTCCTTTTTCAAGACATGCTTCTATTCCTCTTTCTATATTTCTTAGATTATTCCATGCCTTTTGCTCATCAAACTCTCTAAATCCTAACGACAAGATTTCATTATTATATGAATTAATCACATTTTGCTCTGAATAAAGGTCTCCATCTATAATCCACCAACTATCCTCACTGGGCAAATTTCCTTTTTTATTTTGAAAAATCAAATCCAATGAGTATTTAAAAACATCTTTACTCAACAGATATGGCCAAATATTAACAAAAGAAAGCTTTTCTGTAGTATAAGCCGGCATCTCACTCCGATATCCCTGATCAGGTTTTTGAAATATTGCTGTGTCTAATGCCATAATAATTACTTCAGCCTTTCCTACCTCCGCAGCAGCCTCTAAAGATGCTCTTAAATCATTACTATATGAGCCATACTGAATCACCTTTAAGCATTTATCTTCTCCTCCATAAAATATTTCATTCGCATCGTTAATGTGAAAATTCTCACACATACTAGAGCCGCAAATCAACATATCATAATCAG